>MCND01000128.1_pt1 | contig 34322 bp, 30 predicted proteins | sample 778211 | NCBI WGS metagenome assembly MCND01 (sample SAMN04296812, study PRJNA304217) | bioreactor metagenome | isolation source: activated sludge enriched with benzalkonium chloride | place: Turkey: Istanbul urban wastewater treatment plant
GACCGCTTCGTCAATTTCACGCGCTGGCATCGCAACTTCTCGCTGCAAATCCGCAATGTTCAAACCTGCGTCATTCTCCAACACCATAAGCATTCGCGCTTCACTGGTGCGAAGGCCGGTGGACAATTGCCGTGGCTGATAACTGGCTTGGTAAATACGTAGAGCCTGAGTCATTAGGTAGTAAAGGTTGTGGCTAAGACGCCCCTGGAAGTGACTGCTCGGCGCCTGACCTTCTTCCCGTTTGGTCATGCGCGTATGCGGCAGCACCATCGAATAGGCGCCTTGGTGATACAGCAGCGGTGAACGTCCAAAATCATCAAATGCGACAACTTTACCGATCATGATCCAGTGATCACCTCCATCAACCTGCTGGAATTTTTCGCAATGAAAGCGTGCCGAGCAATCGGCGAACACCGGCGAACCGCCCTCGCCCGGGTCGTATTCGATACCGGCGAAGCGATCATCCTTAGGGCGGGCAAAGTTATTGGACAGGTCAATCTGATCGGCCGCCAGCACGTTCACTGCGAAGTGACTCGCCTCTTCAAATACTTCATGGCTGCTGGAGCGTTTGTCGATGCTCCAAAGAACCAAAGGAGGGTCCAGAGACACCGAATTGAAGCTGTTGGCGGTCACACCCACTTTGCGCCCGCTGGCTGTGGCGGCGGTGACAACGGTCACCCCGGTGGCAAAGTTACCCAGTGCGCGGCGAAAGGCACGGGTGTCGAAGGTGGTTTCGAGTTCTGCGGACATGTGAGTCTCCCGGGTCGCGCTGAACGGCAACCCTGATTGTTGTTATGTAAGTAGCGCGATGCTTTGTGAAGACCGATCAGACCATGGTCGGATCAGGTTCTAGGCCCATCAGCTCGCGGCCAAGGATTTGTGCGCAGACGTCGTAGTCGGTGTAGGCATGAGCGCCGGTCAAATGCGAATCACGGAACAAGCGCTGCAGCTCGTTGGTTTTAAACCAGGCACCACCGCCGGCCGCTTCCATCAGCCGATCGACAGCTTGGATACACATCTTGGTGGCATAGCCTTGGTTAGTGCGCCAGAACGCCAAGGTTTCAGAATTCGGATACACGTGCGCCTCGCTGTGCTCGGCGTGTTCCTGCCAGGTTTTTTCCAGGAACGCGCGCGCCGCAGCCACCTGATGAGTGGATTCCGCCAAGCGCATCAACGCCGGGGTGGCCGCGCCCACCGCCGCACCGGTGTATGCGCGAACGCGGTTTTTGGTCTTCTCGCGGAACACATCGAGCATGCGCTCAGCTACACCTAGGCTCACGGTGGCGAAACCACTGGCGAAATACGGACGGTACGGGGAGTAGAATATTTGGCTGTCCGGGTACAAGCCGAACCCGGCGGACTTGCCCTCCATCATGTCCTTGGCTTTCTGGATACGGTGCTCTGGGACGAAGACCTTGTCGATGATCAGCGTTTTGCTGCCACTGCCGCACATACCGATGGCGTACCAGTCATCGTGGATCTCATAGTCGCTGCGAGGCAGCACTGCAAAACAGTAATCCTGAGTACCTTCAGCGTTTTTGCGACGAAAGCCCACGATCGCCCATTCGGCGTGATCGCAGCCACTGCTCCAACCCATCTCACCACTGAACGTGACACCGCCTTCGACCTCTTCTGTACGACCAAAGGGAGCAATGCTGCTGCTGGCGGTTGCATCCGGATCATCGCCCCAGATCTCATCCTGCAGCTGGGCAGAGAACATCGCGAGTTGGTGGCTGTGGGTGCACAAAAGGCTCATGGCCCAAGCAGTACTTGCGCAAGAGCCCGCGAGCAAAGCAATGCAATCAGCGAACTGCGGCAAGGAGATTTCCATGCCACCAAATTTCTTCGGTTGAAAGGCGCGATGCATGCCGATAGTTTTCAACAGCGCGATATTTTCGGCCGGAACTTGGCGGTCCTCTTCCGCCTGGAAGGCGTTGGCAGCGATAGTCGGCAGAAGGGACTTGAGGTCTTCGAGCAAGGGATTAGGCTTTTTCATGGTTCGACTCTGCTTATTATTGGATGCGTTGCGGTCGTTCATGACAAACACAGGCGTGACGAACTGAGCAAGGTGAGCCCCTAGTCAACTTGGTATTGCAAGACAACCACTAAAAGAATACGAGTCCAGTATGAAAGCCAACGCCGATGAGAAAAATGCACCTTCCAGATGGAAGATTGCACTTTTCATAGTGTATGCCTCCAAAGCTTGCAGCGCTGAGTAACGCCTGTGAACATGCCGATCTCGAGAATGTCACGAAACGGCGCGGTGACGAACTTCACCTCACGCGAGTCATCCCAGTCTGGATAAAGAGGCAACAACCATGTCAGTGCAACTCACTGTGATCGACCAAACACCGATACATGGCGATCGCCCCCCAACCCATGCCCCGCACACTTCGCTGGAGCTAGCGAAAGCCTGTGACACATTGGGCTACCATCGATATTGGCTCGCTGAACATCACAGCAGCATTCAGTTTGCCGGTCCGGCGCCCGAAATTCTTCTGACTCACATCGCCAGCCATACAAAACACATGCGCATAGGCAGTGGCGGAGTAATGCTGACTCATTACAGCCCTTACAAAGTCGCAGAAGTCTTCCGTCTTCTGACATCGCTTTTTCCTGGACGCATTGACCTTGGAGTTGGGCGCGCGCCAGGAGGCAGTCAGTTGAGCAGTGCCGCCCTTGCATTCCCCGCGCATCTAAGTGACGTGGATCACTTTCCAGAGCAAGCAGCACAACTATGCGCTTACTTGAGAAACAGCTTTCCGGCCGCCCACCCTTTTTCGCAATTGCATTTTCCGCCCAATGACGGCGCGTGTCCTTCACTCTGGATGTTGGGATCCGGCGGAGGCAGCGCCGGCCTGGCCGGGCAGTTGGGAATGGGTTTGGCGTTGGCTCGGTTCATTGCCCCACAAACATGCACGCCGGCAATTTTTGATCATCACAATCAAGCGCTGGTCAACGCGGGGCATGATCAGAAGCCCCAGCGGCTACTGGCACTTGCGGTTGTCTGTGCTGAAACGGATGAACAAGCCCGATTCATCGCAGGCACGGCTGTTTATCGTAAACTGATGACTGGCCGCGGCCCGCGAGAACCGCTTTTAAGTCCAGAGGAAGTCGAGCGCCGCAGGCAGCGAATGACAGCAGCTTTGCGTGCTGAATTTGATGAGATGCTGGAGAGTATGATCGTCGGCTCGGCCTCATTTTGCCGTGCGGAAATCCTCCGACTCTGCAAATCATTTGGCACGCATGAAGCAGGAATTGTCACCGTGACCCATGGGTTTGAAGACAGGCTCGCCAGCTATGAACATCTCGCTCAAGCACTCCTTGCGAAATAGCGCTGTCGAGAACTGTGCGGGGCCTAAGCATGAACGAGTTGCTCTGTCAGCACCCCGCCCTTTCTAATTCTTCGCTGCCTTTAAAAACCTGCGCATCTGGCATCGCGAATAGTGATGGTTAAGAATCTGTCACGGGCTCGGAATAATTAATCTCCATGTTCCGTGATCGGTGGAGAAAGTGAGCACCTTTAAGCAACGGCCACCAACTTCAATTGTCTTTGTTAAGAACACCTGCCCCCCCTGCTCGGCGGCACAGGAATGCAACGGTGCGCCTGATTTCACGAGATTGTCACTAGCAGCCAAGCCATGGCATGGATATCCAAGACTTTATCGCGGCGTGTTCATAGCATCGAGTTTTCGAAAGCCTCCATCGTCTTAATCAGGAGACCCCCCATGAGTTATCAGATTGAAGAAGAACTCAAACTTCAGCGCTACGTGCCTGAAGAGCAATGGCCAACTCTAGCGGAAATGGCCGACGGTTTTGGCGAGCACAAATACCCGGCAACAGCTGCACTGGCGGGGAAAATCGTCAATTTGCAATTCGACAACGGTTGGGTGATTGAACATAATTTTGTTGATGCCACCACTTTGAAGTGGACCATTCTTGAAGGCGAAGGTACTGGTTTCACGTCGACCGACACGTATGAAGCGGTCGAAGTGCGCACCGGAATATTCTTCGTCGAATTCTTGAAACCGGCTTACCAAGAGTCGGCAACGCTCATTTGGAAACTTGAAACCGGCGATGTGCTCGCAGCCGTTTCATCTTTTTATGATCGAGAGGGCGAAAAGCGCACCCGTACTGATTTTGCGACGGCCGTAGTTCAGGGCCTACCTGGAGGCGCTCCGATTCTGCAGTCGTCCAGTTTAGTCGGCAAGCGCGTGCTGTACCGCTACAGCTCGGACGATTGGTACGAACATGTGTATTTCGGTCCCGAAACCATGGCTTGGCACTGTGTGAACGGCGCTGAAAAAGGTCTCGCGGATGTGGAAAAGTGTGCGTATTTCGACGTAGCTGAAGACCTCTACGTTTTGTTCTGGACCGAGACGATTATGCCAGTCGAGTCGGTGATCGCTGTGGACTTGAAACAAATGCGCTCGATCGGCCGTTTCTTTTGCTGGGATCCCAAGCCCGCCAAGCTGATTCACCTGACGTTCGGCTCCAAGGCGACGCCTCTTAATGCAACCCGGTATCCGACCGTTTTTGAAGAATGAAACAGAAGATCACGCGCATTATCCCGCCAGAGCCTTGAGGCGGAAAAACTCCTTCATTCTCTCGACCAAAGAGCGGATGAAGGGGGTGCAGTTTCAAGAATCAGGCCTTCTATCCCGAGTAGTTCGCCACTGTCAGTGAATATACCGGTTCCCTTCTCCAGTACCCACTTCACCTCCCCATTCTCGCAGCGGATTCTGTAGGTCAGAGCGTAAGGCTCTTTTCGCATGAGGGCACTCTGCACACCTTCCCAAATATAATCCGCGTATTCAGGGAGGATAAGCTGACCATAGGTTCCGTTTATGCCGTCGCGAATAGACTGTGCGCTATACCCCGTCAGTGCCTCGCATCCGTTACTTGCGAATTCCATCGTCCACTCACGGTTGATTCTCCCGCGATACACCAGGGCAGGGAGACTATGAAGCAGGTCTGTGGCACTTCGATAGTCGGCCTGCATCTGGATGGCCTGCTGGCGGCTCGCTGTTCGATCAATAAAGGTCAGATAGAGCTGCCCCTCATGACACTGGCAGCTGACCTCGCCCCAAAGCAGCTTGCTCGCTCGGTCAATGAAACGCAGCTCGAGGGTCTGCGGTGCACCAGGCATAAGCCGAGCGCTCACTAGCAAGTCCAGCCACCTCCCCTTGTCTTCGTGGTGAACCGCCGATTCAAAAAAATCGCCAACGGTGCAGTGCATTCGCCCATTCCAATGACGGTTGTGACGCACTATTCGACCGTCCTCTCCCACCACTATCACAGGAACAGGGAGGGCATCCAACCACTCTGGCTCGCGCATAGATTCAGTGAGAGACATTGGGTTTTCCACCTGACGCCGGAGGCGAGTTTTGGATCATCCAAGTTGCGAGCTCCAGACGGGAGCGCATTTTGAGTTTGCGCATCAGGCTTTTTACATAGACCTTCACCGTTGCTTCGCTGATCTGCATATCGCGCGCAATCAGTTTATTGCTCCGGCCATGGGCGATTAGCATCAACGTCTGCCTTTCGCGATTAGTGAGTGACGAGTTCAGTTGCTCGACAGCATTAGTATCAACAGTACCCGTCTCAAAATTATGTTCGGCGACCAAAGCCACCAGACTTTCGCTCAAGGTAGCGTTGCCGGTAGCGCAAGAGCGAACGTATTCAAGCAAAATCTCCGGGTCGGTATCCTTCAATATGAATCCCTCAGCCCCCAGCCGAAGTGCACACAGAAGTTCAGTTCGATTGAGTTCCGCAGTCAGTACGATTATCTGGGCGGTAACCTTCAACCTTTTGAGCTCTTCCAACACGTGCAATCCATTCATGCCGGGCATGTGCAGATCCAGCAGCACAAAATCCGGCTTGAGCCTGAGCACCAGCTCAATGCCTTGTTGCCCATCCCCTGCTTGTCCAATCACATCGAGGTCGCAGGTGTCGGCAAACATTTCGGCCAGCCCTCGACGCAGCAGCGGATGATCATCGATGAGTACAATTGATGTCTGGCTCAATGGCTAGCTTCTTCTGCGTGAGTGGTGATTGGAAAGAACAGACGGATGCGTGTCCCGCCTTCCTCCCTGATGGCGATTGCGAAGTCAGCGCCAATCGAGGCAGCGCGCTCTTCCATGATGGTGATGCCGTAGTGTCCGGAACCTTGCACGCTCGGCGGCAAACCCACGCCGTCATCCTCGACCTTGATGAGCACATAGCCGGGGGAGTTGGCTCGTAACTCAATGCTGACGGTCTTCGCGCGGGAATGGCGAATTGCATTAACAAGCGCCTCCCTAACAATGTGCATTAACTGTAGTTCCACCTCGGCACCCAAGAGGCCATCCGGAAGACGATTGTCCAGATTGAAGACTATGTCACTGCGCGGTGAAAGTTCGTGCACCAGTTCGCTGAGGGACTGTCGCAACGATTTTCCGCTAAGGCTTAATCGAGCATGGCTGATCAACTCTCTGACCCGGCGCTGAAGTCGGCTCAGCCCAGCCCTCAACTCTTCAGCGAGCGGCCTGGCCTTTTCAGGCTGGCGGATTTTGCGTACTAACAAGCCCATTTGCAGAGATAGGTAGGCAAGTTCCTGAGCAACTCCATCATGCAGGTCGCGAGCGATCATCGATGCCGGCGCCGACGTCGACGTTACCACGGCCGATGCTGAGGCAAACCCATGCGCGGTCCCTAACGCCTTGTCTATAAACTGCGCTATTTTGATCAGCCACGGTCGGACATTCGGCAAATTAGCGCCCTTGGCTGCCAGGCTCAAAACACCGTTTCCAGAAAGCGGGATACGCACTGCGGTGTCCTCGGACTCTAGCGACTGATCGACGAACTCGAGCTCAAGTTCAATTGGCGGGATCAAGCCTGAAATGGCATCCACGAATGTCTGTACCGCGTCCAACGGGTCGACGCGATTCATCAACGCGAACAGCAACTCGATCTGTAACCGATATTGCGCCTGCTGATCCAGAGGGCAATCGTTCGCCATGCAAGTAGTCAAGCGCCCTCCTAAAAATTATCACGCGATCAAAGTCATGGAAGAACAGAGCAATTTTCGTACCCCATCCGCGCCTCTACCTCTTTAGCGGTACTGCCAAGGAGTAGCTTGCAGGGCGATTCCTGGCAGGAAACTATATATCCCAACAGGAAATTACATCATGCGGAGTGATGACTGGTTGGCTCAGCATTTCAAGCAGCACCAATAGAAGGCGGCAAACGCCTCACACGGTCGATCACTGCACACTTTTAAGACTGCCCATGACGAAACCATAGCCGGACCTATTCCGGCAGAGAGTTGATCACGGAGAGCAGCTATGGCTGATTCAAATGTATGTCCTCATGCTCCATTCAAAAGCGTTCCGCTGTATTCCCCTGTGGTTTTTAACAGGTATGCCACACGACACGTATTCGTGAGTGATGGGACGGATAGCGATGTCCGCGACCGGATGATTATGGAAGTCGGCGCTGAAACCGATCTAATTTCGCTAAGCATCGGATCACCCTCCATTGCAGATAAGAACGAACTGCACCAAGCGCTGTTCAATGTGCTACGAGATGCCAGGATCGGAATCCATCTTTACCTGTTCGGCGATGAATCATTCATCTGGACGTTGCACGCGCTGGCGGTTGCCCAAGGGCTTTCAAATGAAGAAATAACCCTTGGCCATTCCGGAAGTAGAACCCATCAACTGATTTATTGCGTTCATTGCGCAGACCTCCAAACGCAGCCGGTACGACACACAGTGACCTGCCAAAACTGTGGAGTCGAACTCGAAGTGCGAGCGCACTTCTCACGCAGGTTAGGTGCTTATCTGGGTGTATGTCTGAACGCCGACGAGCCTTACGGGCGGGATGTTGCATGAACAATTTCATCAATGTCCGGGTCAAGGATGTGCGCGTCATCACGCCGGTCATCCGTGAATTCACTTTCGAACCCACAGAATCGAAACTACCGACTTACTCGGCGGGAAGTCACATCCAGGTGCACATTCCTCTGGAGGAAAGATCGCTTCGAAATGCTTACTCGCTCGTGGGCGATCCTGCCCAATGTGACACTTACCGCATCGCAGTTCGATTGCAGTCCCCCACTCGAGGTGGCTCAGCTTACATGCACAGCGAGGTGAAGGTGGGCGATATGCTTCGACTCACCAAGCCAGCCAACCTGTTTCCTATTCACTCACAAGGTAGACATCACGTCCTGATTGCTGGCGGCATCGGAATAACCCCGTTTCTATCCTACATCGAACATCTGCTAGCCCAGCACGCCTCCTTCGAGCTGCATTACGCCTACCGAAAAGGTCTTACGGATGCTTACCTGGATCATCTCCAAGGGCGCCTGGGTAACAAGCTGAATCTATATGAAAGCCTGGAACGCCCTCTCGATGTAGCGACCATCCTGCGCGACCGCCCACTGGGTTGTCACCTCTACACATGTGGTCCGGAGCGGCTTATCAACAGTGTTCAGGAACAGGCCAGCAACATCGGCTGGCCTTCTGGTCGGATCCATTGGGAGGCGTTCTCCAGCGCAGAAGCTGGCCAGCCCTTCAGTGTGAAGTTGGCCCGTGGGGGACAAATCCTGGAAGTGAAAGGTGACGAAAGTCTCCTCGAAGCGCTTGAAGCCCAAGGGTTTGAGATCCCCAACATGTGCCGCGGCGGCGTTTGCGGGCAATGCGTAACCCGTTTTCTAGACGGCGATGTTGATCATAGAGACAACTTCCTGACCTCCATCGAACGCAGCGGCAGCCTGATGCCCTGTGTCTCGCGCGGCTGTGGCAACTCACTCGTTATCGACCTCTGAACGGCAGTTGGAGCTTTACCATGACTTTGAAAATGAAACCCATCGAGACATTTCGAGGCGATTTCACTTACCGCAACAGTCCAGAGGCAATCGCTCGGTTTCCGTTCCCGTTTCCTGAAGACCAGTACATGTACTCAGTGAACATTGAGCCTGCCACGTCAAAGGATCCAGGCTCCGTTTACGAGCATTGGTTTGATATCGACGAGCACTACAGGTCTGAAATGTCCGAGCGTGCGCTCGTGCTGCAGAATGATCCGCGTCGCTATCTTGTGATGCCTCATATGCAAACCGCGGCGTGGGATGCCCTGCAGATGTACATGGAGCATTTGAGCAGTGACTATCCGCAATTGTTTACCCTCAACCAAACGGGTAATCGTTGGCATTGGCAAAACCATGTACTAGACATTGATCAGCATTTTACCTTCGGCGACGCGACGACTCTGCCCTATGAGCCACTCGAGTTCATTAGTCGCCAAGTGCAAGGCGATGTCGCCCTCTTGGACCAGCGTGACGGTGATCTGTTCATGGACGCAGGAATGATTACCTGCCCGGCCGACTGGTCGCTGGCATTCGACGCGGGCATGAGTTTCAAACAATGGCACACCCCGGTGCCGCTGGCCCACGATCTGGGTATTTTCGATCGAGCGCTCAAGTACCTGCTCAATATTCAAGTCGACAAGCCAGTACGGAGATTGAACTGGACACTGACTATCAACCCACGCATGGACACCTCACCCGAGACTTTCCACGAGTGGGGAAAGGATCGAAGCAGTGTCACGACTGAAAATGCTGGCGAGCTTGTGCATTTGCGCGTCGAACAGCAATTCATTGCAAGGCTGCCTCGTAGCAACGCAATGATGTTCGGGATCCGCACCTATCTGGCCAGTATGAACGAACTGACCACCAATCCGGCTTGGGCCACGCGACTGCATCGCGTTCTACGCGATCTGCCGCAGCCGATTGCCGAGTACAAGGGGATGAACAACTACCGCGAACCACTCGTTGAGTGGTTGAGCCAGTTCGACGTCCAAGTTTGACCCTTCCCACCACTCTCTGAAGGAAACGATCATGGCAAACTCTTGGCGCATTAGCGCTCTTCGTGAGCGCCATCTGGCGCTCGGTTCAAATCTTGAAGATTGGAACGGCATGGGCACTGCCTGGACCTATGCAACGGATCTGGCTGACCATCACGAGGCCATCCGCACCCGTGCGGGCCTGATGGATGTGTCAGGCCTCAAGAAAGTCCACTACGTGGGGCCGCATGCAGAAAGCCTGCTGAGTTACGCGACCACTCGCGACATCAGCAAAGTCTATCCGGGTAAATCCGTCTACGCCTGCATGCTCAACGATGAAGGCAAGTTTGCCGACGACTGCGTGATCTACCGCACTGGACCCAACTCGTTCATGGTGGTACATGGCGCGGGGAATGGTCACGAAGTCCTGGTTCGTCAGGCTCAAGGTCGTCAAGTCGCCGTACTGTTCGACGATGACCTCCACGACCTGTCCCTTCAAGGCCCGCTAGCCGTCGACTTCCTGGCTGAGCACGTGCCAGGTATCCGCGACTTGCCGTACTTTCATCACCTACAGACCAAGCTGTTCGATCGTCCGGTGATGATCTCGCGTACCGGCTATACGGGTGAGCGCGGTTATGAAATTTTCTGCAAGGCTGCCGATGCTCCGTTGATCTGGGACAGCATCCTTGAACAGGGCAAGGATCGAGGCATCATTCCCTGCGCATTTACCGCGTTGGACTGGCTGCGTACCGAAAGCTACTTGCTGTTTTTCCCCTACGACAACTCCGAAATGTATCCGTTTGCCGACCAGAAAGCGGGCGACACGCTGTGGGAATTGGGACTCGATTTCACGGTGTCGCCAGGCAAGCAGGATTTCCGCGGTGCGACGGAACACTATCGCTTGCAAAATCAGGAACGCTTCAAGATTTTTGGCGTATTACTCGACGCGGATGTTGCCGCTGAGCCTGGCGACACGTTATGGCAGGACGGGCAGTACGTCGGCGTGATCACTTGCCCCATGTACTCGCGTCTCACTAAACGCTCCTTGGCAATTGCACGAATGAATAAATCTGTAGCCGTGCATGGGTCACCGCTACGTGTGAAAGGCAGCCTCGAAGTCGGTGCCATCGCACACGACATGCCGTTCGATGATCCCGAAAAGAAAAAGCGTATCGCTAAAGGCTGATGACTCCGGGCGCTTCTCGCAGGCGCCCTGGATACCCTGTTAACCGTTCGTAAAGAAATCCAATCCATGACCCAATACATCTTGAAAATCAGCTGCCCAGCGCGTTCGGGCATCGTAGCCGCCGTTACCACTTACCTTGCTGAAAAACAGTGCTACATCAGCGAACTGTCTCAATTTGATGATGAGTTCACTGGCAACTTTTTCATGCGCGCCGTATTTCGCTTCAATGATGGCTGCGAACCTAACATTGAAGGTGTGCGCGCGGGCTTCGATGAAAATGCCACTCCGTTTAACATGACTTGGGAGCTTTTTTCTTCGGATCAGCCACCCAAGGTGCTGATCATGGTCAGCAAGTTTGATCATTGCCTCGTCGACTTGTTGTATCGCCATCATAAAGGTGAGCTGGATATGCAAATCACGGCCATCGTCTCCAATCATCTGGATCTGCGTCCAATGGCGGAACGCCAAGGTATCCGCTTCGTTTATTTGCCGGTCACCAAAGACACCAAGGCGCAACAAGAAGCCGAACTGATGAAGATCGTCGACGATACGGGTACTGAGCTAGTTGTGCTGGCTCGCTACATGCAGATTCTGTCGGACGATCTGTGCAGGAAACTGTCGGGGCGCGCGATCAATATCCATCACTCCTTCTTGCCAGGATTCAAGGGCGCCAAGCCTTATCACCAAGCTTATGATCGAGGCGTGAAATTGATTGGCGCAACCGCCCACTATGTTACCAGCGACCTGGACGAAGGCCCGATCATCGAGCAGGAAGTACAACGTGTCGACCACGGATACCATCCTGATGCACTTGTTGCAATTGGTCGCGATACCGAAACTATTGCCCTTTCCAAAGCCCTGAAATATCACTTGCAACACCGCGTATTCATCAACCGTGACAAGACTGTCATCTTCTCCTGACTCCACTCGGGAAAAGCGCCCCTGAATTGTTGGTACCAGACAACAATGCCTGATCAGGAGCGGCTTTGCGGGCTGAACTGTCGATGGTTCGGCCCGCTTTTTTATTGGATATCAAATATCCCCACCGGCGCTCAAGACCTGAGCGTTCCGCCAGAGCAGGCCAATTCAGTCTTTGAGTTCAAATTCTGCCCACAGGCTTGCATAGGACAAACCAGTCAGCGGATGCAGCTTTTCCGGGACTAGTTGGGACATTGGTTTGAGCACATAAGCACGCGTTATCAGTTCGTCACAAGGAAGCACTCGTCCATCAATGCATCCTTCCCGCTCACCGTAAATCAAAATGTCCACATCTAGCGTAACCACTGCAGGTGATTCCCTATTTCTTCCGTGTTTTAACTCAAGTTCCTTGAGCGCACGGCTGAGCTTCGGAAGCTGCAGGCACGTCGTGCCACGCACTACGAGGTTATGGAAGGCCGGAGCCTCTATACCAATCGCAGCACTTTCATAGACTGGAGAGCAACGGATGTCTCGCAAAATATGCTGTAGGTCGCAAATGGCTATACGCAGGTGACGTTGGCGCTGAGTATTACTCCCTACCCCTAAAAACACTTCCACCGCTGGCCGTGGGTCAGACATGTAAGCATCGCGACTGTTCGTGGATGCGAGCATCTGCATTCCCCAAATAAAAACTCCGCCCGAGAACAGAGTTCTGGGGCGGAGCGTGATTCGATTACTCAGTATTGTTTGCCTGGAATCCAGTTAGTGCCTGCCAGAGGCACCCGGGCCATGGCCGCAGATTCAACTGTTAGTGCGACCAAGTCTTCAGGGTCAAGATTGTGCAAATGTGACTTGCCGCAGGCGCGTGCCATGGTCTGGGCTTCCAGCACCAGCACCCGAAGGTAGTTAGCCAGACGTCGGCCGCCTTCCACCGGATCCAGACGCTTGGAGAGCTCTGGGTCTTGGGTGGTGATCCCCGCCGGATCGCGCCCATTCTGCCAGTCATCGTAGAAACCAGCCGCCGAGCCGATCTTCTTCAGCTCCTCGTCCAGTCGTGGGTGGTTGTCACCCAGAGCGATAAGGGCCGCCGTGCCAATAGCCACAGCGTCCGCGCCCAGCGCCATGGCCTTGGCCACATCAGCACCGTTGCGAATTCCACCGGATACAATCAGTTGCACCTTACGGTGCATACCCATCTCCTGCAGAGCCTGAACCGCCTGCGGGATGGCCGGCAGGATCGGAATCCCCACGTGTTCGATGAACACTTCTTGAGTCGCTGCGGTGCCACCTTGCATACCATCCAGAACGATCACGTCGGCGCCGGCCTTCACCGCCAGTTTGACGTCGTAATAGGGACGGCTAGCGCCGATTTTCACGTAAATCGGTTTTTCCCAATCGGTGATTTCACGGATCTCTGCAATCTTGATCGCCAAGTCATCCGGACCGGTCCAATCCGGATGACGACAAGCGCTGCGCTGGTCGACTCCGATCGGCAAAGTCCGCATGCCCGCGACCCGCTCGGTGACTTTCATACCCAACAACATACCGCCGCCACCCGGTTTGGCGCCCTGCCCCAAGACGATTTCAATGGCGTCAGCCTTACGCAGGTCGTCCGGGTTCATGCCGTAACGCGATGGCAGATACTGATAGACCAAATGCTGAGACTGTCCGCGTTCTTCCGGGGTCATGCCGCCATCACCAGTGGTCGTGCTGGTGCCGGCGATGGTCGCACCGCGGCCCAGGGCCTCCTTGGCATTGGCTGACAACGCCCCAAAACTCATGCCGGCAATGGTCACCGGAATTTTCAGGTGAATCGGCTTCTTGGCGAAACGGTTGCCGAGGATTACATCAGTGCCGCACTTCTCCCTATAACCTTCGAGCGGGTAACGCGAAACACTGGCGCCGAGCAACAGCAAGTCATCGAAATGCGGCAGTTTGCGTTTGGTACCGCCACCGCGAATGTCGTAGATGCCGGTCTCGGCGGCACGCTGGATTTCCTGAATGGTCAGGCGGTCGAAGGTGGCCGACTCGCGCAGCACCGGAGGGGTCTTGTCACTCATATCTATTCTCCTCGCGCGGATCAGTACGCGGATGCGTTATCGACTTTGAAGTTGTACAACTGACGAGCGGAGCCGTAGCGCTTGAAGTCAGTAGCCTTGTGCTCGAATCCGGCTTTGTTGAGCAGTTCTTGCAACTCTTGGAGGTGTTCGGCGCGCATCTCTTTTTCGATGCAATCCGAACCGAGGGACTCGACGGTACCTTTGACGTAGATGTGGGTTTCATACAAGGAATCGCCCAAAGCGTCGCCGGCGTCACCGCATACCACCAGACGACCGGCCTGCCCCATGAAGCAACTCATGTGGCCGATGCTACCGCCAACCACAATGTCGATGCCCTTCATGGAAATTCCGCACCGTGCGCCCGCGTCACCTTCAATTACCAGCAAACCGCCATGAGCCGTGGCACCGGCCGCCTGCGAAGCACTGCCTTTGACCCGGACGTAGCCGGACATCATGTTCTCGGCGCAACCAACGCCGACGTTGCCATGGACGGTGATGCTCGCCTTCTGGTTCATGCCGGCGCAGTAATAGCCGGCATGGCCCTGAATATCGATGGACACGGTTTCGTTCACGCCGACGGCAAGGTTGTGCTTGCCGTCGGAATGGGTCACGACCCATTCGTGCTCTTGTACATTGCCGACTTGATCGTGCAGCGCTTGATTGAAGTCACGCACGGTAGTGGTGGATAGATCGATAGTTTTCATTTGTGCGTTCCTTAAGCTGACTCGCGTTCCCAGATGTACATAGTCGCCGGTGCCGGCTCCCAGACCCTGGCGTTTTCGATTCCGGGCAGGCTCGACAGCGCCTGATATTCGGAAGCCATTGCGACATAGTCGTCGGTCTCCGCGAGAATCGCGGGCTTGCAGGCAATAGGGTCGCGGATTACCGCAAAACCGTTCCGGGTGCCGATGGCGAAGGTGAAAAACCCGTCCAGATCCTCCAGCGAGTGGTCCAACGCTTCTTTCAGCGAATCGCCCTGTTGCAGGCGCCAGGTCAAGTAACCGGCCGCCACTTCGGTGTCGTTGTCAGTCTCAAAATGGATGCCGGCGCGCTTGAGTTCCTGTCGCAGGCGGAAGTGATTCGACAGTGAGCCGTTGTGCACCAGGCACAGGTCGGCACCGGTGGAAAATGGGTGACTGCCTTCCATGGTCACCGCACTTTCGGTGGCCATGCGGGTGTGACCAATGATGTGGCTACCCTTCATGCCGGCTAAGCCGAAACGCTGGGAAATTTCCTGCGGCAGACCCATGCCCTTGAGAATTTCGATACTTTGGCCGGCACTCATAATGCGAACACTCGGCGCCAGATCAGCCAGGGCTAATCGAACGGATGCCTCTTCAATTTGAATTTTCAGTACCGCCGCACTGGCGTTCTGGAACCAGTCAAGTGAACAACCCAAACGCCCTTCCAGTTCGCCCATAAGGGTTTTCCAGTCGAACCCTTCAGTTGTCGCCTGCAGGGTAAGCTTGACCCAGCCGTCGGCAACTTCATCACCATAGATTGCGAAGCCGGCACTGTCTGGACCACGATCCGTCATGGCTTGCAACATGGGTTCAAACAGCTTTCCGAGTTGGGATTCCAGCGTCGGGTTCTTTAGATAAAGACCTACAATTCCACACATATCGAGTCTCCCTGGGAGGCAGTGAGCGCCCGGCCCGATGCCTGGACGCTCTAAACGAAGTTGATTAGAAGAATTCTGTGTATCGCTGGATTTCCCAGTCAGAGACATGGCGGCTGTACTCCACCCACTCCATACGCTTGAGCTTGATAAACTCGCCAACGATGTCTTTGCCCATCACTTCTGCAAACAAAGGATCGGCTTCAAGTGCATCGCATGCTTCTTTAAGCGACTGAGGCAATGTCTTGATGCCTCGGCCGGCGATTTCTTCAAGACTTAGGCTGTACAGGTTTTCATTGCAGATTTGATCTGGCTCAAGTTGACGGTCGATGCCGTCAAGACCAGCCGCGATGATTGCGGCGCTGACCAGGTAGGGATTGCAACCGGCGTCTGGCAGACGGAACTCCAACCGACCGTAGGGAACGCGAACCATGGCCGATCGGTTGTTGGCACCAAATGCGATAAAAGCAGGCGCCCATGTAGCACCTGAAAGAGAATTACCGACGACCAGACGTTTGTAGGAGTTAACCGTCGGCGCGGCAAAGGCACACAACGCTGGCCCATGGGCCAACAGCCCTGCGGCAAAGTGGTAAGCGAGTTTGGATAAACCCATGCCGTTCTTGTCACTGCCATCGAAGAACAGGTTTTTGCTTTCGGCACTGCTGATCGAGAGATGGAAGTGCATCCCGTTACCGGCACGTTTGGGATCTGGCTTGGGCATGAACGAGCAGATCATCCCCATATCGTTCGCAATCTCTCCGGCAGCCATGCGGAAGAACGTGAAGCGGTCTGCCGACTCCATGGCGTCGCTGTACGTATAGTTGATCTCGAATTGGCCGTTGGCGTCTTCGTGATCGATCTGATAGATCTCGAAGCCAACGGGCTGCAAGGCTTCAGTCAGGCGCTCCAGGAAAGCTCGTGAACGTGACAGCCCTTTGTAGTCGTAGCAGGGTTTGTCCAGGTTATCGCTGGGATCGACCAATTGAAGCTTTCCGCTTTCATCACGGCGCATCAGGTTGAACTCAGGCTCCAGTCCTGTGTTTAACGTCCAGCCCTTTTCTTGCAAACGACTCACCTGTTGCTGCAGAACATAACGACTATCAAAGGGGTGAGGTTTGCCATCCACGTGGCCGATACAAACCACTCGGCCGTAACCTGGCTGCCAAGGTACCGGAGTCAGGGTCGAGAGGTCGGCCTTAGCCATGAAGTCCGGACCATTGGGCTGCATACCCATCCCGCTGATAGCAAAACCGGCAAACCCTGCACCGGCTTCAGCTACAGTTTCCAATCCACAAATAGGCACCGACTTAGTCTTGGCGGCACCATGAATGTCCACGAACTGAGCCAGCACATACTTAATGCCGTGCTCTTCAATCAAACGTTGGGTTTCAAGTGGCAACATGGATCTGACTCCTGGTGAAGGCAACATCAGTGGCTGTGGTCTATGCAGCGAGGGCAGTTGCTGCCGATCGGCACATGTGTGATGAGCCTGATGTCGGAGCGTTGTACTGCATCGCTAAAATTCCCACAAGGAAATTTTATTTCCCAATAGGAATGCAAACCGGCTGCCAACTCTTGCCACCTACCCCAAAGGAGGTAAAAAAGAGGACGTCTGACTACGACATATGGGAAAATTTATTTCCCTGCACGAATAAATTGACGGATGCAGCGACTCCAAATTTGTATTGATGCGCACTTTTAGTGCGATCAAATGACCAACGCGAGCAAAGGGTGCAAGCATGAACGAAGCAGTCGAACACCAACCTCGGCTCAAGCTGGAGCAATACTTGGGACTGCAGATAAAGCGTCAACGCCAAGCTCAAGATCTAAAACTGTCAGATGTCGCCCGTATTGCTGGAATTAGCCAAGGGATGGTGAGCAAGATAGAGAATGCTCAGGTCTCAACGAGTCTGGATACGCTCAGTCGGCTCTGCGATGTTTTGGGCATGCCAATGTCCAAACTCTTCAGTCAGTATGACCAACAGGGCAGCAATGCATTGCTGGTAAAACGCGATGAAGGTCTTGAGGTGGTGCGTCGCGGAACCGAGAAAGGCCACACTTATCATTTGCTCAACCACACTCGTGGACCGAACAGGAGCTTTGAGGCCTATATGGTCACAATGGATGACGCAAGTGAGGAGTTTCCAACCTTTGCCCATTCCGGCACTGAGTTTCTGCATTTGCTGGAGGGGGAGCTGCATTACCGCCACGGTAATCAGGTCTATAGAATGGAAGCCGGTGACAGCTTGACCTTCGACGGCGAGATCCCACACGGCCCTGAGTTACTGGTGCAGGTGCCGATCCGACTATTGTCCATCGTGAACTACACAGCGACTGGTGAGTAAAACGCCCGTCCACCTACGTCCCCACCTTGCCAAGAGGCTCGTCTGAGACGAAACCTCTTTCCTGGCAGGAAATTAATTTTCACAAAACGCTAGACACTCCTCCCGTCGTTCACCTATAAAAGCACCACAGGAATATATTATTCCCCGTGAGAATTTTTCCACCCATAAATTTCCCGGTGATGACCTGCCCGTCACCTCCCGAGGATCCACCATGAACGATACAAATACCTACATTCTGAAGGTCAGTTGCCCGGCGACTTCAGGGATTGTGGCTGCCGTGACGTCTTATCTCGCAGACAGTCACTGCTACATAGGTGAAATGTCGCAGTTCGACGACGAGATCAATAACACCTTCTTTATGCGCGCGGTTTTCCGCTTCAACGTGGACCATCCAGGCGCAGACCTAGAACAGATCAGGGCAGGATTCACCGACGTTGCGAGCAAATTCAACATGTCTTGGGACCTGTTCGATAAGAGCAAACCGATGCGGGTGTTGTTAATGGTCAGCAAATTCGATCATTGCTTGAGCGACCTGCTTTATCGCCACAGTAAGGGCGAAATGGACATGAATATTACCGCAGTGGTTTCCAACCACCTCGATCTTCGTCCAATGGCCGAACGTGAAGGCATTCGTTTCATTTACTTGCCGGTTACCAAGGATACCAAGGCCAAACAAGAAGCGGAGCTGATGAAAATCGTCGACGAAACCCAGACAGACCTGGTGGTTCTCGCCCGCTATATGCAAATTCTGTCCAACGATTTGTGCAAACAATTATCGGGTCGGGCAATCAACATTCACCACTCGTTTTTGCCTGGTTTCAAAGGGGCCAAGCCATACCATCAGGCTTATGAACGCGGTGTAAAACTCATCGGGGCGACGGCTCATTATGTGACCAGCGATCTGGACGAAGGCCCGATTATTGAGCAAGAAATACAACGAGTCGATCATGCCTATTTACCTGATGATCTTGTTGCCATTGGCCGGGATACGGAGACCGTAGCACTGTCAAAGGCCGTGAAGTATCACCTGCAACACCGCGTTTTTCTCAATAACGACCGCACGGTGATCTTCCGATGAACGCGCATAAATTGATTGATGGCAAAGCGGCCGCCGGCCGCGTACTGGCACAGGTAAAAAAAGAAGTCGCAGACTTGGTCATCGACGGTATCAACCCCTGCCTGGCTGTAATTCTTGTAGGTGAAGACCCGGCAAGCCAAGTCTACGTGCGCAATAAAGTGCTTCGCGCCGAAGAGTCCGGAATTTTGTCGATCGAACACAAATTGCCTGCCGACACCAGTGAAGCCAAGGTCTTGAATTTGATTCATGCCCTTAACTCCGACCCTGCTGTACACGGAATTCTGCTCCAATTGCCTTTGCCCAAACACGTCGAAGAGACACGAGCGCTCCAGGCCATCGACCCACGCAAAGATGTCGATGGTTTTCACAGCGAAAACGTGGGTGGCCTGAGTCAAGGACGTGATGTCTTGACGCCATGCACTCCCACCGGCTGCATGTACCTACTGCATGAAACGTTGGGTGATTTGCGCGGCAAACACGCGGTCGTAGTGGGTCGCTCCAACATCGTAGGCAAACCCATGGCCGCCTTGCTGTTGCAAGCCGATTGCACGGTGACAGTGTTGCACTCGCGCAGTCGCAATCCCCAAGACATCGCACGCCAGGCCGATATTGTGATCGCGGCGGTAGGTCGTCCGCGGATGATCGACGCCAGTTGGCTAAAACCCGGCGCCGTCGTGATCGATGTTGGAATCAATCGTATTCAGGACGGTGATCGCAGTCGACTTGTCGGCGACGTAGACACCGATGATGTTCTGTCCTTGGTGTCGGCTGTAACGCCAGTTCCTGGCGGCGTAGGCCCCATGACCATCGCTTTCCTCATGAAAAACACCGTGATTGCTGCCCGGCAGCAATTCAAGGCTCAACAGCCTTCGGAGGCAGCATGCCTTTCAATCTCCTGAAATATGGGCTGAGCTCGGAATATCCGGTCGAAGTTGATCTTCCCGCCCCTAAAGAGCTCAAGTCCTCCTACGATGTGGTCATTATTGGCGGTGGGGGCCATGGGCTAGCGACGGCTTACTACTTATCCAAATACCACGGCATTACAAATATTGCGGTGTTGGAAAAGTCCTATCTGGGCGGTGGCAATACCGCCCGAAATACGGCAGTGATTCGCTCCAACTACCTCACCAGTGATGGCGTAAAGTTTTACGCGGAGTCAGTGAGGATGTTTGAAGGGCTGTCGAATGAATTCGACTTCAACATCATGTACTCACAACGTGGCCAGCTCACCTTGGCACATACCGATGCTACCGTGCGCTCATTTCGCCAACGGGCGGAAGTGAACAAACATCACGGTGGCCGCTCCGAACTCATCGACCGCCAACAGATTCGCGAACTCGTACCCTCGCTTAATCTGGACCCAGGCCACATTCCTGTATTGGCAGGTCTATGGCACTTGGATGGCGCCACCGCACGCCATGATGCCGTGGCCTGGGGCTACGCCAAACAAGCTGCAAAACGTGGCGTGGAAATCCATCAGCTCACTGAAGTACAAGATCTGGTCATTGAAAACGGCACCATCACGGCCGTCAAAACCAACCGCGGAACGATCAAATGCGGGTGCGTAGTGCAGGCTGTCGCGGGCATGAGTTCACAGCTCATGAAAAAAGCCGGCATACGCTCGCCCATTCAAACCTTCCCGCTGCAAGCGATGGTGACACAACCGTTCAAACCCTTCCTGGATCCGCTGGTGAGCTCATCGGCCTTGCACTGTTATGTGCAGCAGACTAGCCGAGGCGAAGTGGTGTTTGGTGGCGGCTCCGACCCCTACCCTCTCTTCAACACCCGCTCCACTCTGGACCTCAAAGAAAGCCTGCTGGCTCATGCCATCGAGATGTTCCCATTTCTGGCCAACGCCCAACTGATGCGCCAGTGGGCCGGGATCACCGACATGACTCCGGATTACAGTCCAATCATGGGACTGTCACCCGTAAAGAACTACTACCTGGATGCTGGCTGGGGAACCTGGGGCTTCAAGGCCACTCCGATCTGCGGCAAAACCATGGCCGAACTCGTAGCCAGTGGCGGCCAGGTCCCCGACTTGATCAAACCTTTTGGTCTGGAGCGCTTTTCGACCTTCCAGCAAGTTAACGAGATGGGCGCCACGGCAGCCAGCCATTAAGGAGAGCGGAACATGAAAGTGATGATATGCCCGCTCAACGGGCCGCGAAATATCAGCGAATTCACCTACGGCGGCGAGTTCAAAAACATGCCAAACCCGGCGACCTGTACCGACGCCGAGTGGGCCGACTACGTTTTCAACAGCGATGACGCCCTGGGTGTGGTTCGCGAATGGTGGATGCACACCCCATCGAGTTACTGGTTCCTCGCCGAACGTCACACCGGCAGCGACGAGATCCTGCGCACCTTTGATCCAATGGAACTGTTCACCGCTCGCATCGAATTTGCCACACCCACCAAGGAGTTAATAGGATGAGCCGCTTACCTGCTCCCATGGGCCTGCTGATCGATCGCGAGAAACCGCTCAATTTCAACTTCGACGGCGTGGCCTATCGAGGCTTCCAGGGCGACAGTATCGCCAGTGCGCTTATCGCTAACGGTCGCTTCCTGATTTCCCGCTCGTTCAAGTACCACCGCCCACGCGGAGTGCTGACTATGGCTGGCCAGGATGCGAATAGCCTGGTTCAACTTCCCCATGAGCCTAATGTGTTGGCAGATGCCTATGCATTAGAGGAAGGCCTCACCGTCACGGGACAAAACTTCAACGGCTCTTTGAACAATGACAAGGACGCCTATCTGGGCAAATTCTCAAAGTTCATGCCGGTGGGCTTTTACTATCGCTCCTTCTACAAGCCCAAGGGCATGTGGAAAGTGTGGGAGCCGATCATTCGCAAGAAGGCGGGGCTGGGCGTGCTGGATCTTGAGTTCCGGCCCGAGTATTACGACAAGGCTTATCTGTTCACAGATCTGGCAGTGATCGGTGCCGGGCCGGCCGGTCTGCAAGCCGCACTGACCGCCGCAAACGCGGGCGCCAAGGTTCTTTTGATAGAGCAGCAACCGCTATTAGGCGGTTCTCTCACCTATGCCCGTTTCGACATCGAAGGCGTACGTGCCAGCACCCTGCGTCAAGCGCTCGTCAGCGCAGTCGAAAGCCATGCCAATATCCGGATCCTCAAAGAAGCCACTTGCAACGCATGGTTCACCGACAACTACCTGCCTGTTATCCAAGGCAAGCGGATGTTCAAGGTACGTGCAACTCAATGCCTGATCGCCAGCGGTTCGTTCGATCAGCCGGTGATCTTTCGCAACAACGATTTACCAGGAATTATGCTCAGCAGTGCCGCCCTGCGACTGATGAAGCTCTACGCGGTCAAACCCGGCAAACGCGCTGTGGTTCTAACGGGCAATGACGATGGCTATCTCGCGGCGCTCGACCTTCATGACCAAGGGGTTAGCGTCGCTGCCGTCGTTGATATGCGTAACGGGCCAGACAACCGGGACTTGCTGAATGCCTTGACCCGGCGCTCAATCGCGCTGAAGGTCGCCACGACGGTCTACGAGGCGCTGCATGAAAAAGGCATGCGTCACATCAGCGGTGTCGAACTGCGCAAAATAACTGGTCAGGGGCAAGTCGCAACCGCCAGCGAGCAAATAGACTGCGACCTGCTGTGCATGTCGGCAGGCTATATGCCTGTGTACCAACTGCTCTGTCAGGCAGGAGGCAAGTTAAGCTATGACGATCAATTGGCTGAATTCACCCTCAGCGGGCAGCCAAAAAATCTGAGTTTCTGCGGCTCGGTGAACGGTCGCCACGCACTGGACAATGTACTCGCGGACGGCGCCAATTGTGCTGCCGATATCGTAACTTCGCTAGGGCTCGCGACGAGCGAAGACCGATCAGTCTTTCGCCCTGAAGCAAAAGTCAATTTCGCCTGGCCAATCTTCCCTCATCCAAAAGGCAAAGACTTCGTTGATTTTGATGAAGACCTGCAAGTGCGGGACATCGTTAACGCCACGAAGATCGGCTACCGCGATATACAACTGGTGAAGCGATACTCCACGGTCGGTATGGGGCCGTCTCAAGGCCGTCACTCCGCGCTGCCAACGGCTCGTCTGGTAGCGGCGTCGACGAACCGGAACATCAGCGAAACCGGCGTGACCACCGCACGGCCGCCCTTTGTCGCCGAGAAACTCGCTCACGTTGCAGGTCGTGCTTTTGATCCGTACCGTCAGACCCCGATGCATCGCCGCCACTTGGATGCAGGCGCCAAGATGATGCCCGCCGGGATCTGGCAACGGCCGGCGTACTACGGCAAAACAACCGAGCGGGATAAAGTCATGCAGGCCGAAGCGCTGCATGTACGAAACAAGGTCGGAATCATTGACGTATCGACATTAGGAGGCCTGGACATTCGTGGGCCGGATGCGGCGGAACTGCTGAATCGCATGTACACCTTTGCGTTTCTCAAGCAACCGATTGGACGGTCGCGTTATGCATTGATGACCAACGAACATGGCGTCGTGATTGACGATGGCGTATGCGCCCGGTTTGCTGAAAACCACTTCTACGTGACGGCGACCACCAGCGGTGTCGATCGCATTTATCAGCAAATGCTCAAGTGGAATGCGCAGTGGCGATTGGATGTCGACATCGCCAATGTCACCGCTGCGATCAGTGCTGTTAATGTCGCGGGACCCGATTCGCGCAAAGTGGTGAAAAAACTCTGTACCGATCTTGATATGTCGGCAGAGGGTTTCCCTTACCTAGGCGTCCGTACAGGAACGGTGGCGGGAATCAAGGCGCGCCTGCTACGTGTCGGTTTTGTGGGTGAACTGGGTTACGAAATCCACGTCCCCTCACGGCACGCCTTGGCGCTCTGGGATGCTCTGATGCAGGCCGGTGTTGAATACGATATCCGGCCATTCGGGGTCGAAACACAACGTCTGCTGCGCCTTGAAAAAGGTCATGTAATCATCAGTCAGGACACAGACGGCATGACTCATCCAGCAGAGATTGACATGGGCTGGGCAGTCAGTCGCACCAAACCTTTTTTCGTCGGCCGTCGTTCAGTGGACATCCTCGAAGCTCAGCCAATGAAACGCAAATTAGTCGGCTTTAATTTGCCTAAAAACAGCCCACAGCCGCTTGAGGGTCATCTGGTGCTCAATGGGCCTGACATCAGCGGTAGCGTGACGTCCTGCGAATACTCGCAAACGCTGGGAACCATCATCGGCCTGGCCTATGCGGACGCCTCACAAAGCGCGCCAGGGCAACAGATTCCCATACGCGTGGAGGGCGGCTTGGTGGTACACGCCACGGTAGTGAAGTTGCCGTTCTTTGACCCCGATAATAAACGTCAGGAGCTATAGCGATGAACAACTTACGAGCGGAAGATCTTATGGAGAAAAGCCCTCTGGCGGTTTTGCAGCACTGCGGTTTGGTCGATTTTTCTGACCTTGCGCGGGTAGGTTTTCGCGGTATGCAAAGTAGAGAATATCTTCAAAATCGTGGCTTTGAACTACCGGAGCGGCCAAATCAAGCGGTGGTCCAAACAGATGGCAGCTACGTGGCCAGACTTTCCGCGACGGAATATTTAATCCTGGGAAGTTTGCAGGACCGTGGACAACGCATCGCCGATGAGGAAGCGCGGTGGGAGTTGGATCATCAAGCCAACTATCTGCTGCCTCGTCATGACAGTCATGCGTGGCTGCAGCTTAGCGGCGCTCACATCGCCGAGATTATGGCCAAGCTGTGCGGCGTCGACCTGAGAACTCAGGCATTCACAGTGGGTGATGTGGTACAGACTTCAGCTGCACGTATCAATGTGATCATCATCAATGTCGGGCTGGATAACGTTCCCTGTTTCCAAATCCTCTGTGACCGTGCCTCGAAAGAATATTTTGCCGACGCGGTGCTTGACGCAATGGCAGAGTACGGCGGAAAAGCCCTTTCATTCAGTACGATAATGCACTAACACGATTAACGTTACGCTCTGCACGTTCGGCACCTTCGGCACCTTCGGGTGCCGATGTCATTTCGGAGACATCGATATGGGCATCTTGCTGGAATCAATGGATAAAGAAACCGCAGATTACATGGTACCCGCCCTTCAGCGCGGCTTGAGTATCCTGAGCATGTTCGACGCCAATGTCCGCTCCCTTTCAATTAATGACATTGCCAGGCAACTGGGGATTACCCCCTCGTCGTGCTACAGAATCCTGTTCACCTTGACCGAGATGGGCTACTTGAATAAATCGGGGGCCTACTACGAGTTGGGTGCCAGTGTTATCAGCGCAGGCTTCAGCTATCTGGCCAGCCGCGACCTAGTCGATGTAGCCATGCCCCACCTGAATCGGTTACGCGATCACACTTCGCTTTCTAGCCATCTGAGCATCAGGGAGCAGACGGAGAGTCTTTACATTTACCGGGCATTCGCCGTGCAGCGACTATCAGTGAACATCCCCATTGGAACTCGCATCGCTTGCCATTGCACAGCGATGGGGCGAGTGCTCCTCTCGGGCCTGAACGAAGCCGAGGTAGACTCGCTGTACCAGAACGTCCGCCTGGACGACTACCCTGCGCCCTCAGCACGCACGCTGACGGAGCTCCAAATCATGCTCGAAGGGGATCGTCATCGTGGCTGGGTGGTCCATCGATCTGACTACTCAACCTCGTTGGCGGCAGGGATCAAGGACCACACCGGTCACATCATCGCGGCAGCGAACCTCTCAGGTCCGGATGCAGTCATGGATACACCGGGGACTCAAGAGCACCTGTTGGAGAAATTGTTAAGCGCTACCCAAGCAATATCAACTGCCTTGGGCGCACCTCAAAAATGAAGGTCGATGGGTACTGTCATGACGAAGACCACCCGATGACGAACAACAAACGTCACGCTGGCCCCAAATACAAAACGCCCTCTGCGATTGCAGAGGGCGTTTTGTTCAGCTACGACATCGGGACAAAAACCGCGCCTAATTACCAGCCCCTTTCAACGTTGTTTCAGTTCGAATGCTTGTAACCCACTTCTCCATGGGACGACAAATCCAGGCCATCAATCTCTTGCTCTTCGTCGACTCTAAGGCCGCTACAGACAAGACTGGCGAGCTTATACGCGATCCAGCTGGTAATAGCGGAAAAGGCGATGCTGAATAACAGGACGCCACCATTGACCAGCATCTGATCGACCAAATTGCGCCCCCCTGTGAACCCTAGCCCGCCCAATGAGGTTAGGGCAAATATAGGCGTTAATACCCCCCCAATGATTCCACCGACCCCGTGTACGCCGAAAACATCAAATGCATCATCCAGTCCTAGGCGAGGCTTTAATTTCTCCACGGCCCACAGGCAAATCGGAGCGACGATAAAGCCCAGCATAATGGCACCCATCGGGCCGACAAAACCGCATGCTGGTGTGACGGCCACTAACCCTGCGATGGCCCCGGAAACTCCGCCTAGCATGCTCGGCTTGCCGCGATGCCGCCACTCTGCAAACAGCCAGCCTAGCGCTCCAGCGGCGCTGGCGAGCATGGTATTGACGATGACCAAGACCGCAAAACCGTTCGCCATCAGCGCGCAACCTCCGCAGAAACCCAACCAGCCAACCCATAGCATTGAGCCGCCCGTCATGGTCATAGTCATGTTGTGCGGTGCTAAAGCGGAAGTTCCAAAACCACGGCGTCGGCCGAGCAGGTAGGCACCCACGAGGGAGGCAATCCCTACATTGACGTGGACCACATTGCCGCCTGCGAAATCCTGAACGCCAAGATCGAAAACCCATCCTCCCCCCCATGCCATATGAGCCATGGGGATGTAATTGATGGTGAGCCAGATGGCCATGAAGACTAATACCGCTGAAAATTTCATTCGCTCTGCGCTTCCTCCGACGATAATCGCCGGCGTGATTGCGGCAAATAGCATCATAAAAAGAAAGTACAGCAGTTCAGGGATAGTGCCCTGCAGGGATTGCGGGCCAACGCCCGTCAGAAACAGCTTGTCGAATCCACCGATCCAGGCCTGCCATTCCCCACCGGAAGTAAACGTCAGGCTATAGCCATAGATTGCGAACAGCACGGACATCAATGACGCGACAGAAAAAACCTGCATCAAAACGGAGAGAACATTCTTGCTACGCGACAAACCGCCATAAAAAAGCGCCAAACCTGGCAAGGTCATCAGCAAAACGACTAATGAACATGTCACAACGAAAGCTGTGTCGCCGCTATTAAGCATCGGTGCATCCTCCGAAGCTCGTACTGCACCGGAGGACGAGGCAAACAAGATCAAGGTCAGCACTTTGGATCGTCGGAATGCAGAAATATCGAGCATAGATGGACTCCTTATATTGATTACTTTCGACGTCGACGACGTCTGACAAGTCGACTCAGCGAGATTGGCGGCACTTCCCATTGGGAAATATTTTTTCTCACCAAGAAAGCAATCAGCCTGCCATCTACATCTCCTCTACCTCCAAGGAGGTATCGTTAGCCCCTAAACTTGCTACTGAACGGCGGTAACGCAATGTTAACGTGCGGAAGCTCGCAGCAGCCCGTCTGACGAAATGAAACGAAATGGTGCATTTCTAGAACCAATATCCCTATTCCAGGCGTACCTGTTACACAAGGCAGATGAGAGGCCCGTTAGCATCAATCGTAATTCGCGAGATGGACTCTAAATCACAACCGCTGTGTTAGGACGTCAATGGTTGGCAGCATCGGCTCAATTAACATCGCAATTCTACCCAGGTAGACACAATCTCTGGTTGGTTTAGCTTTCCAGATCGTGATTCGTATACCGCTCAAGATCGATCAGCTGCATCAAGCTAATAAAAAAGATACAAGTGATCTCGATCCTTTTAAGTCGAATATGACTCTACAACGCACATACCGGTTTCTGAGCCGGCAATACCATCAAAACAGTCTCACTGAATCCGCAGTGAACGATAAGTAGGCCTGTGAACAATGCTCAAAACTGATATCAATCCATTTCCGATTAGTAACCCACACAATAGGGCGCCAACCATTCGTGAATGGCAAACGTTACGTTATGGCACTTGGGACACGGTAGTCGTCAGTAGGAGTACGCGTTGACCCTCCATTAGTCAGCTTGCGGGCAGTCAGAAGATCGCTCCCGCGATTTCCGGCGAGCACCGTGCACTGCCAAGCAGGCAGCCGCAGCACAAACTGTGAGGAACATTGCCATTATCCAAGGCTCATGGCTCGACAGCAGCCCTAATAAAACCCCAGCCAAGCCACCGACGGCATATTGCAAAACACCGAATAATGCAGAAGCCGCACCGTGACGCCCCTCGCCGTGCTCCATCGCCAGCGCAATCACGTTGCCCCAGACCAAACCTAGACTCCAAATTGCCCCACACAATGGAACAACGATTAAAAGGAATTTCTCCGACGTGAGGCATATAGCCAATAAGATTGCTGTCAATGCGAAGTGAACATGAAGCGTACGATGTAACACTGTTAAAGCAGAGTATTTGCGCAAAAGAAAAAAATTTATCATACCCGTGAGAAGCATCCCTAAACCGTTCAAAGCGAGAAACCAGCTGAATTCCTCGGGGCTGACGTGGAATGACTCAATAAAAACGAAAGGAGCGCTCCCTATATAGGAAAACAACCCGGCAGTAACGAACGCACTCGCCATTGTGAAGTTCATGTATTTTCGACAACGCAGCAAGCTGCAGTAGTCGCGAATGGTTTTGCTCATTACTCCCGTTGACCGGCCCTCAGGCACCAGTGTTTCGGGCACAAAAAAGAACACACAAACCAGACATATAAGTCCGAACACCAAAAGTACCCAAAACACACTTCTCCAGTCCCAATGCGTAAGCAACGCTGAACCTGCCAAGGGAGCAAAAATCGGGGCCACACTCATTATATGCATAAGTATTGCGTAGATCTGCGCCGCGGAGTCACTAGAGTATCGATCCGCAACGATAGCGCGAGGCACCACCAGCCCTGCCGCAGCGCCAACAGCTTGTAAAAATCGACCGATTAGCAAGACTTCGATAAAGGGTGCCGTAAGGATGAGCAATGTACCTGCGACAAAAAGTGCCATACCGAGCATCAACGGCCATCGCCTTCCATAACGATCAGCCATAGGACCGACGCATGCTTGGCCTATAGCGAGCCCTATCAGAAAAATGGTAAGACTCGCCTGAACACGCCCCGCAGTAGTTCCAAAGTGCATCTGGATCGAGGGCATAGCTGGCAGATACATATCAATCGCAATGGCGTCGATAGCAGTGAGCAATCCGAGGACTGCGATCAGGACTATGGAACGGATGCGGACTGTATCAAAGTACATAACGGTACACTCATTTCGTTGTTTGCACACGATTCTCTTGTGCAAGGGTGGGCCGAAAAAGCGACACTGATATATCGTGTGAAAATAGCAAGGGTAATCGCATTTGACCTACTGCTACTTCAAAGTAACAGCAAAAACCAGTTCGGCTTGGCAATGTCTAGCTTGAACTCGTGCATCCTCGATAATTACCCAAGTGTTTTCGTACAGAACGTGTAGCATCCGTCCGAAACAAGCACCGCGCGTCTTGCGGAATCGATGAAATTTAGTTGAGGGATTGCACGTGACGCTCGATTACGGTCAAACACAAACCTGACCCTTCGTTAATCAAGTTCATTTCGCTAAACGTGAAGGAACGCTGCTAAACCGACCGGTAGCGGCTTGCGATCAATATCCCGTTAGAATAATGAATGAGCAGCGTCAACTCCGACACGATTCCAGGTTGCTCTTAGAATGCGCATTGTCTGCCAAGAAACCGTTGAGGCAGTCGGCTACTTGTGTCCTGGCGGTACGGTCGAAAATAGTGCCTTGTCCCTGGAGCATCACTACCTTCGAAGTGCTTCTGGAGGACACTGGAAACTATGCACTACGCTATCGGAACGACTCATTCACAAACCTAAAAATGATTGATCGAATCCATGTGTTCCCAATTGCTTCACGAGCGGACTCATTTTATTGTGCGGAGTGTCAATGCACAAAAGCTGACAAGAATGAGAGAGGGCTATAAAAGCCCTCTCAAGTAACTCAGCCAGGAATGACTCCTTCCGAGTACATGTCCGCTGCGATTCTCCAACCTTGAGATTCAAGCTTCCAAACGAAGAGGCTCTTCATGTTGAAAGTTTCACCATCCTTTGGCTGAACGCTCCAAGTCACCCATGTGTAAGCGACAGTGGGCACCAGTGCACGCAGTCGATCGATACGTATACTGGCCGAACGAGTGTCAACTAACATGCCGGCAACGAGCTCGGCTAAAGCGGCGCTTCCTGAGTAGAGCTCAGGGGTGCCCGCTCCAGTGATTTCGGTGTCATTGGTGTAAAGTTCCTTCACGATTCCTGAAGCATCCTGTTCTTTCCAGAGCGCCTCAAGGACATCCAGACGCTCTCTGAGAGCAACGTTCAATTCATCCGACTGTTGCATTGTAAAAAACCTCTTCTTTTAAGATTAGAAATCAGGTATCAACGACGTCCGTTAAAATAACCGCCGAGTTGATGGGTGACCTTGCCGAAGGTACAAATCAATGAACGAAATTGTTCCTTTCCATAAATTTGGGTACGAGGAATTGAGCTCATGACGTCGTAATGCTTCGAACCACCCATGATCCCCTCAGCAAGCACCCGACTTACTACGTGGCTTGGCGTGACGCCAAAGCCTGAATAGCCCTGCACGTAGAATGCATTCGGTCGTCCAGGCAGCGTGCCGATTTGCGGAAAAAGGTTTGCCGAACACTCCATCGGCCCCCCCCATGCGAGATCGATTTTCACGTCTTTCAAGTAGGGAAAAATATTCAACATCAACTTCCGATTCCATTCCTTCAAGTTGTTAGGGATGTAATCGACGAGGTATGTCGCGGCACCGAAAAGCAGCCGATTTTCATTAGTGACCCGAAAGTAGTCGATCACCGGTCGGATATCACTGAATGCACCGCGAATCGGACTGATTTGCTCGATCAATGCATCGGAAAGAGGTTCGGTAACCAGTTGAAAGGCATATGTACTGATCATGGTCTTATGCAGCTCTGGCTCAAGACGATCAAGGAAAGCGCCGCAGGACCAAAGGATTTTCTTTGCTCGCACCGAGCCCTTAGCCGTACGGACCTTGATGGTATCACCGTAGGTCACTTCCAAAACCGGAGTATTTTCAAATACGCGGCCACCGTGACTAACAAGCGCCTCAGCCTCGCCCAGCAACAAGTTCAAAGAGTGAATATGACCATTGCCCATATGCATCAACGCGCAGCTGTAGGCGTCCGAACCAATGATTTTCCTGACATCGGCGCCCTCCAGATAAGCAATTTCGCAATCTGGACTTAGTTCTTTATATTCTTTTTCCCAAGCTTGCAGCAGTTTGCCTTGGCGCTTATTAAAACCAAGGTAACCATAGCCATGACGAAAATCCGCATCGATACCGTATTTATTTATACGGCTTTTGATAATTGCGGCACCTTGGTCGCTGATCTCGAAAATGGCACGAAGACCATCTTCGCCGACATCTTTACGGATTTTTTCCAGGTCATGACCTATCCCTGCCATGACATGTCCGCCATTTCGTCCCGACCCTCCGAACCCTAAGTATCGTGCTTCCAGGACAACGACGTTCTTGACGCCTCGCTCCGCCAGTTCAAGTGCAGTATTGACACCGGAGAACCCGCCACCGATCACAACTACATCAGCCTCGATGTCCTGTTCAAGGTCGGGAAATTTCAGATCGTACTTACGAGTAGCCGTATAGTAAGTAGTTGGCGTTTCTACAGAGAGCATGATATTTCCTCACAACAATACGTTGATCAAATCATCAATTAGGCGTCGGGACGGAATCAAGTCTTTGTTCTTATTCGTCGATGACACCAAATCGGTCTCTTGTTTCAATGCCTACAGGGAGGGTGCTATGCGATATAACGAAACGCAAACCACCCTCTGACCGGAGCCGACGGCACCAGGGCCGTACCCTATTCAAGGCCTGCGGCCGTCTGATCGAATCGGCAGCATCCAATAGAGCGCCCCATAGAAATTCAAGAGACACCCTTATTAAAACCCCGGTTTGACCAATGCGCCATGAGCTACAGAGTCAATTAGTTGACCGAGACTGCCATGTGGGGTGAGCCAGCATAGAAATCCACTACGGACGACGCAGCCTAGATAGTTAACATGTTACCAAACGAACCAGGCGCTCTCGCCATGTGGGAATTTTCGGCCACTTTTCTGGCCTTTCTTCGGCAGCATCAGGTTGAAGAAATCCGATTGACTCAATCCAATACGTAACTCATTGAAACTAAAGAAAAATAAATTAACTTCAATTAACAAATATTGGGCCTGTTTTTTGCTTAGATAGCTTATGTGCAACCCGATCCACGCAAAATCGCTTCCGAGCAGCGCACTGGGTCACTAGAAAAAGACGCGTAATACCGTCCAAGGTCTATTCAATTTGAGTGTTCGTGCTGGAAAGAGGTCGAAATGAACAACGTAATGCATACTGGCGAGCAGGGCTTTGAAGAGTGGAACCAATACCTGTCCACAAGCTGCGGAACCTTTCGAGCTGAACCACCATTAGAGCAGGGCTCGGCTACATTTGTAGGCAGCATCATCTCGTCCCCTAGCGTTAACGCACTTTGCCCTGGCTCAAGAATCATCAGTAACTGTCATCACATTCACCGACACCAGAGTGATATCCGCCGCGACGATCGGGATTTCTATTATCTGGTGATGCAAATGAATGGTTCTGGAGTAATGTGCCAGAATGATGGCCAGACGCTTCTGAAACAGAATGACCTCGTACTCCTGGACGTTAACAAACCGTGCGACTTCTATTTCACAGGTCTCTCGGACCAACTGTCACTGATCATTCCCCGTCGCTATATCGAGTCGCGATTCCGAAATCGCGAAATATTGCTCAATCACCGTATTGAGGCAAATTCCAGGCTGGGATCACTCATTGGAATGCTTGCTCAACAACTTTTCGACGTGGGAGAGGCAGAGACGGAGGAGTCGGAAGCGATGCTTGACGCCCTGCTAACCCTTATGAAGCCTAGCGTGAGGGAAAGCCCACCGCTCACACACATGTATCAGCAACAGACTCAGTCATTGATGCTTCAGAAAGCTAAAGTGTGCATCGAGAAAGAGTTAATTAATAACGCACTTTCTCCTTCAATGATTGCTGATCAGGTCGGGACGTCAGTTCGCAATCTTCATCGTTTATTCGCAAGCTGCGACACCACAATCGGTCGCTACATTCTGGAAAGAAGACTCGAACAGTGTGCAGACGATCTCAAGAACGAAGGTGCCCACGAAAAGGTTTCCAGTGTTGCTTACAATTGGGGTTTTAGTGACGTGAGCCATTTTTCCCGCTCCTTCAAGGCCAGATTCGGCATGTCACCGAGAGAGTTTCGCATGCGAAAAACCACCTACTCGTAACCTTTATCATCAGAAACTTTTGATCTGACGCTGCTCATTTTGAAATTGTGCAGCATGAGATCAAGACTGAAAGATACTAAAGAAGAGCGCTCTCAAGTGGTCGTACCGCCAGCTTGCCCCTTAAGTGCCCCACAATTTAATTTCATAAAGCAGTAACCAATTTAAAAAACCAAAAACGAAGTTTTTAGCTTTGTTCTGTCAATATAAAATCTTCAAAATTGCGATCAACTAAAAACTTAAGCGCTGACTAAAAAGCCTACATAAACTTTAAAGTGTGCTTTTTCAAAGTAAGCAGCGACTCAGTATAGCCTTCCCTAAAACAGGAAGCCGCCACTTGATGATCACCCAAAAACCAAGACGTCGCCTCGATAATCTCTGGGAGATCTCAAATACTGTTTCTTGAATATTTTGCTGAAATGCGCCGAGTCCGAAAACCCCCATCGGTATGCAATTTCCGTAATACTTTCATGGCGCAGACAAGGATTAGCTAAATCTCGGGCACATCGTTGCAGCCGCTCTCTCTGAATAAAACGACAAACACTGTCTCCAGTATTTTCAAAAGAGCGGTATAAATGTCTGATCGATATTCCTAACTTATTAGCCATCCATTCTGGGCTTAAATCGAGCCGATGCAAGTGATCGCATACCATTCGTTCAATTTGGCGCCGAAAATCATTGGTTTGAAAAATCTCCTCAAGGCCGTTACCATTTGGCCGCTCCACTAATGTAGGCTGGATCAACGCAACTAAAGCATCCTGCATTCCTACCCCATCATCACTTGTGAAATATCTATCGTGATCAAATATAATCTGATTGACGAGTGAACGGGCGGCGGCAAAAACTGAGTGCAACACCTGACCTTTCCGGTACGGTGCTGCCCCTATGTCAT
>MCND01000131.1_pt1 | contig 34126 bp, 31 predicted proteins | sample 778211 | NCBI WGS metagenome assembly MCND01 (sample SAMN04296812, study PRJNA304217) | bioreactor metagenome | isolation source: activated sludge enriched with benzalkonium chloride | place: Turkey: Istanbul urban wastewater treatment plant
TCGTCCACCAGGATGCCGATCGCCAGCACCATGCCGAACATGGTCATCATGTTGACGGAGAAGCCCAACGGCAGCATCACCGCCAGCGTGCCCAACAGGCAGATCGGCACCACGATGGTGGGAATCAGCGTATAGCGCAGGTTCTGCAGGAACAGCAGCATCACCAGGAACACCAGGACGACGGCCTCGGCCAGCGTCATCAGCACCTTGGAGATGGCCACCTTCACGAAGATGGAGGTGTCGAACGGCACGCTGTACGACACGTCGCTGGGAAAATTCTTCGACAGCTCGGCCAGGCGGGTCTTGATGCCCTGGGCGGTTTCCAGCGCGTTGGCGCCGGGCGCCAGCTGCACGCCCATGGCGGCGGCCGGCTGGCCGTTCAGGCGGCTGGACATGCGGTAGTCCTGGCGTCCCATCTCGACGCGGGCGACGTCGCCCAGGCGCACGGTGGAGCCGTCCGGATTGGCGCGCAGCACGATGGCCTCGAATTCCGGAATGCTGCTGAGCTGGCCCTCGACCATGATGCTCGCGGTGATTTCCTGCTCGGACGGGCTGGGCTGCTCGCCGGTGGAGCCGCCGGAAACCTGCATGTTCTGCGCGGCGATGGCCTTGTTGACCTCGTCGACCGACAGGCCGTAACCGACCAGCTTGGCCGGATCGATCCAGATGCGCAACGCGCGCTCGGCCGCGAACATCTGCACCCGGCCCACGCCCGGCACGCGCCGGATTTCATTGTTGATGTTGCGGGCCGCGTAGTCGGCCAGGCCGACCTGGTCCTTGCCCGCGTCCTTGTACGTCAGCGCGTAGATCAGCAGGAAGCTGGAGCTGGCCTGTTCCAGTTGCAGACCCTGCTGGACCACGGCCTGCGGCAGGCGCGATTCCACCCGCTTGATGCGGTTCTGCACATCCACCTGCGCCAGGTCGGGGTTGGTGCCCGGCTCGAAGGTGACGGTGGTTTCGGCGACGCCGGCGCTGTTGCTCTGCGACTCGTAGTAGAGCAGGCCCTTGGCGCCGTTCAGTTCTTCCTCGATGAGGCTGATGACGGTGTTGTTGATGACCTCGGCGGACGCGCCCGGATAGGTCGCCTTGATGATGACCTGGGGCGGCGCGACGCTGGGGTACTGCGCCACCGGCAGCGAGGAAATGGCGAGCAGGCCCGCCAGGGCGATGAAGATCGCGATCACCAACGCGAAGTTGGGCCGCTTGATGAAGAAATTCGGCATGATGGAATCCGTCTGGGCTCAGGGCTGCCGCGGCGCGGGATGCGGGGCGGCGCGCGGGGCGGTCGCGCTCATTGCGCGGCTTGCTGGGCGGGCGCCTGGGCGCCGGCCGCTTGCACGCGCAGCGGCGTGCCGGGCGGGATCTTGGCGGCGCCGTCGACGATGACCTGGTCGCCCGCGGCCAGTCCCTGCGTGATCTGCCATTCCGATCCCTGCATGGCGCCGGTCTGCACCGGACGCTCCTGCGCCTTGCCGTCGGCCGCGACCAGCACCTTGGCCTGTCCGTCGGCGCCGCGCATGACGGCGCGCTGCGGCACGAAGATGGCGTTGCTCTGCACGCCCTGCTCGGCGCTGACGCGCACGTACATGCCCGGCAGCAGCAGTCCGTCGGGATTGCTGAACTGGCCGCGCAGCATCACCTGGCCCGTGCCCGGATCCACCGAAACGTCGGAGAACAGCAGCTTGCCCTTGGCCGTGTAGCCGGTGCCGTCGACGCGCACGCTGACCGCCGGCTCGGCCTGCGCCCCGGCCGCCGCCTCGCGCAGCTTGAGCAGCGCGTTGACGGGCTGGCGGAAGTCGGCATAGACCGGATCGAGCTGCTGGATCAGCGCCATGGGCGTGGATTCGCCCTGGCCCACCAGACTGCCCTCGGTCACCAGGCCCCGGCCGATGCGGCCCGAGATCGGCGCGCGCACGCTGGCATAGCCCAGATCGAGCTGGGCGGTCTTGACGTCGGCCTGCGCCGACACCTGGTTGGCCTTGGCGGTCTGCAGGGCGGCGACGGCATCGTCGTATTCCTGACGGCTGACGGCCGCGATCTTCACCAGCGGCTGGTAGCGGTCGGCCAGCGCCTGGGCCTGGCGGACCTGGGCCTGGGCCCGCGCCAGCGCGCCCTGCGCCCGGGCCAGCGCGGCTTCGAACGGGGCCGGCTCGATCGTGAACAGCAGGTCGCCTTCCTTGACGGTCGCGCCTTCCTCGAAGTGGCGCTTCTGGACGATGCCCGCCACCCGGGCGCGCACCTCGGCCACGCGCACCGGCGAGATCCGGCCCGGCAGGTCGGCCAGGATGGCCTGGGATCGCGGCGCGACGACGAGCGGGGCCACGTCGATGGTCTGGTCTTGCGCCGCCTGGGGGTCCTGGCCGCCGCATCCGGCGAGCAAGGCGGTCAGGCTTAGGGCCGCTGCACTGGCTCTGAACTGGGTCATGTTGTCCTCTGGCATTCCGATGCCGCCCCGGGAGTGAGGCGATTCAGGACCGTATGATATTGATCAGAACAAAATGAGTCAACTTAGATTCAAATTAATTTTTGTGAACTCATTTAATTCGTAGTAGGCTGGCAACCATCGATTTTTACAGTTAGCTGAATCCAGTCAGATTCATTAGGATCTGACCCTGTTTTTTATCCGGAGAAATCCATGTCCGCCCCCCTAGACGACAAGCTGGCGCGCGCGCTGGCGCTGTCGATCGCGCAGCAACCCAGGGCCAGCCTGCAACAGCTGGCGCGCGCCGCCGGGATCAGCAAGGCCACGCTGTACCGCATCTCCCCCACCCGCGAAGGCGTCATCGAGCTGTTGATGACCCGGGCCATCCAGCACCTGCAGGACGCGCTGGCCCGCGCCGACCTGCACACGCCGCCCTATCCGGACGCGCTGCAACGGCTGACCGACGTGGTCGTGCAAGGCCGCGAGTACTACGTGTTCTGGAATCACGCCGAATGGGTGCGCATGATCGACGCCAGGACCGAAACGGCCGACCTGCCCCTGCCCTCGTTCTACGGACAGACGCTGGAAACCTTCTTCCTGAACGGCCAGAAGGCCGGCGCCTTCCGGATCGATGTGCCGGCCCTGTGGCTGGTGCGGGCCTACGATTACCTGCTGTACGCGGCGATGGACGCGGTGCAGCGCGGCGAGATCGCGCCGCTGGGCATGGGCGCCATGGTGCAGAAACTGTTCCTGGAAGGGGCCACGGACGTCCGCGGCTGACGCGCATGGTGGAGCGTTCATGACGGTCCGGTTGCAGACCGGGCCGCGCTCCACATTCCTTCCACAATTCCTCGACAGTCGAGCAACCTTGGGCGCGCACACTCGCTCCGCGACTTTTACGGAGATCCGCGTCCATGTCCATCGATACCGCCAGCCTGCTGGCAGATGAAGCCCGCTATTGTTCGTTCGGCGATACGGTGCATTACGTCAATCCGCCCAAGATTTTCACGGGCTGCGAAGGCAGCTACATGTACGACGACGCCGGCACCGCGTATCTGGACCTGCAGATGTGGTACTCGGCCGTGAACTTCGGCTACAAGAACAAGCGCCTCGAACAGAAGATGATCGAGCAGCTGCAGTCCTTGCCGCAGGTCGCCAGCCAGTACCTGCACCCGACCAAGATCGAGCTGGCCAAGTTCATCGCGCAAGATGCGGAAAAGAAGTGGGGCCACACGGGCCGCGTGCACTTCAACGTGGGCGGCGCCCAGGCCATCGAGGATTCGCTCAAGGTCGTGCGCAACGCCAGCGGCGGCAAGAGCCTGATGTTCGCCTTCGAGGGCGGCTACCACGGCCGCACGCTGGGCGCCTCCAGCATCACCTCCAGCTACCGCTATCGCCGCCGCTACGGCCACTTCGGCGACCGCGCGCAGTTCATCCCCTTCCCCTACCCGTTCCGCCGCCCCAAGGGCATGACGGCCGAGGAATACTCGGATTCCATCGTCAAGGAATTCGCGCGCAAGTTCGAGAACGAGTACCACGCCATCTGGGACCCCAAGACCAACCAGTGCGAGTACGCGGCCTTCTACGTCGAGCCCATCCAGGGCACGGGCGGCTACGTCGTGCCGCCGCCGAATTTCTTCAAGGGCCTGAAGAAGGTGCTGGACGATCACGGCGTGCTGCTGGTGGTCGATGAGATCCAGATGGGCTTCTGGCGCACCGGCACGCTGTGGTCGGTCGAGAACTTCGGCGTCAAGCCGGACGTGCTGGTCTTCGCCAAGGCGCTGACCAACGGCCTGAACGCGCTGTCGGGCCTGTGGGCGCGCGAAGAACTGATCAACCCGACCCTGTTCCCGCCGGGCTCCACGCACTCCACCTTCGCCTCCAACCCGCTGGGCACCGCCCTGGGCCTGGAAGTCATGAAGATGACGCACGAGATGGACTTCGGCCGCCAGGTGCGCGAGTCGGGCGCCTACTTCCTGGAAGGCCTGCGCGACCTGCAGAAGCGTCACCGCGAAATCGGCGACGTCGACGGCCTGGGCCTGGCGCTGCGCGCCGAGATCTGCACCGAGGACGGCTTCACGCCCAACAAGGCGCTGCTGGACAAGATGGTCGACATCGGCCTGGCCGGCGACCTGGACTTCCAGGGCGGCAAGCGCGGCCTGGTGCTGGACGTGGGCGGCTACTACAAGAACGTGATCACGTTCGCGCCGTCGCTCATGATCAGCCGTTCGGAAATCGACGAGGCCATGGCCCTGCTCGACCAGCTGATCTCGCGGGCCAAGCGGGCCTGATGCCGGGGCAGTCACTGCGCAACGCACTCGAGCCGGCTGCCCTGCTCGAGTGCTTCCTGGCGCATCCCCCGGAAGGCTTCAAGATCATCGAAGGCCTGCCGCTGCCGGCCTTCGCCGCGCCGTTCGATCTGCTGACGACGGCCGACGACGACTTCAAGACGCGTATCCGCGGCCTGCCGGGCCACGGCTGGTGGTCGCGCTGGCTCACGCTGCGCGCCGCCTTCATCGGCACCACGGTCAGCGAGTACGCCTTGCTGCCGGCCGCCGCCGATCCCGATGCGCTGGCGCGGACGCTGCGCCAGGGGCCGGGCAGGCAATACGCCCTGACCATCTTCAAGGATCTGCCGCTGCGCTCGCCGCTGCTGTCCGAGGCCGACAACGCGCTGGCCGACCAGGTCGTCCAGGCCTGCACGGAGCAGGGCTTCGTGGTGCTGGACGGCCAGGCGCTGGCCTACGTGCCCATCGACTTCGCCGACGGCGACGCGTATCTGGACCGCCTGCCCAAGGACGCGCGCCGCTACCTGAAGCGCAAGCTGCGCAGCCGCGAGCAGATCGCGGTGCGGCGCGTGCCCACGGGCGAGGCCTACGCCGACGATGCCCGCGTGGACGCGTACTATGCGCTGTACGAGCAGGTCTACGCCCAGAGCGAAATCCATTTCGACCGCCTGACGCGGCCCTACTTCGCGGCGCTGCTGCGCGACGGCGGCAGCGGCGGCATCGTGTTCGAATACCGGCATGCCGAGACCGGCCAGATGCTGGGCTGGAACCTCTGCTTCGACGACGGCGAACGGCTGACCGACAAGTACATCGGTCTCTCGTATCCGGCCTCACGCGAGATGAACCTGTATTTCGTGAGCTGGATGGTCAACCTGGAATACGCGCTGGAACGCGGGCTGCGGCACTACATCGCCGGCTGGACCGATCCCGGCGTCAAGGCGCTGCTGGGCGCCCGCTTCACCGCCACGCGCCACGTGGTCTATGTGCGCAATCCGCTGCTGCGGGCCGTGGCCCGGCGTTTTTCCAGCCGCTTCACCACGGACAGCCAATGGATCACCAAGTAGAACAATCCGCCCTGCGCCACCCGCCCGTCGTGCTGGACACCGACAGTTCCGTCGGCGCCCTGCCCGGCGAGATCCGGCTAGCGCTGAACGACGACTGGCGCGAGGCGATCCGCTTCGGCTGCCGCCAGGGCGTGCTGCGATCCTGCATGCGCAACCTGACCAGCCGCATGCCGGCCCCCGCCGACCACGGCACCGTCTTCATGGGCAGCGGCGACTTCCATCACCTGAGCTGGCCGCTGATCGAGCGCTGCGCGGCGGGGCGCGCCCCCGCCAGCCTGCGCGTGGTGGTGCTGGACAACCATCCCGACAACATGCGCTTTCCCTGGGGCGTGCATTGCGGCTCCTGGGTGCGCCGCGTCGCGCGGCTGCCGCAGGTGGCGCACGTGCACGTCATCGGCATCACTTCCGGCGACCTGGGCGCCGCGCATGCCTGGGAACACAACCTGGGTTCCGTCTGGAGCGGCAAGGTCACGTACTGGAGCACCGGCGTCGATACGCGCTGGTCGCGCTGGCTGGGCCTGGGGCCGCGCTTTCGCAGCTTCCCCGACCGCGCGACGCTGGTGGAGGCGGCCCGCCAGGAGCTGGCGGCCAGGCCGATGGATACCTATTTCAGCATCGACAAGGATGCGTTCTCGGCCGACGAGGTGCGCACCAACTGGGACCAGGGCGTGCTGCTGCGCGCCGACCTGAAGACGCTGGCGCAGGCCTTGCATGGCCAGATCGTCGGCAGCGATGTCACCGGCGATGTCTCGGTCTGGCACTACCGGACCGCGTGGAAGCGCTGGCTCAGCGCCGCCGACGGCCAGGACACCGCGCACCAGGACAGGGAACTGCCGCAATGGCAGGCGCGCCAGAACGCGTTCAACTGGCAGATCGTCGAATTGCTGGACGCGGCGCGCGCGCGCTGAAACCGTCTTGTGTCCGCGCCCGCCATGGGGCGGCGCGGCGCCCGCGGGCCGGACCGCCCGGCCGGGCAAGCGGCGGCGGGCCATGCCCGCCGCGCGCGACCGTCAGGCGCCGTGTTGCGCCGGCTGCCCCGCATGCTCGATCTTCGGCACCGTCGAGGACTCGCTGACCGCCAGGCAGCAGATGCCGCCCAGGATGAGCACCGTGCCGAGGATCTGCGGCCAGCCGATGGGCTCGCCGAACCATACCGCCGAAATCACCAGCACCGCGACGATCTCCAGATACGAGGCGGCGAAGGCCGGCCCGATGGGCGCGTGCTTGAGCAGCACCATCCACGTGAAGAATGCACCCAGGTAGCCGATGAAGGCGCCGTAGATCCAGGGCTGGCCGAACACGCGCAGCAGCCACGCCGGCGAGAATTCCAGCGGCAGCGCATGCTCGCCCGCCACCTTGAAGCTGATCTGCGCCAAGGTGTCGAACGCCATCAGCGCCAGGAAACCGATCAGATAGAAACGCCGCATTGCCTTACCCCTTCAATCCCACGATGCCCACGCCCAGCGACACCAGCAGGATGCCCAGCACCCGCAAGGGCGTGAGCCGCTCGCGGAAGAACACCCGGCCCAGCAGCATGACGACCACGATGCTGATCGATCCCAGCAGCACGCCGTCCGACAGCGGCACCAGGGAGATGAACGCCAGCCACAGGACGAATTCCAGCACGTAGCAGCCTATGCCCAGCCACAGCCAGGGCCGGCGCGCCATCCGGCGCCAGCGGCCCGCGCCCTCGCCCAGCTTCGGATCGACCGCGGCGGCCTTGAAGATCAGCTGGCCCACGCTGTCGAACAGCAGGTTCAGGATCCACAGCGTCACCACCAGCGGTGTCATTGCCTCATTCCACATCGGCGCCGCCCCCTGGCTTCGCGCCCTCGACCAGCTCGGTCACGAAGGCCGCCGCGCGAGCGATGACCACCCGACGCTCGCGGTCGATGGTGATCATGTGATAACTGTCGTCCAGCAGTTGCAGCGTGACGGGCGCGTTGACGGCCCGGCGCTGGATCTCGTAGGCGTTCGACACCGAGGCGATGTCGTCGTTGCGCGCGTGCATGACCAGGCAGGGCGCGCGCAGCGCCGGCATGTTGCGCAGCACCGAGCGCGCCAGCTTGTGCATTTCCACCACCGACCACCAGGGGTTGCCCGGCAGGCCCGAGGCGGCGCTGTCGCCGGCGTGCATCTGCGACACCACGCGGGCGCGCAGCGCCTCGTCCTTGATGCCGTAGGGCGGCTGTTCCATGAACACGCTGCGCCGGCCGATGCCCAGCGCGCGCATGACGGGCAGCAGGCAGGCCAGTTTGGTATAGCGCGGCATGCTCCAGCCGTCGTGGCGGAACGCCGGCGACAGCGCCAGCACGCCGGCGATGTGCTCGGGACGCTCCTGCGCCAGGGCCAGCGCCAGCACGGCGCCCATCGACAGGCCGCCGACCACCACGCGGTCGACGCGGCGCGACAGCAGGTCCGCGCCGCGCCGCACGCTGGCCAGCCAGTCCAGCCAGCTGGTGCCGACCAGATCGTCCAGCGTGCCACAGTGACCGGCCAGCTTGACGGCGTACACGGTGTAGCCCTGCAGGTGCAGGCCACGCGCCAGCACCCGCATCTCGTTGGGCGTGCCGGTCAGGCCGTGGATCAGCAGGATGCCGGTGCGCGCGCGCTCGCCCTGCCCTTCGAGCAGGTACTCATCGGCCAGCATTTCCAGCGGCTCGGCGCGTTCGCGCGCTTCGCCCCGGAGGTATCCCGCGCCGGGCGGCGCCAGGACGGTGGCGGCCTTGTTCATGCCGTGGACTCCTCGTTCTGGCCGGACAGGATCAGGGGCAGGCGCGACAGCGCCTCGTCGAAGTCGACGAAGGCGGAATGCACGATGCCGTTGGCGCGGCAGTGATCCAGCAGCTTGGCCTTGGCCAGCACGTGCTCGGCCTTGCCCGAAACGCAGAAGTCCGAGCTGCCGTCGCCCACGTACAGCACGCGCTTGCCCGCGGCTTGCTGCCCGGCGAGCTGGCCGCACTTGCAGTTGGCGCTGGCGCAGTCCGGCCGCGACCAGGGCGTTTCCAGCTTCCAGCGGCGCGGCCCGGCCGGCAGCAGCCGGTTGGCCACGATGGGCAGATCGCCCATGCCCTCGCGCGCCAGGATGACCTGGATGGCGTAGTCCAGCCCGTCGCTGACCACCTGCACGCCGATGCCGAGCTGGCGGGCCTGGTCGACGAAGCGGACAAAGCCCGGATCGACATGGACCTGCTCCAGCGCCTCGCGCAGCTCGGCCACGCTCATGTCCAGCAGCGCCACCTGGCCGCTCATGCACTCGCGCGAACCGATCTCGCCGCGCTCCCAGGCCTCTTCCAGGTCTTCCCAGCCCGGCATGCCGTGACGCTGCAGCAGCGTGTCGGTCACGTCCTGCAGGCTGATGGTGCCGTCGAAATCGCACTGGATCGTCCATTCCGGAACGGTCGCCTTGCCACCGTTCCAGCGCACTTGCAGCTCGAAGTTGTCATTCATGGAAAGTCACTCTCACGTTTTGGCCGACGATCGCCTCTGCCGGGCCGTCGAATTCCAGGATGCACTCGACCACGCGCACAGGACCGCGCTGGGCGTCGTCCTGCAGGCGGCCGTTGCCGTAGATGGGGCTGATGCGCACCAGCTTGGCCGAAGGCAGGGCGGGCGCGGCCGCCGCCGAGTCCATGTCGGACGCCACCGTGGCGCGCATGCCCACGCGCACCGAGGCGACGTAGGCGGAATTGAGTTCGGCGCGCACGATCAGCGGGCGCGCGGGCAACAGCGTCAGGGCCGGGGCGCCCGCTTCCAGGCGTCCGCCCTGCCGGGCCGTCACGCCCACGATCACGCCGTCCTCCGGCGCGCGCAGCTCGAGCTGCTGCAATGCGACCTTGGCCTGTTCCAGGCGCTGCTGCGCGACCGCCGCCTCGGCCGTGGCCACCGCCACGTCGGACTGGGCGTCGCGCAGACGCTGCTGCGCGTCATCGGCCAGCTGGGGCTGCGCGGCCCCGGCGCGCACCGCCTGCGCATAACGCGCGGCGGCCTGCTTCAGCTCGGGCAGGCGGCCCTCGGCGGCCTGCTGCCGCGCGCGGGCCAGCTTCAGCTCGGAAGTGGCGACCGCGACGGCGGCCGAGGACACCTGGCTGGCCTGCGCCAGCAGCAGCTGGCCACGCTGCACGCGGTCGCCCTCGCGCACCGTCAGGCTGGCCACCGTGCCGGCCAGCGCCGGCGCCAGCGCCACCAGCCCGCCGTCGACTTCGATCTTGCCCCGGGCGACCGCCGCCGCGCGCTGGCCGTCCCGCGCCGGCTGCCGTTCCACCGTCTCCTTGGGATCGCTGCGCTCGGAACACGCGCTCAGCGTCAGGACCGCCACGATGAGGAGCGCGCGCCAACGCGCGCCCGACGAATGCTTCATGCTTTTGCTCCTAGTGAATCTGTGGCGATGCGCCGGTCGCTGCGTATGGCCCCGTCCTCCATGCCGACGACGCGGTCGGCATGCCGGACCAGGCGTGGATCATGGCTCACGCACAGGACCGTGGCCCCGTGGTTGCGGGCGAAGCGATGCAGGATGTCCACGACCCGTTGGCCGTTCTCCGCGTCCAGCGCGCTGGTGGGTTCGTCGGCGAACAGCAGCTCGGGCTCCTTGGCGATGGCGCGGGCGATCGCGACCCGCTGTTTCTCGCCGCCGGACAGCTGCGCCGGGCGCATGTGCGCCCGATGCGACAGGCCGACCTCGTCCAGCGCACGGCTCGCCAGCCGGGCGCTTTCCTGGTCGCGCATGCCCAGGTAGCCCAGCGGCAGCTGGACCTGTTCCAGCGCCGTGAGCGCCGGAAACAGGTTGAAGCCCTGGAACACGAAGCCCGTATGGTGCAGCCGGAAGCGCTCGAGGTCGCGGCGGCTCATGGCGCCCAGGTCCTGCCCCAGCGCATGGGCCTTGCCGTCATCCGGATGCTGCAGGCCGGACAGCAGCGACAGCAGCGTGCTCTTGCCACAGCCGGACGGACCGGAAATCAGCGTCAGCTCGCCCGGATACACGGCCAGCGACAGGCCTTGCAGCACCTGCACCTTCACCACGCCGGACAGGAAGGCCTTGCCCAGCCTGAAGGCTTCCAGGCTCGGCTCGACCGTGGCCTGGACTTCCGGGGACATCGAAAAATCACGTTTCATGACCGTCTCCATCAGCGCAGCAGCAGGGCCGGATCGGTGCGGATCAGGCCGCGCACCGCCATCACGCTGGACATCAGCGCCATCAGCGCCACCAGCGCCGCGCAGCCCAGGGCCGCCGTCAACGTCATGGCCACCGGCACGTGATAGAACACGGCCACCGCCAGCAACAGCGCGCTGGCCACGGCCGCCAGCACCATGCCCAGGCCGCCCACCAGGCAGGCCTGCTCGATCACGACGCGGGCCAGCGCGCCTCGGCTCGCGCCGAGCGCGTTCAGCGTGGCGTACTCGCGCGCCGACGCCGCCACCACGGCCGCGAAGGACTGGTTGGTGATCACCGCGCCGACCAGGCAGACGATCAGGGCCATGAACAGCACGGCCATGCCCGCGCCGGTATCCAGCAGCCAGTACTGCTGTGAGCGCTGCGCGAATTCCTGGGCCGTCCAGACCTGCAGCGGACCGAAGCTGGCGTCGCTTTGCGCCAGCCGCGCCTGCACCGCCGGCGCCCGCGAAGGATCGGCCAGCCGCGCCACGTAATAGGTGCTGCCCCGGCCGGCCTGCGGTCCGCCAATGACGCGCGCCGAATCCAGCGACGCCAGCACGTTCACGCCGCCCAGGCCGCGCAGCCCCGCGATCGCGGCGACCACGCGCACCGGGTGCCCGTTGATCCAGGCCTTGCCGCCTTCCGCCACGCCCAGCGATTCCAGGTCCGCCGAATCGACGATCACCGCCCCCGGCTCGCGCAGGCGCTTGCGCAGGTCCGGCGACAGCAGCTTCGAGAACAGCATGGCGTCGGGGCCGACGGCAATGCCGGACAGATAGATCGACACGCTGCCGGCGTCGACGCGCTCGGGCGTCCAGTCGCCATCGACCCACTGGTAGGGCTCGACCGCCACGACCTCGGGATCCATGCGCAGCCGCATTTCGGCGTCGGCGCTGACCGTGCGGCCGAAATTGACGCTTTGCGTGCCGGGGTAGCCGGCCCAGAGATCGGCCGAGGACGCGTTCACGTATAGCGCCGAAGCGCCGAAAATGCCCAGCACCAGCGCCGCCTGCACCACCAGCATCAGGCCGGAGAAGCCGACCGCCAGCACCACGGGCACGAAGCGCCGCCATTCATAGACCAGGGTCTTGCGCGCCAGGGCGATCATGGACGCACCTGCCGCGGTTGTTGCGCCTGCTCTTGCGCCTGCTCTTGCGCCTGCTGTTGCGCCTGCTGTTCCGGCTGAGGCTGCGGCGCCAGCGGGGCGCCGCCCAGCGCCTTGTAGAGCGCGACGAAGGCCAGGGTCCGCGCGCCGCGCGCCAGCGCCACGTCGGACTGCGCCTCGAGCAGCGCGCGCCGGCCCTCCAGCCCGTCGTAGGGGCTGGACAGGCCAAGCGACGCCAGCTTGCGCTGCGAGCCGTTGCGCCGGTCCAGCACCCTCCGCGCCTCGTCCAGCGCGGCGATGCGCTCTCGTTCGCGAGCCAGCGCGGACAGCGATTCCTCGACTTCCGACACGCCGGACAACACCGCCTTGCGGTAGCCGGCCAGCGCCGCGGCGATGCCCTGCTCGCCGGCCTTGACCTGCGCCTGGCGGGCGCCCCAGTCCCAGAGCGGGATATCGATCGTGGGCCCGCCGGCCGGAACGAAGTTGTTGTTCGAGCGGTGGTTCTGCGTCATGTTGTACGCGTACAGGACCGAACCACCCAGGCTCAGGCGCGGATACAGCGCCGAGCGCGCCATGCCCAGCCTTGCGGCGGCCCGAAGCACTTCGGCTTCGGCCTCGCGGATGTCCGGACGGGTGCGCAGCAGGTCGGCCGGCACTTCCCCCAGGGCGAAACCGGGCAGGCCCTGCGACGGCGCCACCGCGCTCCAGCCGGGATCCGGCGCGTCGCGGCCCAGCAGCAGCGCCAGCGCGCGCGCCGACCGGTCGGCCGCCAGGCGCATCGACGCCAGCGCGGCCAGGGTGCGCTGCCGGCGCACGCTGGCCGTGTCGGCGTCCTGCGGCGTGCCCAGGCGGGTGTTCAGCCGCACCTGCGCCAGCCGCTCGGCCTCGCGGTCCAGCTCGGCCATCTGCGTCAGCAGCGCGATCTGACCGTTGGCCACGCCCAGGTCCAGATAGTTGCGCACCACGGCCGCGACCACCGACACGCGCAGGCCCTGCTCGCGAGCGGCGGCCAGGTCGGCGTCCGCGCCGGCCTGCAGCCTGCTGCTCTCGGCCGCGCCGAACAGGCCCAGCTCCCAGACCATGTCGATGCTGGCGTGGAAATAGGAATCCTTGGCCTGGGCGTCCTGCACCGGGCGGGCGCCGACCCCGAAACCCGGCAGGTAGCGCGAGCGCCAGCGACCGGCGACCTCGCGCTCGCCCTGCAGCAGGCGCGCGGATTGTTCCAGGTCCAGGTTGCGCCGCAACGCTTCCTCGACCAGCGCGTTCAGTCGCGGATCGTCCAGCGCCGTCCACCAGGACCGCAGATCGACCGCGCGCGCGCCCTCGCCAGCCGCCTGGGACCAGGCGCCGGGCACCTGCGCCGGCAGCTCCGGCACGGGCACCGACATGCAGCCCGACAGGAGCGCGCTTGCCAGCAGCGCGGCGCAGCGGAGTTTGAACGATTCAGGACAGCGATGCATGGGTATCTATGGCGTAGCGGACGGCGGCAGCCGTCACGGTTGGCTGGATAACATTGCCAGCATGCCCCCGCGACGTTGCGGGGCCATGCAGGGTTTATGGAGAATTGATGGACGCGGCCGGGCGCATCACGCTAGGGACGCCTGCCTGCGCCCCGCGGACGCCTTCGCGTCCCGGCTGATCACGGGAAAGCAGACCTGGATCCGCATGCCGCCGCGCACCGAGCGATCCGCCAGCACCGACCCGCCCTGCTGGTCCACCAGCGCGTGCACGATCGACAGTCCCAGGCCCGAACCGCCATGCATGGCGCTGGGCTGGTGCGGAAAGCGTTCGAACGGACGGTCGCGCATGGACGCCGGCAGCCCCGGCCCCGCGTCGCTCACCGCCAGCACGGCCTGTCCGGCGTGTATGCGCACTTCCACGCCGATCCAGCGCCCGCTGGCCGCGTGGCGCAAGGCGTTTTCCACGAGGTTGGCGAAGATCTGGCGCAACCGGTCCGGGTCGGCCATGATCAGCTTGCCCTGCGCGGAGGCGGGCAGCTGCGTGTCCACCTCGAAACCCTTCTCGGCCAGCCTAGCCTCGAAGCTGGTCAGCGCGTCGCCGACCAGCGCCACCAGATCCACGGGCCGGGTCTGCAGCGACAGCCGGCCGACCGAAGCCAGCGACAGCGTGTGCAGGTCCGCGACCAGGCGGCCCAGGTGCAGGGACTGGTCCAGCAGGCCGCGCATTTCCTCGTCGCTGACCGGGATGACGCCGTCGCAGATCGCGTGCAGGCGGGCGCTGAGCACCGCGATGGGCGTGCGCAGCTCGTGCGAGATGGAGGCCAGCGTCACGCGCTGTTCCCGGTCCAACGTTTCGAGCGAATCGATCATGTGATTGAAATCCCGCACCATTTCGGCCATTTCGCCGCGTGCCTTGCCCACATGGGCCCTTACCGTGAAATCCCCCAGCGCCACCCGGGTGGCCGCCGCGGCCATCGAATCCAGCGGCAGGGTGATCACCTTCGAGATGAAGAACCCGGACGCCAGGCCCAGCGGCAGCCCGAGCAGCACGGTGAACAGCAGCGCGAGCTTCTCGCCGCGCATGGGATCGACGGCCCAGTATTCGCCGTAGATCTGCATCGCGCGCGGACCGTCTTCCAGCCCGCGGGCCGTGAGATCGTCCAGCTCGGCGCGCACTTCCACGGGCAGGGATTGCTGGAACTCGCGGTGCTCGATCTTCCAGAACATGACCTGGGTGCCGGCGAGCACGGCCAGCATCAGGGTCATGGTGACCGAGACCGCCAGGCCGAAGCGGATCCAGATGCGGTCTAGTTTTCGCGCCATAGACGGTATCCGACGCCGCGCACGGCCTCGATCATGTCGGCCTGCCCGACCGCATGCAGCTTGCGCCGCAGCTTGGAAATATGCGAGTCGATGACCCGCTCAAGCGCGTCGCTTTCCGGCAGGCAGTGCTCGATCAGGAATCCGCGCGAGAAGCAGCGCCGCGGCTGGGATGCCAGGCAGGCCAGCAGGCGGAACTCGGTCAGCGTCAGTTGCAGCGGCACGGAGCGCCCGCCGCCCACGTGCGCGACCGCGACGTGGTCCTGCTCGTCGATCTCGATGCCGCCGACGCGGATGGGCGCGGCGTTCGCATGCGCCCCCGCGCGCCGCAGCACGGCCCGCAGGCGCGCCACGACCTCGGCGGGATTGAAGGGTTTGACGACGTAGTCGTCCGCGCCCAGGCGCAGCCCCAGCAGCTTGTCGACGTCATCGGCCAGCGCCGTGACGATGATGACGGGGGTCTGGCCTTCGTCGCGAATGGCGCGCAATACGTCCAGCCCGTCCATGCCCGGCAGATTCACGTCCAGCAGAACCGCGTCGGGACGCAGCTCGCGGAACAGCCGCATGGCCTCGACGCCGTCCATGGCGGAGCAGGTGCGAAAACCGTCGCGGCGGAGATAGGCCTCCAGGACGCCGACGATTCCCGGCTCGTCCTCGGCCACGAGGACGAGCCGCTCCGTGAAGGTGTTCAGGGATGGATTGGGAAAAGACATGGTTTTGCTGCAAGCGTGGGGCATCGGCGGCGTGTCGGCCGGCGGCAAGCTGGCCCGGGGTGCGCCGCCCTGCTTGCCCGCCCAGGTCGAACTGTCGAACAGGCCGGTTACGGATGCCAGGATGCTGTCACGTTTCATTCAGGAATCGACAAGGAATCTTTGTGATTTTGTAAAGTTCTATCCATCTTCCCGATCCCCCAATGGGCGTCGGGCCAATCCAGGCCATCTGCCATTCCTTGCGGGCCTCGCAGGCCCGGCCGCGCAGGACGAAGCCGCGCCTGCCTGACGGCCTCGCGGCGTCGGCTTCGCGGCAACTTCGGCCCCCAGGCGTGGATACGCTTCCCCGGACACAGAATAGTAATAATTCTTATTCTATAGCGAGCCTTCCCCTCTGGCTCTGCTACAGCGGGAAAGGATATCGCGAACACCTTTCAAATTGCATCCTGGGCCGACGGAATGTAGGCCGGATACCACGTTCGGTCCGGAAGCTTGACGCGCCTCAAACTGAAATAATTTCTCCATACAGAAGCGCTGGCGCCGGCAACAGAGGCGCCAGCGTCTGCGGTTCGCGCGGTCAGCCTGGCCCTGCTACTGGCCCCTTTTTTCAAACTGGAACATGACCTGCTTCCGGAAGGCCGCCCCATCACCGCATTGCAGCGACCCGCAATGGCTGGTCAAGGTAGCCGCCGTGCACAGGATGAAGCCGCCGCGAACGCGCAGCGGATGAATATCCGAAGCCCCCCTGACAGGGGCGTGGGGCATGACAACGGCTGGACGGCACCCGCGCCAGATCACGCCAGCAGATGCGCCGAGATCCGCACCAGCATCTCGTCCACGTCGCGCACCTGCACGGCGCCGGGCAGCGCCACATCGCCATGCATCACGAACACCGGCGTCCCCCACTTCAGGCCCAGCGCCATTTCCGACAAAGTGCCCATATTGCCGCCGATGGCGGCCAGGCACACGGCGCTGCGCGCCACCAGGGCGTTGCGCATTTCGCCCATGCCCGTGGCGACGGCGACGCTGAGCCATTCGTTGGCGTTGCGATCGTCATCCTCGGGCAACAGGCCGATGGCAATGCCGCCGCCGTCGCGCGCGCCGCGTGAAGCCGCCGCCATGACTCCGCCACGCCCGCCATTGACGATGCTCATTCCGGCCTGCGCGAGCGCGCGGGCCACCCTGTAGGCGGCTTCGCAGACGCGCGGATCGCCATCGCCGGGCCCGATGATGCCCACGGGACGCAGATGGCGCCGCGCGCCGCATTGACGTTCGGCCAACTGCGCCATCGAGGAAGCCCAGGGCGCTATTCGCAACGGCGTGTCCGCTCGGTTCTTTTCCATGTCTTCGAATCCCGCTGGGTAAGGTATGCCCGTGATTGCACAGGCGCTTCAACGGCGCCGCCGGGCAAGCGCGTCGCCCACGCCCATGACGGCGACGCACAGCGCCATCAGCAGCAGCGACAACGCCGCCGCCACGCCGAAATCCGACCCGCCGTCGCCGATCTGGGCATAGAGCATCAACGGCAGGATATTCAGCTGCGTGCCCGCCAGGGCCAGCGCCGTGCCATAGGTCCCCATGGCAATCGCCGCGACCAGGCAGGCATTGGCCAGCACCGACGGGGCCACCTGCGCCAGCACCGTGTCGCGGAAGGCGCGCCAGCGCGTCGCGCCCAGGGTACGCGCCGCCAGCATGGGCCGCAGATCCAGGTTGGCGAAAACCGGGTATAGCGACAAGGCCACGCGCGGCACCAGGTAATAGACATAGGCGAATCCCAGACCGGTCGCGCTGTAGATCCAGGCGCCGACACGGGCGGGGTCGGCGCCCGCGCCGGCCAGCAACTGCGTGACGAAGCCCGCCCGACCATAGCCAAGAATGAAACCGTAGGCGATGACCAGACCCGAAAACGCCAGCGGCATGCCCAGCAGCGTGATCATCCAGCGCCTGCGGCGCTCGGGCTGGCGCGCCAGTTCCACGGCCACCGCCGTCCCCACCAGCGCCGACACGCCCCCCGCGGTGAGACCCAGGGCGAGCGTATTGCGCAAGGCGCCAGGCAACAGCGGATTGGCGTACAGCCGCGCCCAGGCGCCGCCGCCTTCGGCGAACGCCTCCAGCGCCAGCGCGGCCAAGGGCAGCACGAAGAACAGGCCCATGAAGGCCCAGGCGGGCCAGGCGCCGAAACGACCGATCATGGCGCGCCTACCTGGCCTGGATGGCCTGGGCCCACAACTGGTCCACCTCGGCCTTGCGGGCCGCGGCCTTGACCACGTCCAAGGGGCGGATCTGCGGCGCGGCGGGCATGCGCGCGGCGGCCTCGGCCGGCAGGGAGACATCGCGCCGCGACGGCCGCACGAAGCCTTGCGCGAACAGGCGCTGGCCGACATCGCTCATGATGAAGTTGAGCCACAGCCTGCCCGCGTTCGGATTGGGGCCGTCCTTGACCAGGCTGATCGCATAGGGCGCCGCCACGCTGGCTTCCCTGGGGATCACGATTTCGCAGGCGTCTCCCATCCCGTCCGCGTGCCGGGCTTTCAGGCCATCGTTTTCGTAGCCGATCCAGACCGGGATCTCGCCCTTCAGGAACTTGGCGTAAGGCGTGGTGCCCTCCACCCGCTGCACATTGCCCGCCGCATGCAGGCGGCCGAGGTAGTCGGTGCCCGCCTTGACATTGTCCTCGTCGCCGCCGTTGCCGTAGGCCGCCGCGAAAGTCAGCACCTGGCCCACGCCGGTGCTGCGCGGATCGAGATAGGTCACCGCGTTCCGGTATTCGGGCTTGAGCAGGTCGGCCCACCCCTCGGGAGCACGGGCGACGAGCTTGCGGTTGACCAGGAAAGCGATGTTCAGCGTGTGCACCGTGAACCAGCGGCCCTCGGCCTCGCGGAACACCTCGGGCAGCTGCTCGAAGCCCACGGGGCGGAAAGGCGCCACCAGGTCCTTGCGCGCCGCGTCGACCGCCGAGGCCGCGAAGTAATAGGCGGTGTCGGCCTGCGGGCGTCGCCGCATCTTTTCAAGCGCCACCACCGTGGCGGCGGACCCCAGGTCGTTGTAGGTCAGCTCGATGTCCGGATAGCGTTGCTTGAATTCGCGGAACAGCGCCTTCCAGTTGGCCCATTCCGGTCCGGTATCGAAAGAGACGCACATCCCTTCCTTGCGCGCCGCTTCGTACAGCGCCTTCTCGCCGGCATATAGCTCGGGACCGCCCACGGCGGCCGCGCGCCGCGCGAGCGCCGCCAGCGGCAAGGCGCCGGCGGCCTGGATGAATCGTCTGCGTTGCATCGTGAAGCTCCTTGAGCGGCAAGTGAAATGGGATCAATCGTCCAGCAGGCAAATACGCGCGGGATCGATGGCGATGGCGCCGGCGACCGGCAGGCTGCCTTGCGCGAGAAAGGGCGCGGACGCCCCGGGCACCTCGAAGTCGTAGCGCGTGACGGCGCCCAGATAACGCACGGCGCCGACCCTGCCCTCCAGGCGATTGGGCGCGCCAGGCGGCGGATCGGCCTCGACATGCTCGGGACGCACCAGCACATGCACCGCCCGGCCCGGCGCGCGCGCGCCCGTCGCCGTGGCCAGTCGGGCAAAGCCCACGTCGACGCGATCCGGCGCGGCGACCCGGCCGGGCAGCAACGTGGACAGCCCCACGAACTCGGCCACGGCCCGGCATGCCGGCCGCTCATACAACACGTGCGGCGCGGCGATCTGCAGCAGACGACCGTCCTTGAGCACCGCCACCCGGTCGGCCATGGCCAGCGCCTCTTCCTGGTCGTGGGTGACCAGCAGCGTGGTGGCGCCGAAACGCCGCTGCAAGGCGCGAATCTGGTCGCGCAGATAGGCGCGCACATTGGCGTCCAGGGCCGAGAGCGGCTCGTCCAGCAACAAGGCGCGGGGATCGATGGCCAGCGCGCGCGCCAGCGCGACACGCTGCTGCTGGCCCCCGGACAGCTGGGTGACGGCGCGTGCGGCATGCTCGGCCAGGCCGACCAGCTCCAGCAGCTCGCGGGCGCGGCGCTGGCGCTGCGCGGCATCGACCTTGCGCAGCGCCATGCCGTAGGCCACGTTGTCCGCCACCGACAGATGCGGAAACAAGGCATAGCTCTGGAACACCATGCCGATGCCACGCCGGTGCACCGGCGTGCCCGCCAGATCCTGTCCATTCAGCAGGATGCTGCCCGCATGCCCGGTCTCCAGGCCGGCCACCAGCTTGAGCAGGGTGGATTTTCCCGAGCCGCTGGGGCCGATCACGGCCAGCAGCTCACCCGTGTCGACCTGCATCGAAATGCCATGCACGCCCTGCCGGGCGCCTGGATAAAGATAATCGACGGAGTCAAAGACCAAGCTCATTGGGATCCGCGCAAAAGAAAGGACGACAGCAAGGCGGCGACGCTGGCGAGGATAAGCAGCACCACGGTGGCGGCGCAGGCGAATCCCGTGGCGCCATAGAACGCCTGCAACAGCAGCACCGGATAGGTGCGATTGTGAAAACCCGCCAACAGGTTGGAGAGATTGAATTCACCGATGGACAGGGCCGCGACCATGACCAGGCCGGACAGCAGGCTTTGGCGCAGGCTCGGCAGGACGATGCCGGTGAAGCGCTGGTACTCGGTGGCTCCCAGCGTGGCGGCCGCCTGCTCCAGACGATCGAGGCCCAGATGACGCAGGTCGGTCAGCAGCGCGTTGGTGAGATAAGGCAGGGTCGCGATGGCATGGGCCGCGATCAGCAGCGGCGTGCTGCCCAGCCAGGGCATGGCGTCGGTGTTGAATACGATCAGGTAGCCGAAGCCCAACGTGATCGGCGGCACCGCCACTGGCATGGCGGCGACGACGCGGCCGGCGAACGCGCGGCCGGCGCGCTCGCCACGATGCAATGCGTAGGCCAGGGGCGTGGCCAGCACGGCATTGATCGCGCACGCGGCCAACGCGACCATCAGGCTGGTGGAGAAGGCGCGCCGGAACGCGGCATCGTGCCACAGCTCGGCATACCACTGGCCGGTCGCGCCATTCGGCAGCAGCGTGTTGGTCCAGTTCTGGCCAAAGCTGCCTATCACCAAAAGCACGATCGGCAGCAACAGATACGCGCCATACGCCAGGGAAACGCCACGGACCACAGCGACCTCCGCATCCAAGAAAACCTGCCGTAATACTTTCCAATATGGACCATATGCAGCCATGCCACGCGGTGCATTCTAGGTAAAAAAATAGCCTTTTCACATGTGATTTTTATGAATACATTTGAATTTTTGGAAAGTATCTCGATCAACCTGTTCAAGAGTGCATACCCGTGAAACATCAATGCCCTTCCCTGAAGGAATTGCTGGCCTTCGACGCGGTGGCGCGGCAAGGCAGCCTGACCCAGGCCGCCAACGTGCTGTGCCTGTCCGTCAGCGCCGTGAGCAAGCAGATCGCGGCGCTGGAGTCCTTTCTCGGCGTGGCCCTGCTGTGCAAGGACGGGCGCGGCATTCAACTCACCACGCAAGGCCGGGTCTACTGGCAGAAGATCGCCGGCAGCCTGCGCGCCATAGAAACGGCCACCTACGAAACCCGCGCCAGCCACGGCGACGCCGGCATGATCACGCTGGCCAGCGTGCCCACCTTCCTCACTCGCTGGCTGATTCCGCGCCTGCCCGAGTTCCGGCGCCGGCATCCCCAGGTGACGCTGAGCTTCAGCCGTCATCTGGCCCCCGCCGAGGATATGCCCGCCCAAGTGGACGCAGCCATCCGGTATGGATCGGGCAACTGGCAAGGCGTGGTGACCGAATACATCGCGGGACGCGAGTTCGTGCTCATCGCGTCGGACGGTCTGGCCGGCGGCCGCAAGGGGCTGCGCCGGCCCGAGGCGCTGCCCGATCGCACCCTGCTGCATCACGAGGAAGCCGCCAACGCCTGGCCGCAATGGGCCGCGCGGCATGGCGTGGCGCAGGCGCGCGTGGCGGCCGGTCCGCGCTTCGCGCAGTATTCGGCGATCATCCAGGCCGCGCGCAGCGGGCTGGGCATCGGCCTGGTGCCGCGCATCCTGGTGGAGGACGAACTGGCTGGCGGTGACCTGTACAGCCCCTGCGGCGCGTCGGTAGTGGTGGACCAGGGACACTATCTGTGCGTGCGGCCCGACCGGCTGGACCTGCCCGCGTTCGGCGTCTTTCGGGAATGGCTGCTGGAAGAGGGCGCGCTGTCGCGGGAAGCCACGGGATCGTCGGCGCGAGCCTGATCACCACGCCCGGCGGAGCGGTCCCGGTCCTGCCGGGAAACAGGCTGGCGATTGACCGGCAGATCCGGTACTTTGCTTAAATAATAATGATTTGCAATAATCGTCGGCTTCTCGCCATCCCCACCGCTGGCCTCACGCCCCTCCCCCACCATGCGCCGGACCCGTCCCACCGAACACGGTTGGCTCGCCTACTATCGCGAGCTGCTGGGAACATGGCGGCGCAAGGCGCAAGGCCCGGGCGATGTCGAGGACTCGGCGCACGACGCCATCGCCAACATGCTGGAGGGCGACGTGTCCGCCATCCGCAATCCCCGCGCCTACCTGCACCGCAGCGTCCATCACGGGCTGATCAACCGTCACCACCGGCAGCAGCGCGAAGCCGCCGTGCCGCTGCACGACCTGGCCGAGGACGAGCATCCCGCCCACGAGGATCCCGAGGCCAACGTGCGCACCGCCCAGCTGTCGCGCGCGCTGATGGAAGCGCTGGCCGAGCTGCCGCAGCCCTGCGCGGCCGTGTTCGCCTGGCACCGCCTGGAAGGCCGCACGGTCGCGGAAATCGCGGCCCAGCTCGGCCTGTCGAACAGCAGTGTGGAAAAATACCTGACGCGCACCATGCGGCACCTGCATGCGCGGCTGCGCCCGTTCTCCCAATGACATGAAGGACCACGCCGACCCGCCGTCCCGCTCGCGCGGAACCGCCGCGAATTCGCCCATGCTCCCGGATACGCACCATGGCCCCCTCTGACGCCCGTCGCCCGCCGGCCGATCCGCTGGACGCGGCGGCCTACTGGTTCGCCCGCGACAGCGGCGGGCTGATGTCGGCCGCCGAGCGGAGCGAGTTCGACGCCTGGCGCCGCGCCGATCCCGCGCATGAACGCGCCTACCGCGAAATGCTGGACACCTGGGCGCTGACGCGCGCCGTGCCCGACCACAAGCTGCGCCCGCTGCTGCGGCCGGCGGCGCCTGAGCGCCGTTTCTCGCCGGGCCGCCGCCGGCTGGCCTGGGGCGTGGGCGCGACAGCCTGCGCGGCCGCCGCCGTGGGCCTGGCCTCGCCCGGCTGGTGGCCCGCGTCGACGCTGCCCGCGCAGCGCTACGCCACGGCGCGGGGCGAGCGGCGCCGCGTCGATCTGGAGGACGGCTCCGTCCTCACCTTGAATACCGGCACGCAGACCGAGGTGCGCTACACGCGCTCCGAACGGCGGGTCACGTTGCACCCAGGCGGCGAGATCATGCTGGACGTATCGCCCGACGCGTCCCATCCCTTCATCGTCGACACGGAGATCGGCCGCGTGCGCGTGACGGGCACGCGTTTCAACGTCCGCCACGACGGCGGCCAGATGGCGGTCGCGGTGGAATCCGGCTCGGTCGAGGTCATCGCCGGCCCGTGGTGGAACGGACAGCGCGTCAAGCTGCCGGCCGGCTACGGCGTGCGCATGGCCGGCGGCGGCGAGACGGTGCGCATCCAGCCGGTGGATGTGGCCACGCTGACCGCCTGGCGCCAGGGCAAGACGGTGTTCAACGACACGCCGCTGGCCGAGGTGGTCCGGGAAATCAACCGCTACCGCGCGCAGCCCATCCAGGTCGCGCCCGCGCTTGCCCGCGTGCGCATCTCCGGCGTGTTCGACGTGGACGACACCGGCGCCTTCCTCAAGGCCCTGCCGGCCCTGGTGCCGCTGAGGGTCCAGCCCCGCGCCGACGGCGGCGCCGACCTGCTGGCGCGCTGAGCGGCCGCGCCGCGCCGCCTGGCGCCGGCATCGTGGACGGAGGAACGACGGGCGTCTGTCATCCATACGGGCAGGCAGGCAAAGATACATTCTGTTTCTAATTTGGCATGAGAATTATTCCGGGTTTTTCGGTCCACCCGCTCATACCTAATAACGGCGGCAGTCGCCGCCGCAAGCCCCCGCCCTGACGGCCAGCCGGCCCGCATGGCCCCAGAACGAATACACATCGTGACCAGACCCGACGCCCGCCTTTCCGCCCGCGCCCCGCGCCGTGGCGCTCCCCTTCCCGCCGCGCTCAACGCGCTCGCCTTGTCCATGGCGCTGGCATTCGCCGCCGCGCCGCACGCCGTCCGGGCGCAGAGCGCCGCGCCCGTCAAGATCAGCATCGCCGCCCAGCCGCTGGACAAGGCGCTGCTGCAATTCGGCCAGCAGACCCGGCTGCAGGTCTATTTCCTGCCCGAAGCGGTGCGCGACCTGAAGGCGCCCGCCGTCTCGGGCTCGCTGACCGCGCAGCAGGCGCTGGACCGCCTGCTGGCCGGTTCCGGCCTGGCGGCCCGCATCGAAGGCAACACCGCCGTCATCGCGCCCGCGCCGGCCGAAACCGCGACGCTGTCCGCCGTGCCGGTGTACGGCGACGGCCGCGGCGAAGCCGTCGAGGGCCTGGTCGCGCGCCGCAGCCGCACCGGCACCAAGACCGACACGCCGCTCAACGAGATTCCTCAGACCATCAACGTGGTCACCGCGCAGCAGCTGGAGATGACCGGCGCGACCGACATCAACCAGGCGCTGCGCTACATCCCGGGCTTCTCCAGCTATGGCTCGGAAAACCGCTCGGATTGGTATTCGGTGCTGCGCGGTTTCACCCCCACGGCCTATGTGGACGGGCTGCAGGTGCCCAAGACCCTGAACCTGGCCAGCTGGCGCGTCGAGCCCTACACCATCGACAGCATCACGGTGCTGCGCGGGCCGACCTCGGTGCTGTACGGCCAGGGCGATCCCGGCGCCATCGTCGACGTGCAAAGCAAGCTGGCCAACGGCGACCGCATCCGCGAGATCGAGGTCCAGGTCGGCAACTACGCGCGCAAGCAGCTGGCGTTCGACATCGGCGACACCGCCAACAGCGACGGCACGCTGTCCTACCGCCTGATCGGCGTGGGCCGCGACGGCAATTCACAGACCGGCCCCAACAAGGACGGCCGCATCGCCTTCGCCCCGTCGCTGCGCTGGCAGCCCAGCGCGGCGACGTCGCTGACGCTGTCGGCCACCTACCTGGACGACCGCAGCGACATCGCCAGCAACTTCCTGCCGGCCCAGGGCATGGTGCTGCACAATCCCAACGGCCGCATCTCGCGCGATGTGTACACGGGCGAACCGGACTTCAACTATTACCGCAAGAAGCAGTGGTCGCTGGGCTATGCCTTCGAGCACAAGCCCGACTCGACCTGGACGCTGCGCCAGAACGTGCGCCTGATGCACTCGCAGCTGAACAACCGCTCGGTCTGGGGCGGCGGGCTGGACGCCAGCGATCGCACCATGGCCTCGATCAGCCGCTATGCCGGCATCTTCCAGTTCAACTACAGCCGCTTCGACATCGACAATCAGGCCGAGGCCAAATTCCGCACAGGCGGGCTGCAGCATACGCTGCTGGCCGGCCTGGAATACAACCGCCAGTCCACCACCGACAGCGAAATGCTGGCGCAGGCGCCGTCGCTGAACCTGTACAACCCCGCCTACAGCGGAATCGACCATTCGCTGTTCTATGGTCCCAACGCGTTCCCCCGCACCGACACCTACACCACCATGAACATGGTCGGCCTGTACCTGCAGGACCAGATCAAGTTCGAGCGCTGGGTGCTCACGCTGGGCGGCCGCAAGGATTGGGCCCGCACCAGGCAGACCGACCGCGAGGCCGATACCCGCTCGTCGCAGCTGGACCAGGCCTTCAGCGGCCGCGTCGGCCTGACCTATCTGGGCGATTACGGCCTGTCGCCCTACATCAGCTACTCGACCTCGTTCAATCCGGTGGGCAACACGCGCCTGGCCAGCGGCGACTGGGCCGCGCCCACCAAGGGCAAGCAGATCGAGGCCGGTCTGCGCTGGCAGCCCGACGGCGAGAACCTGACGCTGAACGCGGCGGTCTACCAGATCAAGCAGACCAATGTGTTGACGCCCAATCTGGACGACCCCACCGGCAGCACCTCGGTGCAGGCCGGCGAGGTGCGTTCGCAGGGCGTCGAGCTGAGCGCCGTGGGCAAGCTGACGCCCGAGCTGTCGATCGTGGGCGCCTATGTGTTCCAGAACGTCAAGAACACCAAGGCCAACGACGAGACCCAGGGCAAGTGGCCGGTGGACATTCCGCGTCCGCGCCAGATGGCCTCGCTATGGGCAGACTGGACCTGGCGCACGGGCGCGCTGGAAGGCTTCGGCCTGGGCGCGGGCGTGCGCTACCAGAGCTCGGCGGCAGGCGCGTCGGACAACTCGCTGAAGGTGCCCAGCTACACCGTCTATGACGCCGGCCTGCACTACGAGATGCCGAACTGGCGCTTCGCGCTGAACGCCAGCAACCTGTTCGACCGCAAGTACGTGAGCGGCTGCCAGTCCTATTCCGTCTGCATGTACGGCAACGGACGCACTGTCATGGCCACGGCCAAGTACTACTGGTAAGCCGCCGGCGCGGGCGGTTCAGCCCGCCCGCGCCGCATCCTCCAGGATCAGCTCGGCGCCGCGCTCGGCCACCATCATCACGGCGGCCTGGGTGTTGCCGGACACCATCCTCGGCATGACCGAGGCGTCCACCACCCGCAGGCCGTCCAGCCCGTTCACGCGCAGCCGGGAATCCGTCACGGCATCCGCGTCCGCGCCCATGCGGCAGGTGCCGATCGGGTGATAGATGGTCTGGCCGTTCTGGCGCGCGAAGTCCAGCCATTCGTCGTCGCTCTGCACGTCCTTGCCCGGACTCAGCTCGGCCGCCACGAAGGGCTGCAGGGCCGGCCGCGAGACGATGCGGCGCGCCGCCCGCATGCCGCCGACCAGGCTGTCGCGGTCGATCCGCGCCGCCAGGAAGTTGGGGCGGATGGCGGGCGCGGCCAGCGGATCGGCCGACACCGCATGAATCGAGCCCGTCGATTCGGGACGCAACTGGGCCACGCCGATGGTCATGCCCGGAAAGCGGTCCAGGATGCGCTCGGCCGCGTTGGCATAGCTGGCGTGCACGAAGAAGAATTGCACGTCGGGCTGCGCGAGCTGCGGCGCGCTCTTGACGAAACCGTGCGCCAGCCCCGTGCCCAGCGTCAGGATGCCCTGGCGCGACAGCGCGTAGCGCGCCACCTGCCGCGCCAGCCGCCAGCCGCGCGACATCTCGTTCAGCGTCACCGTGTTCTTCACGCGCCAGTTCATGCGCGTGGCGTAGTGGTCGATGTAGTTCTCGCCCACCTGCGGCAGCGCGTGCGCCAGCGGAATGCCCAACCGGGCCAGCAACGCGGGATCGCCCACGCCCGACAGCTCCAGCAGCTGCGGCGATTGCACCGCGCCCAGGCACAGCAGCGTCTCGCGGCGCGCGCGCACCATGTGCTCGCCGTCCCTGCCGCGATAGGCCAGGCCGACGCAGCGCCTGCCCTCGAACAGCAGCCGCGTGATGCGCGCGCCGCACTCGACCGTCAGGTTGGGCCGGCCCGAGGCCGGTTTCAGGTAGCCGTCCACCACGCTCCAGCGTCGCCCCCGGTGCTGCAGCACCTGGTAGTAGCCCACGCCTTCCTGGCTGCCGGCGTTGTAATCGGGATTGAGCGGCTGGCCGTCCTGCTGCGCGGCCTTCAGGAAGGCCTCGGCCACCGGATAGCGTTCCGAGACTTCATGCAGGCGCATGGGGCCGTCGTGGCCGCGCCCCGCGCCGCCTTTTTCATAGGCTTCGATCTTGCGGAACAGGCGCTCGGCCTGGGCCCAGTTCCAGCCCGCCGCGCCGGCCGCTTCCCAGCCGTCGTAGTCCGCCGGCTGGCCGCGCACGTAGATCATGCCGTTGATCAGGGTGGAGCCGCCCACGCCCTTGCCGCGCGGCACGGCGATGCGGCGGCCGTGCACGTTGTCCTCGGGCTCGGTGGAGAAGCGCCAGTTGTAGTCGGGATCGACCAGCAGCTTGGAAAATCCCGCGGGAATGCCGATCCAGGGACTGCGGGCCTCGTGGCCGGCCTCCAGCATCAGCACGCGGTACTTGCCGTCGGCGCTCAGGCGGTTGGCCAGGATGCAGCCGGCGGTGCCGCCGCCGGCGATGATGAAATCGTAATCGCTCATCGACTCAGGCCCGCACGCCCATCATCTCGGCCATCAGCGCGATCTGGCAGGCCAGCATGGGCGCGCCATGGTGGATGCGGCAGCCGCGCGCCGCCGCCGCTTGCAGCAGCGCCGTGTCGCGCGGCTGCATGATGACCTCGCACACCAGCTGGTCCGGCGTCAGGCGGCCGGCGTCCAGCGGCAGCGGATCCGTGTCGCGCATGCCCAGCGAGGTGCCGTTGACGACCAGATCGTGGCCGGACGGATCCGCCCTGCCGATGTCGATGCGCGCATCGGGAAGCAGCGACAGGATGCGCGCCTTCAGGTCCTCGGCCTTGGCCGTCGTGCGGTTGGCGATGGTCAGCCGCGCCACGCCGGCCTGCGCCAGCGCGAAGCCGATGGCGTTGGCCGCGCCGCCGGCGCCGGCCAGGTAGGCGCTCTTGCCCTTCGGGTCCACGCCGGCCTCGATCAGGCCGCCGACGAAGCCCTCGCCGTCCAGCATGTGCGCCGTCAGCCTGCCGTCGGCGTCGCGTCGCACCACATTGGCCGCGCCGATCTTGCGCGCCACCGGCGTGGCCTCGTCGACCAGGTCCAGGATGGCTGTCTTGTGCGGCATGGTGACGATGAAGCCGCCCAGGTTCCGCAACTGCCGCAGCCCCTGCACCACCTGCGCCAGCTCCGCCGGGCGCGCGTGGAACGGCACGCACACGCCGTCGAAGCCCAGGCGCGCGAAGTGCTCGTTCATGCGCTGCGGCGTCTTCACGTGGTGGATGGGGTCGGCCAGGATGCCGAACAGCCGGGTATGGCCGCTGATTTCCTTCATGGTGTGCTCCGAGGCTATTTCTGTTCCAGCAGCTCGCGCGCCACGGCGGCGATGCCGTCGGCGTCCAGCCGGTAATGGGCGTACAGCGCGGTGGGCGGCGCGATCAGGCTGTATTCGTCATGAATGCCGTGGCGGCGCAGGCGCACGCCCAGGCCGCCGTCGGCCAGCACCTCGGCCACGGCCGAGCCCAGCCCGCCCATCACATTGTGCTCTTCCACCGTCAGCATCCGGCCGGCGGCGCGGGCCGCGGCCAGCACCGCGTCGCGGTCCAGCGGCTTGATGGTGGGCATGTCGATCACGCCGACCGACAGGCCGGCCTCGCGCAACCGTTCGGCGGCCTGCAGCGCCGCGTGCACGGCGATGCCGCAGGCGATGATGTTCAGGTCGCCGCCCAGCGCGTGCGTGATGGCGCGGCCGAACTGGAACGGCGCGCCATCGGCGTAGACCTGCGGATCGCGGCCTCGGCCAATGCGGAAGTAGATGGGCTCGGGCCAGTCGACGCTGGCCTTGATGGCCGAGGCCAGTTGCGGGCCGTCGGCCGGCGACACCACGGTCAGCCCGGCGATGGCGCGCGTGGTGGAGATGTCTTCGGTGGCATGGTGCGAGGTGCCGTAGAAGCCCAGGCTGATGCCGGTGTGATGACCGATCAGGCGCACCGGCAGCCGGGTATAGGCCACGTCCATGCGGATCTGCTCGCAGCACAGCAGGCCCAGGAAGGACGCGAAGGTGGCGACGAAGGGCATCAGCCCCGTGGTGGCCATGCCGGCGGCGGCCGAGACCATGTTCTGTTCCGAGATGCCGAACTGCACATAGCGTTCGGGAAAGGCGGACGCGTAGCGGTTCAGGCCGTTCGAGTATTGCAGGTCGGCCGAGCCGGCCACGACGGGATGGCCGGCGCGCGTCAGATCGATGAGCGCGTCGGACAGATAGGACAGGCCGGGCGTGACCGCATTGAGCGCGCGGTACTGCCAGGATTCGGAGGAGCGCGGCGCGGATGGCGACCCGGAGTGCGGCCGGGTGTGCTGCTGGGATTGCGGCATGGCGGTTCAGATCTCGCGGGACAGGATTTCGGCGACGGCGGCATCGGCGTCGGACGGGGCCAGGTAGCCCAGGTGCCAGCCGGGTTCGGTTTCCATATGGGACACGCCCTTGCCCTTGACGGTGCGGGCGATCACGCAGGCCGGCCGTTCGCGCGTGCCGTCCGCGCGCAGCCGGCGCAGCAGCGCGGTCAGCGCGGACAGGTCGTGGCCGTCGACCTCGTGCACGTCCCAGCCGAAGGCGCGCCACTTGTCGGCCAGCGATTCCACGCCGATCACGTCGTCGACCCAGCCGTCGAGCTGATAGCCGTTGCGATCGACGATGGCGATCAGGTTGGACAGCCGGTGATGCGCGGCGAACAAGGCCGCTTCCCAGACCTGCCCTTCCTGCATCTCGCCGTCGCCCAGCATGACGAAGACGCGGAAATCGCGCTGGCCCAGGCGCGCGCCGACCGCCATGCCGGCGCCGTTGGACAGCGCGTGGCCGATGGAGCCGGAGCTGAAGTCCACGCCGGGCACCTTGCTCATATCGGGATGGTCGCCCAGCGGGCTGCCCAGGCGGGTGTAGTCATCCAGCCATGCGCGCGGAAAGAAATCCTGGTCGGCCAGTACCGGGAACAGGCCGACGGCGGCATGCCCCTTGCCCATGAGGAAGCGGTCGCGGTCCGGCCAGGCGGGTTCGCCCGGCCGCAGCCGCATCACGCCGTAGTACAGCGCGGCGAAGATCTCAGCGCAGGAAAAGACCGAGCTGTAGTGGCCGACCTTGGCGATCTCGATCAGGCGGATGGTTTCGAGCCGGATGTGGCGGGCCTTGTCCCGCAGCGTCCGAAGCTCGTCCTGGGTGGGGATTTCCTGGTCCGTGGGCATGGCGTCTCCTGCCGTTTTTAGATATATCATATATAATATACCCATCGCGCTCGAATTGGCTATGCCGGGCTAGAATTCGTTCCGGATTCACCCGTTCCTTCCCATACGCACGCCGCAACCGCCATGCCCAGCCTTAAACCGGTCAAGAAAGAGAACCTGTCCGTCAGGGTCTACAACGAAATCCGCAATGCCCTGATCAACGGGCAGTACGAGCCTGGCGAACGCCTGATCATCGGCGAGCTGGCCCAGGAAATGGGCGTGTCCATCACGCCCGTGCGCGAGGCCATCTTCCGGCTCATCAGCGAGCAGGGCCTGGAGATGCAGGCCGCCACCGCGGTCTACGTGCCCTATGTGAACTCCGAGAAGCTGCGCGAGATCCAGCAGATCCGCTTCCATCTTGAAGGCATGGGCGCGGCGGAGGCCGCCAAGCACATCACCCGCAAGCAGCTCGACAACCTGATCGCGCTGCAACAGGAATTCCTGTCCTACACGGCCAGCGATCCCAAGCGGGCCAGCTACCTGAACCGCAAGTTCCATTTCGGCATCCTCGAGGCCAGCAACAAGCCCATCCTGCGCAATACGGTGGAATCGTTCTGGGTCATCACCGGCCCCATCCTGAAGGTCTTCCACGTCAAGACGGCCGGCATCGACTACACGCAGGATGAGCACCGCCACGGGGCCGTGCTGGCCGCGCTGGAGGCGCGCGACTCCGAGGCCGCCGCCCGCGCCATCCAGGCCGACCTGGTCTGGGGCGGCAAGATCATGATCGACTGGCTGGTCGAGCGCGAGAAGGAAATGGACTACCGCCCGCCCGCCCCACGCAAATAGGAAACCGCATGCTGACGATCTTCGGCGCTCCCGGCCGCTATATACAGGGCCCCGACGCACTGGACACCCTGGGCCGGCAGGCCGCCCTCTTCGGCCGCCGCGCCGCGCTGGTGATCGACGGCCCCATGCATGCCATCCTGGGCGCGCGCGTCGAGGCGCTGTGCGCCGCCAGCCAGGTGCGAGCAATGCCGCTGATCGTCGAAGGTGATCTGACGCCCGAGACCATCGAAGCGCTGCGCGCGCAGGCCGGCAGGCTCGACGCCGACATGGTCGTCGCGGTGGGCGGCGGCAAGGCGCTGGACGCCGGCAAGGCGGTGGCGCGCTCGCTGCATTGCCACCTGATCACCGTGCCGACCGCGGCGTCGAACGACGCCCCCACCAGCAAGAACTACGTGCTGTACGACGCCGACCACAACCTGCTGGCGGTCGAGCACATGCTGTTCAACCCCACCATCGTGCTGGTGGACACCACCGTCATCGCCAGCGCGCCGGCCGCCTTCTTCCGCGCCGGGCTGGGCGACGCCGTGTCCAAGAAGTTCGAGGCCGAGCAGTGCCGCCGCCACGGCGGATCCAATATGTATGGTGGCAAGCCGCCCCTGGCCGCGCAGTTGCTGGCCGAGGGCTGCCTGCGCATCCTGCTGGAAGACGGCGCCCAGGCGCTGGCAGCGGCCGGGACCGGCCGGCCCACGCCGGCCTTCGAGCGCGCGGTCGAGGCCATGATCCTGCTGAGCGGGCTGGGCTTTGAAAGCGGCGGCCTGTCCATCGCCCATGCGCTCACGCGCGGCCTGCCGCGCATCGCCGGCCTGGCCACCTCGGCCCACGGCTTGCAGGTGGCGCTGGGGCTGCTGGTGCAACTGGATCTGGAAGCGCGCGACGACGGCCTGCTGGCCGAGCTGACGCGCTGGTACGCGCAAGTGGGCCTGCCCGTCAGCCTGCGCGAGCTGGGCGCCACGGCGCCGACGGACGCGGAACTGGAAACCGCCGCCGCCCTGACCTTGAACGCGCGCCACGCGGCCAACTTCGACCGGACGCTGTCGGTGGCCGAACTGGCCGCCGCGCTGCGCCGGCGCGCCTGAGCCCGGCCGCCTGAGACGCGCGCCGCGCCCGGGCGCGATGGTCGCGAGCGCGCGCCACGCAGTCTTGCGCGCCGCGCATTCCTGCCTTTGGCTGTCGCGTGATCAACAAACCGGCGCCGCGATCTTCGGCGCCGGCGGGCCTCATCCCATCAATAGAGTTTCTGCGTGAAGCCGTCCACCACGATGGCCTGGCCGCTGACGCTGCGCGCCGCCTCGCTGGCGTTGAACAGCACCATGTTGGCGATGTCGCGCGCCGTGACCATGCGGCCCATCGCGGCCTGGTTCTCGTAGAGCGCGGCGATCTCCTCCACCGGCTTGCCCAGCGTCTCGGCCTTCGCGGCGATGACGGCGCGGATGCGCGGCCCTTCCACCGCGCCCGGCAGGATCGCGTTGACGCGGATGCCATGCGGGCCCAGCTCGATGGCCAGCGATTTGGTGAAGCCGATCACCGCCCATTTCGACGCCGAATAGACCGAACGGCCGGCGAAGCCCAGGTGGCCGGCGGCCGAGGACAGGTTGATCATCACGCCGGCCTTGGACGCCTTGAGCAGCGGAATGGCCTGGCGCGCGCACAGGAACTGGCCGGTGATGTTGACGGCCAGCGTGCGGTCCCAGTCGGCCTTGGACAGGGTCTCGACAAAACCGGTGGGACCCGCCACGCCGGCGTTGTTCACCAGCACATCCAGCCCGCCCAGCTCGCGCGCCACGGCCTGGAACAGCGCCGCCACGCTGTCCTCGTCCGACACATCGGCGCGCAGCGCGTGCACGCCAGGCAGCTCGGCGGGCAGCGCGGCCAGCCGGGACTCGTTCACGTCGCAGACGAACACCCGGGCGCCGGCGCGATGGAACACGCGGGCCATCTCCAGGCCCAGCCCGTCGGCGCCCGCGGTGATCAAGACCTTCTTTCCAGCGAAATCGACTTCTTCGAACATGCTAGCTGCCTCCTGGTTCTCACATGGCCTACGCCACTCGGTGATATACGATATATTTTTTCACTACGCGAAAAAGGATTCCGAAATCCAATGGGGACGGGCTTATCCTCAGGCTGAAACAGCCCCCAATCTTGCGCATCGTTGCGCCAGAATCGGCCGCAAAGGCTTTATTCATGCGGCTTGAGGGAAATCCCCGATTCGTCCTCCTGGCACCGCCACTAGAATCCATGGCGAGGTTTCACGACCCGATATCACATATATCATATATTCAAAAGACGGACGCAGCACCGGCCAGTCCGCATCCCATACCGACAAAGGAGCGCAGATGTACAAGTTCAAGAAACTCGTCCTGGCCTTGGGGCTGTGCGGCGCGGTGGCGACCGGAACCGCGGCGGCGGACATGAAGGTGGGGGCCCTCTTCCCATTCAGCGGCGCGCTGGCGCTGCTGGGGCAGGAGAGCTATCGCGGCCTGGAGCTGGCCGTCAACGAGATCAATGCCGCGGGCGGCATCAACGGCGAGAAGATCCAGATCGTCAAGGCCGACGCGGTCGACCCGACCCAGGCCGTGTCCGAAACCAAGCGCCTGATCTCGTCCAACGTGATCGGCGTGTTCGGCAGCTACGCGTCCGGCATTTCCTACGCCGCCTCGCCGGTCACCGAGCTGGCGGGCGTGCCCTACTTCGAGCTGGGCGCCACCGCCCACAAGATCACCACGCGCGGCTACAAGTACCTGTTCCGCAGCAATCCCAACACGGCGCTGTACGGCGTGTCGGTGGTCAACGCCCTGCACGAGACCATCGCGCCGGGCATGGGGCTGAATCCCAAGGACATCAAGATCGGCATCATCCACGAGGAC
>MCND01000135.1_pt1 | contig 33541 bp, 34 predicted proteins | sample 778211 | NCBI WGS metagenome assembly MCND01 (sample SAMN04296812, study PRJNA304217) | bioreactor metagenome | isolation source: activated sludge enriched with benzalkonium chloride | place: Turkey: Istanbul urban wastewater treatment plant
CGGAGTTCTCGGCGGCCGGCGGCTTCGCGGCCGAGCCGCTGGACGCGGGCGCGTCGGCGTGGCTGGACGGCATGCTGATCGCCGATGAAATGCCGCTGTCGGATTTCTTGCGCGAGCTGGGCCGTTACCGTCCGGGCTTGCTCACATGTTCGGGCGAGGCGGCTGGCCTGCGCGTCGTGGGCGCTTTCCCGCTGATCGACAGCGACCAGGTGCTGGCCATGCTGCAGGAGATCCTGCCGGTGCGCGTGCGCCGCTATACCCGTTATTGGGTGACCGTGGGGCTGGCGTGAACCTGGCGCGGCCGGACTGTTTTGTAACGGCGGCGGCGGATATCCCGATCTCGCGCTTCATGTAGAGCAAGCAGCCTGTCTTCAGGCTGCGCCGATTCTTCATGAGCCAGGGAACCCATTCATGTCTTCTCGTCCCGTCCGCGCCGCGTTCCGCGTCCGCCTTCCCTTGCCGAGCACGGCCTTGAGCGCCGCGCTGCGCTGCGCCCTGCCTGGCGTCATGGCGGCCGCGCTGTGGCCGGCCGCCGCGCACGCCCAAGCGCCAGCAACCGGGCAGCGCGCCGTCGCCTTCAGCATCGAGGCAGGGCCGCTCAATGCGGCGCTGGGCGCGTTTGGCGTGCAGGCGGGCGTCATGGTGGCGTCCGATCCCGCGCTGACGGCAGGCGCCGTGACCGAGGGCGTGACGGGCACCCATGCCATAGCTGCGGCGCTCCAGCGCCTGCTGGCCGGCACGGGACTGGAGGCCGTGGCCCGCCCCGAGGGCGGCTACCGCCTGCGGCATGCGACGCCAGCCGCGGCGGCGACTCTGGCGCCGGTCACGGTGACGGGCAGCTACGCCACCGCCACGGATGGCACCGGCTCCTACACCTCGCCCGCCGTCACCATCGGCAAGACGGCGCAGGCTCTGAAAGACATACCGCAGTCCATTACGGTGCTGACCCGGCAGCGCATGGACGACCAGGACATGGTCAGCCTGCCGGACGCGGTGAACAATACCGCCGGCATGGTCGGGGTGCAGGGCGTGGGAGCCGGGGTGGCGATCAACGCCCGCGGCTTTCCGGTGGACCTGCTGCAATACGATGGCGTGTCCTTGCTGCGCAACAGCTACAGCCTGGGCAACTGGGAGCAGGACTCGCTGGTGTTCTACGACCGGGTGGAAATCCTGCGCGGCGCGGCCGGCCTGCTGCAGGGCGCGGGCAGCCCGGGAGGCGCGATCAATCTGGTGCGCAAGCGCGGCGGGGCGGAACCGGCGCTGGCGGTGACGGCCAAGGCCGGATCCTGGGATCACTACGGCCTGCAGCTGGACGCGGGCAGTCCCTTGAATGCAGCGGGCACGCTGCGCGGCCGCGTCGTGGTCGATGAAGACCAGAGCCATTCCTACATCGACTACGTGTGGGACAAGACGCGCAACCTGTACGCCGCGCTGGACTACGACATCACTGAGAACACCACGCTGGGCATCGGGATCAGCAACCGCTACAGCCGTTCGCGGCCGATGTTCGTGGGCTACCCCCGGTACAAGGACGGCGGCGATATCGATCTGCCGCGCTCGACCTTCACGGGCTCGACCTGGAATCGCGCGAAGAACGATCAGACCATTTTCTACGCCGACCTCGCGCACCGCTTCAACAATGCCTGGCAGTTCAAGCTGGCCGGCGTCGCCATGAACGAAAAGAACACGACCGTGCACCAGCGCGTCGCCGATGCGGTGAATCCGGATGGCAGCGGCTTGTCTTACGGTGATTTCGGCGTGGACTTCAACAGCAAGCAGCGTGGCCTGGACCTGTCGGTGAGCGGCAACTTCACTGCCCTGGGGATGCAGCAGGAAGTCGTGGTGGGCGCCAACTATTCCAAGCTGACCACGCAGGACCGGTTCACGCGCGTCTGGGAAGATGGCGGCAATATCTTCGATATCGACCACCACCGGCCGTGGCAGGACATCGACACCATCGCCCAGGCCAGCGGCTATGACGCGCGTAGCGCCTACGACATCCGCCAGAAGGGCATCTATGGCACCTGGCGCGTCAAGCCGACCGAATCGCTCGCGCTGATCGGCGGCGGGCGCGTAGGCTGGTACGACTACACCTATGCAGGCGGCGGCAGCGTCACCACGTCCAGTGAGTCAGGGCGCTTCATTCCCTACGCCGGCCTGGTCTACTCGCTGACCGAGAACTGGTCGGCCTATGCCAGCTACACGACGGTGTTCGAACCGCAGACCGAGCGCAGCGTCGCGGGCAGCCTGCTCAAGCCCATCGAAGGCAACAACTACGAAATCGGCGTCAAGGGCGAATTGGCGGATGGCCGCGTCAATACGCTGCTGGCATTGTTCCGCTACGACCATAAGAACCGCGCGGTCAACGATTATGTCGCCGGGTTTGCCTGCGATGGCTGGTATTGCTCGCGCGCGGCAGGCAAGGTCCGCAGCCAGGGCCTGGAGGCCGAGATCTCGGGCGAAGTCATCAAGGGCCTGGAGCTGTACGCGGGCTACACCTACAACACCACCAAGTACCTGGACGATCCGGACAATCAGGGCAAGGTCTTCAACACCTGGACGCCCAAGCACATGCTGCGCCTGTGGGCCAACTACCGGCTGCCAGGCGACCTGAACCGCCTGAGCGTGGGCGCCGGCGTCAACGCGCAGACGCAGACGATCAGTTCGGATCGCCAGTTCACGCTGGCGGGATTCTCGATCTGGAACGCGCGCCTGGGCTACCAGGCCACGCCTGAATTGAGCTTCGGGCTGAACCTCAACAACGTGTTCGACAAGAAGTATTACGTGCCCTCGTACAACACGCTGTCCAGCAACAACTACTACGGCGAGCCGCGCAACGTGATGTTGACGCTGCGCTACGCGCCCAAGCTGTAGCGCGGGCCGCGGACGCGAGAGCGCCCAGGCCGGGCGCACGGATGCGATAGAATATAAATGGTTCCTATTTACATTCTATTGCCAGGTGCGCCTTGCCTACGCCCGATTCTCCGCCCGCCGATACCGTCGCGAAAATCTATCGTGACCATCACGGCTGGCTGTCGGTCTGGCTGCGCAAGAAGCTGGGCAACTCCTTCGACGCGGCGGACCTGGCCCACGATACCTTCGTGCGGCTGTTGGCCGGGCGGCGCAGGGCCGACGCGGGCGCCGAGCCGCGCGCGTTGCTGACCCACATTGCGAAGGGCCTGGTGGTGGACCACTGGCGCCGGCGGGCGCTGGAAGAGGCCTATCTGGCCGCGGTGGCGCAATTGCCCGAGCAGCAGGCGCCTTCGCCCGAAGCGCGCGCCCTGATCCTGGAAACCCTGCACGCCATCGATGCGGCGTTGCGGACGCTGCCGACCAAAACGCGCGAGATCTTCCTGATGTCGCAGTTCGACGGCATGGGCTACGACGCGATCGCGCAAAGCCTGGGCGTGTCGCTGTCCACGGTCAAGCGCCATGTGCAGGCGGCGCTGACCGCATGCCTGATCGCAAGCCAGGCCGACGCGTGATCGATCCCGCCATCTTGAAGGAAGCGGCCGGCTGGCTGGTGCGCTTCCAATCCGAGACCTTGTCGCCGTCGGACCGCGAGTCCTTCGACCGCTGGCGCGGCCGCAGCGCCGCGCATGCCGCCGCCTGGCAGCGCGCCGAAGACATGCTGCGTGGATTCGGCCAGGTGCCGCCGCGGATCGCCGGCGATGCCTTGCGGCGGGTGGATCGTCCGGGACGCCGGCAGGCGCTGCGGGCGCTGGCTGGCTTGTTGGTGCTGGGACCGGCGGCTTGGCTGGCCGGACGCGAGCTGCCCTGGCGCGAATGGAGCGCGGATGCGCGCACCGCGACTGGCGAACAGCGCCGCATGGAGTTGGCCGACGGCACGCAGTTGGTGCTCAACACGGCCAGCGCGGTCGATATCGAACACACCGCAAGGCAGCGCACATTGTGGCTGCGGGCGGGCGAAATCCTGCTGACCACGGGCCGCGACTCGCCGCAGCTGCAGCGGCCCTTTGTCGTCCAGACCGCGCAGGGCGCGATACGCGCGCTGGGCACGCGCTTCATGGTGCGCGACGAAGGCGACGCCGTGCGCGTGGCGGTGTTCGAGGGCGCAGTGGAGATCCGGCCCAAGTCGGCGGAGGCCGGCGCCACGGTGCTGCCGGCGGGGCAGCAGACCGTCTTCAATGGGCGCGAGGTGCAGCCCCAGGCGGCGGTGGACGCCACGGCCGCCTCATGGGAGCAAGGCATGCTCGCCGTGCGCGACTGGCGGCTGGCGGACCTGGTGGATGAGCTGGGCCGGTATCGCCGGGGCGTGCTGCGCTGCGATCCCGCGGTGGCGGGGCTGCGGGTATCGGGGGCTTTCCCCTTGAACGATACCGATGCCAGCTTGCGGCTGCTGGAAAAGACCCTGCCCGTGAGAGTGAGCCGGATCACGCCGTACTGGACCACGGTTGCTGCCCGCGCCGGCGTTACAAATTAATCGCAGTCGGGCTGAACCTTTTTTCCGCTTCGTCCGGTGTACCGGGTGAACCGCCGCGTACCGCGCGCCACCCAGACCCTTACGAAGGATAGCTTCATGGTTTCCCGAATCTCCCGTCCGCCACGCCCGGCCCGTGGAACAGCGGTCCTGCCGCCGCTGGCGGCGATGCTGCGGGCCGCCGGCATGGGCTTGGCCCTGCTGGCCGCGACGGGGACGGCGCCGCCAGCGCTGGCCGCCGACGCCGTCAGCGCGGCGGCGCGCAAGTCCTACGCGATCCCGGCAGGCCCTCTGGGCGATGCGCTGGCCAGGTTCGCCGCCGCCGCGGGCGTGCCGCTGTCGTTCGATCCGGCCATGGTGTCGGGACTGGACAGCAACGGACTGGACGGCGACTACACCGTGAAGGAAGGCTTCTCTCGTTTGCTGTCAGGGTCGGGCTATGGTTTGTCGGAGCAGGGCGGCGGAGCCTATTCGCTGCGCAAGCTGCCGTCGGGGTCCGATGAGTCGGCGACCGTGCTGCCCGCGGTCACCGTCGCCGGCGCCGGTGCGGCTCCTTTCGCCTTGCCGGCGGAATACGAGGGCGGCCAGGTGGCCCGGGGCGGACGCCTGGGACTGCTGGGCAACCGCGACGTGATGGATACGCCGTTCAGCGTCACCAACTACACCTCGGACCTGCTGGCGAACCGTCAGGCGGTAACGCTGGCCGACGCGCTGAACGTCGAACCCTCGGTGCGCTTTACCGGACAGATCGGCGGCGTGACCGACTCGTTCTACATCCGGGGCTTTCCCATCGGCGAAGGCAATCTGGGCGAAATCGCCTTTGACGGCGTTTATGGCGTGGCGCCCAACTATCACGTCTTCACCGATTACATCGAACGGGTCGAAGTGCTGAAAGGGCCGGCCGCGCTGCTGTACGGCATGTCGCCCAACAGCGGCGTGGGCGGCGTGATCAACATGGTGCCCAAGCGGGCGCTGCCGCAGGATCTGAGCCGCGTGTCCGCCGACTATGTGGGCGACTCGCAATTCGGCGCGCGCGCGGACCTGAGCCGCCGCTTCGGCAAGGACGGGGAGTGGGGTGTGCGCGTCAACGGCATGCACCGCCAGGGCGATACGCCGCTGGACAATCTGTATTCGCGCACCGACATCGGCGCGCTGTCGCTGGACTACCAGGGCGAGCGGCTGCGTGCCTCGCTGGACCTGCTGACGCAGAATGAAAAGATCGACGCGCCCACGCGGCCCTTTCTGGTGGCCGCCGGCATAGACGTGCCGCATGCGGCCGACGGACGGCGCAACGCCACCCAGCCCTGGGGCTGGTGGAAGTCAGACGGGCAATCGGCCCTGCTGCGGGTCGAGTACGACATCAGTGACCGCCTGACGGTGTTCGCCGACGCGGGCGGCTCGGACACGAACGTGTCACGTCTGTCGGACCAGACGCCCACCATCGTCAACGCGGCGGGCGACACGGTGGTCACGCCGAACAACTTCAGGTTCGAGGTCAACCGCAGCACCTACAACGCAGGCCTGCGCGCCAAGCTGGACACAGGCCCGGTGCGCCATGCCATCAGCTTCATGGGCAGCCTGTACAGCGACCGGAATTCGCAGGCCAGCGTGATGGGTACGCCGCTCACGTCGAACATCTACCATCCGATCACGCGGCCGGAGCAACATATCCCGGCGCCGGCCAACGTACCCAAGATTTCCTCTTCCGATCTTTCCGGTTTGGCGCTGGCCGATACGCTCAGTATCCTGGACGAGCGCGCGCAACTGACCCTGGGCGTGCGCCAGCAGCGCATCCAATCCCGCAATTTCAACGCCACGACCGGCGCGCGCACCGTCAGCTATGACGAAAGCGCGACCACGCCGCTGGCGGGCATCGTCATCAAGCCCTGGAGCAATGTCTCGCTGTACGCCAACTACATCGAAGGCCTGAGCAAGGGCGACGTGGCGCCGGCCACCGCATCCAATGCCGGCCAGGTGTTCAAGCCCTACAAGGCCAGGCAGAAGGAAGTGGGCGTGAAGGTGGACCTGGACAGCGCCATGCTGACCGTGAGCGCCTTTGAGATCACCAAGCCCAGCGGCCAGTTGACCAACGGCGTGTACGGCGCGGACAGCGAGCAGCGCAATCGCGGCCTGGAACTGAATCTGGCCGGCGAACCGTGGCGCGGCCTGCGCCTGCTGGGCGGCGTGACCTGGCTGGACGCGGAACTGACGCGCGCCGGCAATAGTGCCCTGGTCGGCAACCGGCCCGTGGGCGTGCCCAAGGTGTCGGTGAACCTGGGCGCGGAATGGGATACGCCGTGGGTCGCGGGCCTGACCCTGACCGGCAGCATGATGCACACCGGCAGCGAATACATCAATCAGGCCAACACCCAGTCGGTGCCGTCGTGGACCACGTTCGACCTGGGCGCGCGCTATGCCACCAAGGTCCATGGCAAGGACATCACGCTGCGCGCCAATGTGGTCAATGTGTTCAACCGGGCTTACTGGTCGGGCGTGGCCTCGTACGGCACGATTTCCCAAGGGGTGCCGCGCACGCTGATGCTGTCCGCGTCGATGGACTTCTGATCGGCGTTAGGAGGCCAGCAGCCCGCTGATGCGGGCCAGGTTGTCCAGCGTGCTGCGCAGGTGGTCCGCCAGCTGCGCAGCGGCCTCTTCGTTGCGTTCGTGTTCCAGCAGCTCCAGGATGGCCAGGTGCTGGTCGCAATGCTGCCTGTAGCGGCTGCGGTCCTGCATGGAACGGTACGAAAGCAGGCGGCGCACGCGGTTGACGCGCCTGATGGCGTCGATGAAGAAGGGATTGCCCGAGGCCTCCACCAGCGACTCATGGAAGCGCACGCCGCGCTCGTGCAGCTGGTCGGCGGTGTCGGTGGCGATGCCGCCGTCCAGCAGATGCTTTTCGGCGGCGCGGCAGCGCGCCAGCACCTGCTTGTCGATGCGAAAGCCCGGTTCCAGCAGGGCCGCCGGCTCCAGCGCCAGCCGCAGGCGGTAGGACTGCAGCAGACTGTCGGGCGTGGTCATCATGGATGAAAACTCCCAGCCGTAGCCGGGCCTGCGCTGCGCCCAGCCTTCTTGCGCGATACGTCCCAGCAAGGCCTGCGTCTGCGCGCTCGTCAGGCCATAGCGCGCCCGCAGCAGCGCCTCGCTGCATTGCACGGGCAGTTCGCCGCGCAGCAATTCGTCGGCCAGCGTGAAGTAGCTGTGCGTGACGATGTCGTCGACGGATGGCGGCGCGGCATCCTCGTGCCAGTCCGCCAGCGCAGCGTGATCCTGTTCCAGGAAATAGCCGCGGTTCGGCTTGCGCGAGACCACGCCGCGCTGCTCCAGCATGCCGAGCGCGTCGTTGACCGGCGAGCGCGACAGGCGCAGCCGGTCTGCGATCTTTTGCGCGGTCAGGTGCGCGCCCGCGGACAGGCGGTCTTCCTGGATCAGCGCCAGGATTTTGGCGACGGTATTGGTCTGGGCGCTCATGCGTGGCTGGCGGCGGCAGTGATGGTGTCCGAGAGAATAGCGGGAATGACGCCGCCCATGCGCAGCAGCCTGACTTCCAGCCGGGTCTCGACCGCGGCGGTGGCCTGCAGCGTCTGAACGGCGCCGCCGGCGCGCAGGATGCGTACCGCCACGGCCAGGCGCGGGGCCAGCGCGGCGGGCTGGGCGTCGATCTCGATCTGGTCGCCGGGCTGGATCCGCAGCGTTGCCGGCGTGACGCCCGCGGGCAGGCGCAAGGGCAGGATGCCCATGCCGATCAGGTTGGAGCGGTGGATGCGCTCGAAGCTTACCGCCAGCACCGCGCGGATCCCCAGCAGGCGTTGGCCCTTGGCGGCCCAATCGCGCGAGGACCCCGTGCCATAGCGTTCTCCTGCCACCAGGACGACGGGCTGGCCCGCCCGGGCGTAGCGGCCGGCGGCCTCCCAGATCGGCTCCACCCGGCCGCTGGGCGCGTGCTGGGTGTGGCCTACCGGCGCGCCGGGACAGAACAGGTTGACGAGGCTCTTGCTGTGGAAGGCTGCGCGCAGCATGACCTGCCAGTTGCCGCGGCGCGACGCGAACACGTTCAGGTCGTTGCGGTCGTCGCCGCGTTCGACCAGGAAGTCGGCGATCAGGCTGTCCGGCGGAATGGCGCTGGCGGGCGACAGGTGATCGGTGGTCACGTCATCGCCCAGCACCAGCAGGGGATGCGCGGTGTAGCGGCCCAGCTGGCCGGCCGCTTCGGTGCTGGCGAAGGGCGGGCGGCGCAGCGCGGTGGAGGCGGGGTCCCAGGGAAAGCGCGCCGAGTCCGGCGATTGCAGCGCATGCCATGCCGGGTTGGCGCTGGCAATCTGGAAGGCCTGGCGGTAATCGGCGGGCTGCTGGCCGGCGGCCAGCGCGGCGTCTATCTCGGCGTCGTCAGGCCAGAGTTCGCGCAGATGGATGGCGCGGCCGTCGGGCGCAGACTGCACGGGTTCGCGGCTCAGGTCGCGTTCGGCGTCGCCTGCCAGCGCGTAGGCGATGACGAGCGCCGGCGACATCAGGAAGCCCAGGTCCAGATCCGGATGGATGCGGCCGGCGAAATTGCGGTTGCCGGACAGCACTGCCACGGGATGGACCGCGCCCGCCGCCATGGCCGCGCGCACGGGCTCGGGCAGGGGGCCGGAATTGCCGATGCAGGTGGTGCAGCCGTAGCCGACGATGTCGAAACCCACGGCGGCCAGGTCTTCCAGCAGGCCTGAGCGCGCGAGATAGGCAGAGGCGGCGGGCGAGCCTGGGGCCAGCGAGGTCTTGACCCAGGCGGGCACGCGTAAGCCCGCCTGGCGCGCCTTGCGGGCCAGCAGGCCGGCCGCGGTCAACAGGCGCGGATCCGAGGTGTTGGTGCAACTGGTGATGGCGGCGATCGCGACCGCGTGGCGCGGCAGGCCGCTGGCGGAGGCCGCCGGCGCGCCTGCCAGCGCGGCCAGGATGGCCTTGGTGTGCCCATAGGGATGCAGGTCCTGCGGCCGCCGGGGACCGGCTACATGCATCTGCACGCGGTCCAGCGCGATGTCGATGACGCGGGTATAGCGCGGCTCGGCGGCGGGGTCGTAGGCGATGCCGGTGCGTTCGGCATAGGCCTGCACTTGCGCGATCAGCGATTCGGGGCGGCCGGTCTGGCGCAGATAGGCCAGCGTCTGCCCGTCGATCGGGAAATAGCCCGTGGTCGCGCCGTACTCGGGCGCCATGTTGGCCACCACGCAGCGGCTGCCGGCCGGCAGCGTGGCCACGCCCGGTCCGAAGAATTCCACGAACTCCCCGGAGACCTGGATCTCGCGCAGGCGCTGCGTCACGGTCAGCGCCAGGTCGGTCGCGCTGACCCCCGCGCCTAGCGCGCCGCTCAGGCGCACGCCGATCACGTCGGGAATGCGCAGCAGCGTGGGCATGCCGAACATCACGGTCTGCGCTTCCAGGCCGCCCACGCCCCAACCCAGCACGCCGATGCCGTTGACCATGGGCGTGTGGCTGTCGGTGCCTATCATCATGTCCGGATGCAGGGCGATGCCGTCGGCGTCTTTCCGCTCGCAGACCACGGTCGCCAGCTGTTCCAGGTTGATGGTGTGCATGATGCCGGTGCCTGGCGGATGGATGCGCACATTGGACAGGGCCTTGGAGGCCCAGCGCAGGAAGCGGTAGCGCTCGGCGTTGCGGCGCAGCTCCAAGTCCAGGTTCAAGGCCGCGGCGTCGGCGCGTGCATAGGACTGCACCGCCAGCGAATGGTCCACCGACACGTCCACGGGCAACACGGGATTCAGCGCGGAAGGATCCACCCCGGCCTCGGCCAGCGCATCGCGCATCGCGGCGATGTCGACCAGGGCCGGGGTGCTGGTGGTGTCGTGCATCAGCACGCGCCCAGGCTGGAAGGCGATCTCGGCTTCGCTGGTGCCGTGCTCCAGCCAGCCGAACAGCGCCGCAGCGGCCGCGTCGCGCTCCGCGTCCTGCATGTTGCGCAGCGCGTTTTCCAGCAGCAGGCGCAGCACCACGGGCAGGCGGAAGTACTGGGCGCCGTACATGCCGGGCAGGTCCAGGCAGGTATGACGGACGCCGTTCAGAGTGAAGGCGGCGTGGCGGGGCGTGGCGGCGAGGGTATCCATGGCCGCTATTTTTGCATATTGAACCGTCAAAATGCAATTAGTGAGGTGGGGCCAGATGACCTGGGGCTCGTCCCAGGGGGGCTGGGCGTCCTTCCCGCCGTGAGGGCGGGCTAGCGCGTGACGGCGTCCAGCGCGCTCAGGGCAGGCGGGATCATGGCCAGCAGGCGGGCCTTGCCCACCCCATCCCTGGCTTGCACCGACAGGCCGTGCAGCACGACGGCGTAGTAGTCGCCCAAGGCCTGCACATCGGTGTCGGGCTTGAGTTCGCCCGCCTTCAACGCGGCTTCGAGCCGGTCGATGATGGATTGCGTGCGCGCCTTGCGATGGGTGGTGAGCCACGCCATGACCGCTTCGTTTTCGGCGGCGTAATTGGTGGCGGCCGACACCACCATGCAGCCTTGCGGACGGCCGCGCCGGGTATAGGTGGCCACCGCGTCGGCCAGCAGCTTGGTGATGGCGTCGCGCACGCCCTCGGCGCCTTCCAGGGCCTTTTCGGCGAAGGCGCCGTCGCCTGCCTCGTAGCGCGCCACGGCTTCGCGGAACAGGTCCTGCTTGGAGCCGAAAGCGGCATAGAGCCGCGCGGAGGCCAACCCCGTCGCCGCCACCAGGTCCGCCATCGAAGTGCCCTCGTAACCCTGCTTCCAGAACGCAAGCATTGCTTGCTGAAGCGCCAGGTCGCGGTCGAATTCTCTGGGTCTGCCTGCCATGACGGTCTCGTTGAAATGAACTGAGCCGCAGTGTAACGCCGCATGTGCGCAGCCAGGCGCGCGGAGCCTGCGCTTGCACCGATTCCTCGCATCGTCTATTCTTTGTCGTTCGACAAACAATTAGGTTGAAAAAATGCAAACGATCAAAGGACCCAGCCTGCACCTGGCCCAATTCAGCGACGCCGTCGCGCCCTTCAACAGCCTGCCCGCCATCGCCGAATGGGCGGCGGGCGTAGGCTTCAAGGCCTTGCAGATTCCGGCCTGGGACCAGCGCTTCTTCGACAGCGCGACGGCGGCCGTCAGCCAGGACTATTGCGACGAGATCAAGGGAACGCTGGCCGGCCATGGCCTGGTGATCAGCGAGCTGACCAGCCATATCTACGGCCAATCGTTGGCCGTGCATCCGGCCTACGACGCCATGGTCGACAACTTTGCGCCGCCCCAGGCGCGAGGCAATCCGCAAGCCCGGACTGCGTGGGCGCGGCAAGGTTTGCTGGATACGGCGCGCGCTTCGCGCAGGCTGGGCCTGACCGACATGGGTACGTTCTCGGGTTCGCTGGCCTGGCCCTATCTGTTCCCGTTTCCGCAGCGCCCGGAAGGCCTGATCGAAGCGGCGTTCGATGAACTCGCCAAACGCTGGCTGCCGGTGCTGGACGAATGCGAAGAGCAGGGCGTGAACCTGTGCTTCGAGATCCATCCCAGCGAAGACCTGCACGATGGCATTTCCTTCGAGATGTTCCGCGAGCGCGTGGGCGGCCATGCGCGCTGCGCCATCCTGTTCGACCCCAGCCACTTCGTGCTGCAGCAGCTGAATTACCTGGACTACCTGGACATCTACAAGGACCACATCCGCATGTTCCATGTGAAGGATGCCGAGTTCAATCCGACTGGCCGGCAGGGCATCTACGGCGGATACCAGTCGTGGATCAACCGGGCGGGGCGCTTCCGCTCGCTGGGCGACGGGCAGGTGGATTTCAAGGCGATCTTCTCGAAGCTGGCGCAATACGACTACCAGGGCTGGGCCACGCTGGAATGGGAGTGCTGCCTGAAGGACCAGGAGACTGGTGCGCGCGAGGGAGTGGAGTTCATCAACCGCCACATCATTCCGGTCACGTCCAAGGTGTTCGACGACTTCGCTGGCGCGGCCATCGACAAGCAACAGATCAACGCCCTGCTGGGCATCGCATGAGCGGCCCCAAGCCGCATCAGGAATCATCCATGACACGCCAGAATCCTTTCTTCGACGCCTTCACGCATCAGTATGTCCAGGTCGACGGGCACCGCATCCATTGCGCCACGGCAGGCACCGGCACGCCCGTGCTGCTGATTCCGGGCTGGCCCCAGACCTGGTACACATGGCGCCACGTCATGGCGGCGCTGGCCCAGGCCGGCTACCAGGCGATCGCGGTGGATCCGCCCGGCACCGGCGATTCCGACCGTCCGGTGTCCGGCTATGACACCGGCGCGATCGCCGCCACGCTGCACCAGTTGATGGCGCAGCTGGGCCACGCGCGCTATCAGGTAGTGGGCCACGATATCGGCATGTGGGTGGCCTACGCGCTGGCCAGCGATTTCCCGGCGGCGGTGAGCCGGCTGGCCCTGACCGAGGCCGTCATACCCGGCCTGGCGCCCGCGCCCACCATCTTCGCGCCGCCGCAGGAAAACATCTTTCTGTGGCACTTCATGTTCAATCAGCTGCACGATCTGCCCGAGACGCTGATCGCAGGCAGGGAGAAGGCCTACCTGACCTTCATCTTCGACAAGTGGTCGCATCGCCGTGACCGGGTGGCGGCCGAGGTCTACATTGACGCCTATGCGGCGCCCGGCGGGCTGCGCGGCGGATTCGCGTACTACCGCGCCATCCCGGAAACCATCCGGCAGAATGCGCTGCGCGCCAAGCGCATGCTGGAAATGCCCACGCTGGCCATCGGCGCCGAGCATGCGACGCGCGATGCGCCGCTCATCACCATGCGCGAGAACGCCAGGAACCTGCAAGGGGCGATCATTGCCGACTGCGGGCACTTCGTCACCGAGGAATGCCATGAAGCCTTCCTGGAGCACCTGCTCCCGTTCCTGTCGCGGGAGGGCTGAAGGTGGCGCTCGACCCTCGCATCAATGCCTATCTGAGCCGTCTGTCCGCGGTGTCGGGGCCCATGGTGCTCGAAGAGATCCGGGCAGAGACTGAAATCAGCCTGCGCAAGCTGCAGGGCCCGGACGAAGAGGTCGGGGCAACGGAGTTGCACCTGGCCGCTTGCGGGCAGGGCCTGCCGTTGCGGATCAGGTCCTACACGCCGGCCGGCAAGGAAGGCGAAACCGGCTTGCCTGCCCTGGTGTACGCGCACGGGGGCGGCTGGTTCCAGTGTTCGCTGGAACTCTACGACAATCCTTGCCGGGCGCTGGCCAACGCCACGCAATGCAAGGTCTTTTCGGTGGACTACCGCCTGGCGCCGGAGCACAAGTTTCCCGTGCCGGTCGAGGATTTCTATCGCGGCGTGCAATGGGTGTGCGACAACGCCGAGAGCCTGCGCATCGACGCCACGCGCATCGCGGTGGGCGGCGACAGCGCGGGGGGCAACCTCGCGGCCGCGGTTGCGCTGATGGCGCGGGACCGGGGCGGTCCGGCCATCGCCCACCAACTGCTGCTGTATCCGGTGCTGGACCATTCGTTTTCAACCGAGTCGTACAGGACCTATGGCCAGAACTTCTTTCTTACCGAGGAGGTCATGCGCTATTGCTGGTTCACTTACCTGCTCAATGAGCGCGATGGCGCCTCGCCCTACGCCTCGCCGGCACGCGCGGAATCGCTGGCCGGCCTGCCGCCCGCGACGCTGCTGGCCTGCGAGTACGACCCAGTGCGCGACGAGGCCGAGGCCTATGCGCGGCGCCTGCGCGACGCTGGCGTTGCGGCCAGCGCCCACAGGCTGGAAGGCATGGTGCACGCCTGCATCCACATGCTGGGCCTGACGCCTGCCGCCCGGCGGCTTTTCGACCTGGCCGGGCAGGCGTTGCGGTCGGCCTTCGGCGCCTGATGCCGCGCAAGCCTCCTGCGTCGCGCAGGAGGCTTGCAGTATGCTTGGCGACTTCATGGACATTCCCGATGTTGCCGCAATGACTGATTTTCCCTTCGATGCCGTGCTGTTCGACTGCGACGGCGTCCTGGTCGATTCCGAACCCATCACCGGCCGCGTGCTGACCGACATGCTCAATGAACTGGGCTGGGGCATCACGCATGCGGAAACCATGCGGATCTTCACCGGCAAGGCCGTCCGGGACGAACTGCCGCTGATCGAATCGCGCACGGGCGCCACGATTACGCCGGACTGGTTCGATCAATTCCGCCAGCGCCGCAATGCCGCGCTGGACCGCGACCTGGTCGAGATCCCTGGCGCGCCGGATGCGGTGCGGGCCCTGCACGAGGCGCTGGACGGCCGCATCGCCGTGGCTTCGGGCGCGGACCGCCGCAAGGTGGAGCTGCAGCTGGCCAAGGTCGGCATCGCCGAGTGCTTTCGCGAGCGCGTCTTCAGCGGCCATGAGATGCCGCGTAGCAAGCCCTACCCGGACGTGTACCTGGCGGCCGCTCAGGCGCTGGGCGTGGACCCCAAGCGTTGCGCCATCGTGGAAGATACGGTGACCGGTGCGACCGCCGGGGTGGCCGCCGGCGCCACCGTGTTCGGCTACAGCCCGGACGCCAACGGCCATAGCGGCGCCGAGGCCTTGCGCGGCGTGGGCGTGGCCCACGTGTTCACCGATATGAATTCCCTGCCGGCGCTGCTGGCGGGCTGGCGGGTGGCAGCCTAGCCGTCTGCGCGCAGGGACAAGGTTCAGCGCGTGTACTGCTCGCCGCCGTCCAGGTCTATCACCGTGCCGCTCAGGTAGCCCGCGCGCGGCGAAGCGCCGAACACGATCATGTCGGCGACTTCGCCGGGTTCCATCAGGCGTCCGAAGGGCAGGTCCGACAGCGTTTCCTGCCAGCGGCTTTCGTCGCCCCAGCGCGCTTGGGCGCGCTGTTTGGCCAGCGTCAGCACACGGTCGGTGCGGGTGCGCGAAGGGTTCACGCCGAAGACGCGCACGCCATGGCGCGGCGCATCCCCGCCCAGGGCGCGGGTGAAGGCGATGAGCGAGGCATTGGCCGCCGCGCCGCAGATGTAGTCGGCGCGCGGCGCCGAGCCCGCCATGCCGATGATGTTGGCGATGACGCCCGCGCCGGCGTCGCGCATGCGCGGGTAGTAGTGGCGGGCCAGGTCGATGTAGCCGTGGACTTTCAGTTCCCAGCCCGCGCGCCAGCGTTCGTCCTGCACCTGGTCAAGCGCCCCGCCCGGCACCGCGCCGGCATTGTTCACCAGGATGTCGATATCGCCCGCTTCCTGGCTCAGGCGTTGCGCCGCGCCGGGCTGGGCCAGGTCCAGCGTGACGGCCCGCGCCTGCTTGCCGGTCGCATCGCGTATGGTCTCGGCCGCCGCGCGCAGCGCCGCGTCGTCGCGCGCCACCAGGATCGGATCGGCGCCTTCGCGAGCGAAGGCGAGCGCACAGGCCAGGCCTATGCCCTTGGATGCGCCCGTGATGAGCACGCGTTTACCGTCTAGCTGCAAATCCATGTAACCCTCCGGTTGGTTCCGTCCGCGATCCCGCGCGACGCCAGCTCGGTTGTAAACCAGTTGTGCCCACCTGTGCCAGTGCGTGCTCGGCATGGCGGCGGCCGCGCGGCGCCTGCTATGCTGGGTCGACCATTTCCCTCGAGGGGACGGCGATGACGGAAATCTGGCTGGAAATCTGGTCCACCGTGCGCAGCGAGTTTGCCGACATCCCCGATGTGGGCGAGGCGACCCGCATCGTGCTGCGCCTGGGCGTGGCGATGCTGCTGGGCGGCTTGCTGGGCTACGAGCGCGAGCGCAGCGGCAAGGACGCGGGCCTGCGCACCCACATGCTGGTGGCGCTGGGGGCGGCGATCTTCGTGCTGGTGCCGCTGCAGGGCGGCATGGAAGTCGGCGACCTGAGCCGCGTGCTGCAGGGCGTGATCGCCGGCATCGGTTTCCTGGGCGCGGGCGCCATCATCAAACTGAGCGGCGAGCGCGAGATCCGCGGGCTGACCACTGCGGCCGGCATCTGGATGACGGCGGCCATAGGCGCCGCGGCGGGCATGGGACGCGAGGCCACCGCCGTGGTCAGCACGCTGATGGCCCTCTTCGTGCTGGCGGTGCTGCGGCGCGTCGAGGCCCGCATCGCCGCCCGCCAGGAACACGGCGTCATCTCGACCGACGCCAAGTAGGCCCGGAGCAGGCGCCTCAGTTGCCGCCGGATACCTCGATGAAGGAGCCGCTGGTGTAGCCGGCCTCGTCCGAGAACAGCCACATGACGGCGCCCGCCACTTCTTCGACGGTGCCGCCGCGGCGCAGCGGAATCACGCCCTTCAGCCGGTCCACACGGCCCGGTTCGCCGCCGCTGGCGTGCATGTCGGTGTAGATGGTGCCGGGGCGCACGCCGTTGACGCGGATGCCTTCCGGCGCGACTTCCTTGGACAGGCCGATGGTCATCGTGTCCATGGCGCCCTTGGAGGCGGCGTAGTCCACGTACTCATTGGGCGAGCCCAGCCGGGCGGCCACGGACGAGACGTTGACGATGGCGCCGCCCTGGCCGCCATGCCGCGTCGACATGCGGCGCACTGCCTCGCGGGCGCACAGGAAGGCGCCGACCACATTGGTGGACAGCACGCGCAGCAGGCGGTCGGCGCTCATCTGATCCACGCGCATCTGCTGCTCCAGGATGCCGGCGTTGTTCACCAGCGCGTCGATGCGGCCCAACTGTTGGTCCAGTTCGCCGTACATGCGCAGCACCTGGTCCTCTTGCGAGACGTCGGCCTGCAGGGCGATGGCGCGGCCGCCGCCCTGCACGATTTCCTCGACCACCGCATGCGCGGCGTCGGCGTTGGCATGGTAGTTGACGCCTACCGCGTAGCCGCGGCGGGCCGCCAGCTTGGCGACGGCGGCGCCGATGCCGCGGCCGCCGCCGGTGACGAGCATGATCTTTGACATGGCTTGCTCCTGATGGGCCTTTACCTTAGCAGATGGCGGCGGGCTCAGATCCAGACGTCGTTGGGGGCGCTGCGCTCGCCACCCTGGTCGCCGGTGTTGCGCACGCCGCGCGGCTCGATCAACAGCATTTGGACTTCTTCGGGCGCACAGGGCTTGTGCTCGACGCCCTTTGGGACCACGGCCATTTCGCCGGGGCCCAAGTCGATGTGGCCGTCGCGCAGTTCGATGCGCAAACGGCCCTCAATGACGATAAAGGTCTCGTCGGTGTCGGCGTGGCTGTGCCACACGAATTCGCCTTGTACTTTCACCAGCTTGAACTGGTAGTCGTTCATCTCGGTGACGACTTTGGGCATCCAGTGTTCGGAGATCAGCGCCAGTTTGTCGGCGAAGTTGATGGTGCGGATTTCGGGCATGAGGAGGACCGTCGCATAGGGTTGAGCAAACCCCAGCATAGAAGGCTGCGCCGACGCCGTCTTGTACGATTGAGCAGCTTTAAGCGAGCCCGCAGCTCAGCGTTGCAGCATGCGGCGCCAGCGGTCGGGCGCCATGCCGTAGGTCTGGGCGTGGCGGCGCGTCAGATGGCTCTGATCGGTAAAGCCCGACGCGGCGGCCGCCTGCGCCAACGGCATGCCGGCGGCGATCAGGCGCCGGGCCTGGTCCAGACGGCGCAGCATCACGTAGCGGTAGGGACTGGTGCCGAATAGCGCGCGGAAGTCGCGCGACAGGCTCCAGCGGTCAGTGCCCGCGGCCGCCGATAGCTGTTCCAGGGTGATGGACCGTTCGAGCGAGGCGTGGATGTATTGGCGGGCGCGCTCGGCGGCGGCGTAGTCGGCGCTGCGGCGCCCGGGCTTGCCGCCGGCCGCGGCGCACAGGGCATGGCTCAGTTCGTACAGCGCGTCGTCTTCTTGCAGCGGGTCGATCGGATCATGCGTGTCCTGCAGCAGGCTGGCGCTGGCTGCGTACAGGCGCGGATCGGCCGAGATGCCGCCCGGGATGAACGGCAGCGGCCGTCCGCCCAGGATCTGCTGGATGAGGGCCGGCTCGACGTAGATCATGCGGTAATGGAAACCGGCCTCGGTGCCTGCCTGGCCGTCGTGGACTTCGTCGGGATGCAGCACGATGGTGCCGCCGGGCAGGCTGTGCCGCAGCCCGCGGCGGTAGTGGAAACTCTGCACGCCCGATAGCGTGCGGCCGATGGCGTAGGTGTCGTGGCGGTGCATGCCGTAGCCGGAGCCGCCGAAGTAGGCCTCGATGCGCTCCAGCTGGCCCGAGGGCGCGGCGCGCAATATCCAGTCCTGTTTGGGCGTGGCGGGTGACATGGGGGCTCTGTCTGGATTGTGCTTGCAGCTATTCTAGGCCCAGTCCCGGCCCGACGCTGTCCGGCATCAATCCGCCTCGCGCAGCAGCCGCAAGCCTACCAGCGGATAGCGCGTCTCTTGCGTGTTCCAGTTGCGGTAGGAAGCGCGCGTGTACAGCGCCCAGGTATGCCAGGAGCCGCCGCGCCGCACGCGCACGTTGCCGCTGGCGGGGCCTTGCGGGTCGTCCACCGGTGAATGCGCGTAGTAGTCCTCGCCGTACCAGTCCGCGACCCATTCCCAGGCATTGCCGTGCATGTCGTACAGGCCGAAGGCGTTGGGCGCGTAGCTGGCGACCGGGGCGGTGAAGGCGTGGCCGTCGGCGCGGGCGGAGGCATGCGCCTGCCATTTGGGCCAGAGCGGCGCGGCGTTGGCGTCGAAGCCGTTGCCGACGTCGGGCATGGCGGCGGGATCGTCGCCGTTCTGGTAGCGGGTGCGCGTGCCGGCGCGGCAGGCGTATTCCCATTCGGCTTCGGTGGGCAGGCGGTAGACCTTGCCTTCGGTCTGGGTCAGCCAGCGCGCCAGCGCCGTGGCGTCGTTCCAGCTGATGTTGACCACCGGATGGTCGTCGCCCTGGGCAAAGCCGGGGTTGCGCCAGGAATAGCGTCGGTCGCGGCCCTCGAAGGCGTCGCCGCTTGCGGACTTGTCGGGGTCGTATTGCGGGTTGTAGCCATAGCCGCCGGTGCCGTCGGCCTCCGATTCCGGCACGTAGCCGGACGCTTCGAGGAAGCGGCGGAACTGGCCCACGGTGACTTCCGTGCGTTCCAGGTAGAACGGGCGGGTGATGCGCACGGTATGCACGGGCGCTTCGTCGGCCAGTTGGGCGTAGCGGTCCGGCGGATAGAGCGGATAGGCGCGCGCCAGGACTTCGGGCGCTTCGTCGCTGCCCATCTGGAAAGTGCCGGCCGGTACGCGGACAAAGGTCATGCCTAGCGAATTTTCGATCAGGGCGGGCGATTCAGCCGACCAGGAAGGCACGGATATCAGGGAGCAGAGCAAAGCCAGGGCGGTGCGTGTGCGCATGGGAGTCCGGTGGGCGGAGCATGAGGGTGCGCAATAGTAGAGCCGCCGCTTGCGGCCGGCCAGACGCGGGGAACCCTCATGCCGCGCTCAGCCGGCGCGGCGGATGGTGAAGTTGATGCGCTGGCTGCCCAGGCGCGGATGCGGCAGGTCCTTGATGGGCATGATGCCGTGGTAGCGCAGCCGGTCGACCCCGCCCCACACGACCACGTCGCCATGGAACAGCGGCGTGCGGCTGGCCTTGTCCGCGCGTTGGTCGCCGCCGAAGAGGAACATGGCGGGCATGCCCAGCGACACGGAGACGATGGGCGCGGCGTAGTCGCGTTCGTTCCTGTCCTGGTGCAGCGACAGGCGCGAACCAGGTTCATAGCGGTTGACCAGGCAGGCGTCCGGCTCGAAGCCGGGAAAGCCGGCCTCGGCCGCGGCGGCCTGCGCCAGCTGCAAAAACGCCGGGGGCATGGCGGGCCAGGGCTGGCCGGAGAGCGGATCGATGCGGGCGTAACGGTAGCCGCGCGCATCGCTGGTCCAGCCCAGCTGCCCGCAATTGGTCAGCGCCACCGACATGGTGTAGCCGCCGGGGGTTTGCATGTGCCGGAAGGGCGCTTGCGCCGTCACGGCGTCGACCCCGGCGAGCAGCGCCTCCGCCACGGGCAGGGCAAAACCGCGCAGCACCACAGCTTGCGGGCCCAGTATGATGCGCCCGGCTTGCGCGCCGCCGTCGTCGCCAAACAGGTCCAGGTTGCTCGCCATGTCAGCCTACAGCAGGGGTTCCAGCGGCAATAGCGACACGAACCAGACCGACAGGCGTTGCCACACCGTGGTGCCGGGCTCGGTATCGTGGCGTATGGTCTCGCCGTTGCGTTGTTCCAGCCAGTAGAGCTGGCCCTTGTCGTCCAGGCAGACGCGGTAGGCGGACTTGGGGATGTCCTTGTCGAACGCGTCGGCGATATGGCGCGCCAGCGTCGGACTGTCTATGACGAAGCCCAGTTCGGTATTGAGCTTGGCCGAGCGCGGGTCGAAGTTGAAGGAGCCGACGAAGATGCGCCTGCCATCGACGGCGAAGGTCTTGGCGTGCAGGCTGGAACCCGAGCTGCCGAAGGGGCCCATGCTCTTGTTGCGTTCGACTTCGGCGCCCATGCGCTTCATTTCGTAGAGTTCCACGCCGCTGGCCAGCAGGTCCTTGCGGCGCTTGGCGTAGCCGGAATGCACTACGGCGACGTCGGTGGCTTCCAGCGCATTGGTCAGCACCTTGACCTTGACGCCGCTGCGCGCCATTTGCCCGAAGGACTCGGTGCCGACGGCGGTCGGCACGAAATAGGGCGACACCAGTTCAAGATCGGTGGTGGGGGTGCCGATGATTTCATGCAGCTGATGCGGCAGCATCGCCTCGGGCGGCGCGGTGCCCAGCGTCTTGCGCGGATCGTCGCTGACCATGCGCGTGTCGGCCCATTCCAGCGTCAGCTCGCCGCGCAGCAGCTGCTGGATGAACGGCAGCTTGCGCATGGCTTCGGCGTAGGCGGCGGCTTCGGGAGAGCGCTCGACCTGGGCGGCGGCCTGTTCCAGTTCGTCCAGTTCGCCGGGGCCGGTCTTCTTCAGCAGCCGGTCCACCGGGTAGGCCGAGTCGCTGGCCCAGTAGCGGTCGAAATCCACCGACACGTCGTTGACCGCGGCGCCGATGGCCAGCACGTCCAGGTCGGTAAAGAGCACGCCGCTGGCCGCGCCGAAGTATTCATCGCCGATGTTGCGGCCGCCGATGATGGTGGCCTGGTTGTCGGCGGTGAAGGACTTGTTGTGCATGCGGCGATTCAGGCGGCTGAAGTCCGTCACATAGCCCAGGGACTTGGGCCAGCGCAGCACGAAGGGGTTGTACAGCCGCACCTCGATGTTCGGGTGCGCATCCAGCGCGGACAGTTCCTCATCCAGCCCGGAAGTGCCGTTGTCGTCCAGCAGCAGCCGCACGCGCACGCCGCGGTCGGCAGCCGCGTGCAGGGCCTCCAGCAGCATGGTGCCCGTCATGTCCTTGTGCCAGATGTAGTACTGCACATCCAGGCTGCGTTCGGCGGCGCGCGCCAGCAGCATGCGGGCGGCGAAGGCGTCGTAGGCGTCGGGCAGGGGGTGGATGCCGGACTTGCCTGGGTGCTGGGCGGCCAGCGGCGCGATGGCCCGGCCCAGCGGGGTGTCCTGCGATGCCTCCGGCGTCAGCGCATGGGAGTCGCTGCGGTTATCCAGCGGCGGCAAGCCGCAGCCGCTTAGCAGGGGCAGGCAAAGGGCAGTCATCATCAGGGGTTTGGCCAGGTACATGACCCGTATTGTGCCGAAATCGCGGCGCGGGCTGAGTTGGGCCTCTGTTTCCCCTTTGGTGCTTGACGATTTTCCGTATTTGAGAGAAATTCTCTAATATGGAAAATCACAATGCACCCGACGCCGATCTGGACCGGCGCATCGCCGGCCGGCTCAAGGCGCTGCGGCAGGAGCGCGGCTGGTCCCTGGACGAGCTGGCCGCCCGCGCTGGCCTCAGCCGCGCGACCCTTTCCCGCCTGGAAAACGCCGAGGTCAGCCCCACGGCCAGCGCGCTGGGCAAGCTGTGCGCGGCCCATGGCATGACGATGTCGCGCCTGATGCTCATGGTCGAGGACGACTTCGTGCCGCTGGTGCCGCAGCAGGCGCAGGCCGTCTGGGTAGACGCCAGCGCGGGCTTTCGCCGCCGCTCGGTATCGCCGCCTGCGCAGCAATTGGCGGGCGAGGTGCTGGCGTGCGAACTCGCGCCGGGCGCGCGCATCGCCTATGAGCGTTCGCCCCGGCCCGGACTGGAACACCACCTGCTGATGCTGGAAGGCGAACTGGCCATCAGCGCCGACGGGCAGGCGCACCGCCTGTCCCAGGGCGATTGCCTGCGCTACCAGCTGTTCGGCGCAAGCGAATTTTCAACCCCGCCGCATTGCGGCGCCCGCTACCTGCTCTTCATCGTCTGAGTCCATCATGTCCCATCCGAATCCTGAATTGATCCTGTTGTCGGCCCACGCCGCCGACGCCCTCGTGCCCGAGCTGGCCGAATTGCTGCGCGCCTGCGTGCAGGGCGGGGCCAGCGTCAGCTTCGTGCTGCCGTACTCGTCCGAGGAGGCGCAGGCCTTCTGGCGCGCCAAGGTGGTGCCGGCGATCGCCGGCGGCAAGTCGGCGCTGTGGGTGGCGCGGCAGGAAGGGCGCGTCGCGGGATCGGTGCAGCTGGATTGGGACACGCCGCCCAATCAGCCGCATCGGGCCGAGGTGCGCAAGCTGCTGGTGCATCCGGATTTCCGCCGCCGCGGCATCGCCCGCGCCTTGCTGGCCGCGGCGGAAGCCATGGCGGTGCGCCAGGGCCGCAGCCTGATCACGCTGGACACGCGCACCGGCGACAGCGCCGAGCCGCTGTACGCGTCGCAGGGCTACCAGACGGTGGGAGTGATACCGGGTTTCAGCCGCGATCCGCATGATGCCGCCAAGCTGGACGGCACCACCATCATGTACAAGCAGCTGTAATGGATGCTGCCGCCGCGGGCGGCAGCGGCGGGGCTCAGGCCAGGGGCTTGATGCCCACGCTGTACGGCGGGGCGTTGCCGCGCGCCGGGGCCTTGATCTTCAGCATCGAGCCGCCAGGGGTGAATTCGAACTCCTGGTAGGGCACTTCGAACCATTGATGAAAGCTGGTGCGCGAGAATTCCGGCACCCAGACCTTGGCGCGCTTGGCATCGCAGTGGAATTCGACCAGCGTGCGGTCTATGCCCAGCGGCCGGGTGTTGCCGATGCGGTAGCTGACCTTGAGTTCGGCGCGCGCGGTCGAGCCGGGGCGCCAGGCCAGGCCGACGGATTCCATGAATTTTTCGATCGCCTCGATACCGCGATGCATGACTGACTCCGAATGCGGGTGGGCGCAAGGCCCAAGAAAAGTGCTGTTTGCCGCGGCTGCGCGGCAAACACCCCGAATTATCCGTCATTCCAGGCCCGGACGTCTCCCGGCTTGCATCCCGTCAATCGGCGCCATTGAGTAAAGCAAATGGACGGCGCGCGTCCAGGCCCGCACCATGGCACCCATGTCCTCTATAAGACCTGCGCGGCCCGCGCCGGTCCGGACGCGAAATCCTAGGAGTCATCATGGCGAATTTCATACTGGCATTGGTCAACGCGGAACTCTCCCTCTTCGGCGTCGAGACGCCCGGCGCGGCGCAGGAACCGTCCGCCGCGCCGCAGGCGGCAAGCGCGCCCGCATTCGACAGCGAGCACTACCGCAGCGCGCTGGGCTGACGGCGCGCGGAACACACCGTTGCAGGAATAGGCAGGATTCACGCAAGAACGAGCCTGTACGCGCAGGCTCGCGATTCTTACCATCTCGTCCAGGGTGGGGCGGCGCGTTCATTGCGGATGCGCCGGTTCCGCCACGCTGACGGGCGCGTTGCCGGCAGCGCACGCAAGGGAAGGGAATCGCATGAATACCGAAAAAATCTGGTTGGTGACGGACGCATCCGCAGGGCTGGGCCTGGTCCTGGTGAAGATGCTGCTGGACTTGGGCCACAAGGTGGCTGCAACGTCGCAGGACGGCGATGCGCTACTGGATGCGGTAGGCGCCAAGCTGGAGGGGCAGTTCCTGCCCCTGACGGTGGACCTGGCCGATGAGCGCAAGGTGCAGCGCGCGGTGGACGCCACGGTGGCTGCCTTTGGCGGCCTGGACGTGGTGGTGAACAACGCCGGCCATGGCCTGCGCGGCGCGCTGGACAGCCTGCCGGACGAGGACCTGCGCGGCACGTTCGACATCAATGTGTTCGCCACGCTGAACGTGATCCGCGCGGCGCTGCCGCGCATGCGCGCGCAGCGCAGCGGCCATGTGTTCAATATCTCGTCCATCCTGGGCTTCGATGGCGGCCGGGCCGATTGGGGCGCCTATAGCGCGGCCAAGTTCGCCGTCAGCGGCCTGACCGAAGCGCTGGCCGCCGAGGCCGCGCCATTCGGCATCCGGGTGTCGCTGGTGTATCCGGGCGCCCTGCGCGCCGCGGACGGCGAGCAAGCGCCCGAACGGGCGGCGCGCCATGCGCAGGCGCGCGACGCGGATGGCGATCCGGCCAAGATGGCGCGCACGCTGATCAACGCGGCGCAAGCGCAGTACGCGCCCCTGCACCTGTTCCTGGGGCGCGACGCCTTCGATCAGGCGCGCGCCAAGATCCAGTCGGTGCAGCAGGAATTGGCGCGCTGGCGCGAGATGTCCGTGTCCATTGGCTGCGTCGACGAAAGGCGAATGGCAGCCTGACGGCCGGGCTCAGGCGGTCCAGCCCTGCACCGCCTGGTAGGCGCCCAGCAGCGCCAGGCTCACCATGAAGCAGCGCTTGAAGGCCTGTGCCGACATCCTGCCGCGCAGCCAGGTCCCCAGCGCCATGCCGGCCAGCGCGGGCAGCAGCATCAGCACGGACGCGCCGGCTGCCTCGGGCGTGTAGCCGCCAGTAAGCGCCAGGCCTAGCGCCAGGGCCAGGGTGGACACCGTGAACGAGATGCCCATGGCCTGGATCAGGCCGTCCTTGCCCAGGTTCAGGGCCTGCAGATAGGGCACGGCGGGAATCACGAACACGCCCGTAGCGGCGGTGATGACGCCGGTCGCGGCGCCCACCGCCGCGCCCGCCAGCCCCTGATGGCGTTGCGGCGCCCTGGGCGGCGAGCCGAACAGGCCCCAGGCGGCGTAGGCCACCAGCGCCAGCCCCAGGCACACGCTGGCCCAGTGTCCCGACGGCGGACCCAGCCACAGCGCGCCGCCTATCGTGCCCGCGCAGACGCCTGCCTGCATGGCGCCGATGCGGCGCAGCACCTGGGGCAGCGTGGTCCATGGCCGGGCCTGCCAGAGATTGGTGACGAGGGACGGCACGATCAGCAGCGCCGCAGCCTGCGCCGGCGCCATGACCAGCGCCAGCATGGCCATCGAGATGGTGGGCAGTCCCAGCCCCACGACGCCCTTGACCACGCCGGCCAGGATGAACACCGACACGGTGACGGCGAGCAGCGCGGGCGTGCCGCCGGGAAGCAGTTCCGGGAACGTCATGCTGGCTCACAGCGGGCGGGCAGGCCGTCGCGGGGACGGCCGAACAAGGCGTAGGCGACATCGTCCGCGCCTGCGCCATCCTGGCGCGCGGCGCGCAACAGCCAGCGCCGTCCCTCGCACAAATCGGCGCGCAGGGACTCGCCGTACAGGGCGGGGCCGCCGAGCAGGGCGATGCCCAGCATGCGCTGGGCGGGCGCATGGCCGTCGCGGGCGGCGGCACGCAGCCACTGTTCCATGGCGGCATAGTCGCCCTGGGTCTGGGCTTCCAGGGCCAGCGCATATTTCTGTGCCGGCGTGGTGTGTGTGTCCAGGCTGCCGGCTTCGGCCAGGCCTGAGCCTTGCAGAATCAGGGCCAGCAGGGCGATGGCGGGCCAATGGGCCTGCACGCGTCGCGATTCGAAGGTTTTCATGGTTTTCCCCGGATAGAAAGGGCTGGGACTTCATTGTCATCTTCCACGCCCCGGATCCTGCATCGGGATCTTGCGTACCTGGCCTATGGCACAGCCTGAGGGTTGCCGTGCTACGCTTTTCGCATGCGATTCGACCTTACCGATCTGCGGCTGTTCCTCAACGTGCAGGAAACCGGCTCCATCACCGCAGGGGCCAGGCGCAGCCATATGACGCTGGCGTCGGCCAGCGAACGCATCCGTGGCATGGAGGACACGCTGGGCGTGCCGTTGCTGCTGCGCGAGCCGCGCGGGGTCGAGCCCACGCCCGCGGGCCGCACGCTGGCCCACCACGCAAGGGTGGTGCTGGCGCAGATGGACCGTATGCGCGGCGAACTGGACCATTACGGCCTGGGGCTGAAGGGCCTGGTGCGCGTGCTGTGCAATACCACGGCATTGAGCGAATACCTGCCGCCGGTGCTGGGCGCGTTTCTCAAGGACCATCCCCGCGTTTCGGTGGACCTGGAGGAACGCCTGAGCCACGAGATTGCCGACGCGTTGCGGGCAGGCACTTGCGATATCGGCGTGCTGGCCGATACGGCCGACCTGCACGGCCTGCGCACGCAGGTCTTCCGCCACGATCCCCTGACGCTGATCGTGCCGCCGGACCACGCGCTGGCCGGCCGCCAGGCGGTGCTGCTGGCCGACGTGGCCGACCAGGAATTCGTCGGGCTGGTCGAAGGCAGCGCCTTGCAGGAACACATCGCGCATCATGCGCGCCGCGGCGGCAAGGCCCTGTCGTACCGCGTGCGGCTGCGCAGCTTCGACGCCGTGTGCCGGATGGTGGGGCAGGGCGTGGGCATCGCCATCGTGCCGCGCGTGGCGGCGGCGCGCTACGGCCGGGCCGCGGGCGTGCGGCGCGTGGCGTTGGCCGACGACTGGGCCAGGCGCGACCTGGTCCTGTGCGTGCGCGATACGCTGCCGGCCTATGCGGCGGCGCTGGTGGAATATGCGTTGCGGAACGCGCCTGCGCGATAGGACGCTAGGGGCGCGCGAACAACCGGCGCCAGCCCAGGGCGGGGCGGTCGAACCAGGAACCCGACGCGACCGCGCCCAGGATGAGCAGGCCGTAGACGCACATCGCCAGCGCGGCGATGGCGAAGAACAGGCCCAGCGATCCCGTCAGGCGCAAGGCGATGGCGCCGGCGCCGATGCCGAGCAGCAGGCGCAGGAACCCCGCGATCAGCGGCCATTTCAGGCGGCCGGCGCCTTGCGAGGCGAAGTACATGGAAAATCCCAGCGCAAAGAAGCCATAGACCGGGCCGACGGTGCGCAGGTAGCTGGCGCCGGCCTCCAGCATATGGTCCTGCGCGCCGAACAGGCGCAGCCAGGCTTCGGGAAAGAACGCGGCCGCCAGTCCGATGGTTTCGGCCAGCACGAAGGCCATGGCGCCGCCGGTCAGGGCGATGCGCTGCGCGCGTTCGGGCTGGCCCGCGCCGATGTTGGATCCCACCATCGCCACCATGGGCGCGCCCAGTCCGAAGGCTATGGGCATCAGCAGGTACTCCAGCCGCACGGCGATGCCGTAGCCTGCGACCGCCGCAGTGCCGGCGTAGGCGCCGACCAATGCCGCCGTCAGCGCCACCAGGGCATTGGTCAGGAACGGGTTGATGGTGGCCAGCGCGCCCACGCTGAGGATGTTGCGCATCAGGCTCGGATACAGGCGGCTGGGCACCAGCCGCGCGGCATTGCGTCCGCTGGCGCAGTACAGGCTCAGGATCAGCGCGCCCAGGGCGTAGTAGATCACCAGGGCCCAACCGCCGCCGGCCACGCCCAGCGCGGGAAAAGGCCCCCAGCCGAAGATCAGGCAGGGCGACAGCGGGATCAGGAGCAGGGCGCCGCCGCAGATCACCGCGCCGGGCACCAGCATGTTGCCGGTGCCGCGGATGGCGCTGGCGAAGGCGTTCATCAGCCACATCAGGACGATGCCGCCGAAGATGACGTCGGAGTAGGCCAGGGCTGCCTCGAGCGCCTCGCCCTCGGCGCCCAGCTTGCGGTAGAGCCACGGACCGCCCAGCAGCAGCAGCGCGCAAAAGGCCAGGCCCAGCAGGCCGTTGAGCACCACGGCGTGCAGCACCAGCTGGTCTGCCTCGCGCTGCCGGCCGCCGCCCAGCGACCTGGCCACCGCGGCCGAGATGCCGCCGCCCATCGCGCCCTGCGACATGTTCTGCATCAGCATCAGCACCGGCACCACCAGCGCCACGCCCGCCAGCACCGGCGTGCCCAGGCGCGCCAGGAACCAGGTCTCGATCAGGCCGGTGGAGGACTGCGCCAGCATCATCAGGATGTTGGGCCATGCCAGGCGCGCCAACGTGGGCGCGATGGGCGCATGCAGCATGGCCTGCAGACGCGCGTTGGCGGGACGGGGCGGCAAAGGCGCGGACATAGGAAGGAACCCGTGGATGGCGTCCGGATATTTACGTGCATATGCCACTAAAAGTCAAGATTGGGCTAGACTTGGAACCCAAGCCGGCGGTAGCGTTGAATCCTCCGCCTTCCCCACTTTTTGCGCCTGTCATGTCCGACGAACAGCCCTCCGCTCCAGCCGCCGCCATCACGCCCGATCCGCTCGTCTGCAACGGCGCGGCGCTGCGCAAGGCGACCCGGCGCGTATCGCAGCTGTACGACACGGTGCTGGCGCCTTGCGGCCTGAAGGTCTCGCAGCATTCCATCCTGGTGCACATCGCGCGCGCGGGCTCGCCGTCCATGACGGACCTGGCGCGCATCATGGTGCTGGACCGGTCGGCGCTGGCGCACAACCTCAAGCCGCTGGAGCGCGACGGCTATGTGCAGATGTCGCGCGATCCCCTGGACGGGCGTAGCCGCCGGGTGGCGCTGACGGACGCGGGACGCGCCAAGCTGGCGGAGTCCAAGCGGCTGTGGAAAGACGCGCAGCGCCGCTTCGAGGCGGCCTATGGCGCCGAGCGCGCGGCCGCGTTGCGGCGCTCGCTGGCGGACATTTTTTCCGACGAGTTCGCGTTGGCGTTCAGCCGCGGCTAGGACCCGTATGGGCATCTGCGGCAGGGGCTGCGGGCCCGGCGCGTAGCGGCTTGCCGCGCGAACGGACCCCCGACCAACCCAGCACCAGCACCGCGCCCAGCACGCAAGCCATGCCGGCCAGCTGCGCGGGAGCCAGGGACTCGCCCAGCAGTCCGGCGGCCAGCGCCACCGCCGATACCGGCGCCAGCGCGGTGAACAAGGCGGCTTCGGCGCCGTTGACGCGGGCCGCGCCCGCATACCAGAGCAGGAAGCCGCCCACGGTGGGCACCAGCGCGTAGTAGGCCACCGCAGCCACCGCCGACCCGGGCAAATCCAGGTTCCAGGGCGCTTCCGCCACGCTCGCCACGGCCGAGAACGCCAGGCCGAAGCCCGTCATCAGCGTCGATAGCGCCAGCGGCCCCACCGGCTGTCGCAGCCGCTTGTTCAACAGAATGAATAGTCCTTCGCACAGCACCGCGCCCAGGATCAGCGCGTTGCCCGCCAGCGAGCGCGCGCCGCCGGCGCCGGCCGAATGGCGCATCATCAGCCAGACGCCGAAGGCTGCCGCGATGATGGCGGCGAGCGTCGCCTTGCCCGGGCGTTCGCCCAGCAGCACGATGGCGATGGCGGCCGAAACCAGGGGCAAGGTGCCCAGGATGATGCCGCCGTCCACTGCCGACGCGCGTTGCAGGCCCGCGATCAGCAGCGCGGTGTAGCCGACGCTGCCCGCGATGGCCTGGACGGCCAGCAGCAGCCAGTCGCGCCGCTCCAGCCGCGGCAGGCGCGCGCCGGTCAACGCCATCAGCAGCGCGAAGCAGGGCAGGGCGATGGCGAAGCGCAAGGCCGTCGCGGTGAAGGGCGGCAAGCCCGTGCCGATGATCTTGCTGGCGGCCACCGTGCTGCCTACCAGCGCCATGGCGGCCGCCAGATAGCAGTAGCCCCGCATGCGATTGTTCATGACCCGATCCGCGCCTTAGTGAGAGCAAGGCGCACAGGCTAAGCGTCCGGGCGCGGCCGGGTCTTGAACGAAATTGCGGGGATCAGCCGGCGGCCAGCGCGTAGCGCCGCGGCGATACGCCGTAGGCGCGCACGAACAGCCGGGTCATGTGGCTCTGGTCGGCAAAGCCGACCGCGGCCGCGGCATCGGCCAGCGCCGAGCCCTGCCGGATCAGGCTGCGCGCCAGCAGCAGGCGCCGCTGCACCTGGTAGGCGTGGGGCGTGAGGCCGGTGTCGCGGGCGAAGGCCCGCAGCACCTGGTAGCGGCTCAGGCCGCTGGCGGCGGCCAGGTCGGCCAGGGACAGCGCGGCCGCCGGGTCGTCGTCGATCAGCGCGCGGGCATGGCGGATGGCACCGGGCGCCGCGCGCGCAGGCAGGGCCAGGCGCTCGGCGTCGCGGTCGCGCGCCTGCGCCAGGATGCGCAGCAGCAGCGCCTCGCAGGCCAGCGGCGCCGCGCCGGCGGTGGCCTGGGCATACAGCGCCAGCACGTCGCGGGCCAGCGCCGGGCGGTCCTGCGCGGGGTGTTCGAATTCGTAGGCCTGTCCGCTTGCGCCCAGCTCGGCCGCGGCCTGCGCCACGACCTCGGGGTCCAGGTACAGCATTTGCCAGGCGCGCCCGCCGTCGCCGATGGGGGCGCCGTCATGCACTTCGCCGGGGTTCACCGTAATGACGTGCCCGGGGCCGGCCTCGACCTGGCCGCGGCCGCTGTGCGAAACCTGGGCGCCCTGGCGCATGACGCCGATGCCGAACTGCTCATGCGTGTGGCGCGCGAACGCATGCCGGCTGTGTGCGGCCACGGCCTGCACGCCGGCGAGGGCGCTGCGTTGCATGACGAACTGGCCTGAATTCATGGGGGGTAAGGGAGCTAGGAGCTTGCGGGCAGTATCGCCCGCCCGCCCCGGCGCGATCAAGGGGCCGGCGGCCCCGCGCTCAGGCTATTGCAGCCCGTTCCAGCGCGCCACCGCGGGTTCGGCCGCGGCCCACTTCCACTGGCCGCCCGGCTGCTGGCAGATCATGCTGACGTAGGCAGGCGCGGGCGCGTCCTTCTGCTCCACCGTGAACAGCACTTCGCGGCAATGGGTCAAGGGCGTGGCGATGTCGCGCACCACCTGGATGCCGCCGCGCTCGTTGCCTATGGACAGCGGTTGGCGGATTTCCCATTGCCGCACCTGGCCGATGGGGAGGGCGCCCGCCGCGTTGGCCATGACGTTCTGCTGGTCGTTCTTCCATTCGCGCAGCACGTACTTCACCGTGGCGTCCACTGCCGCCTGCACCGTGACGCCGATGGCATAGCCCGCGACCGGATTGGCGGTGGCCGCGCCGCTGACGGTGCCGACCACGGCGCCTGCCGCGCCGCCGATGGAGGAGCTCTGGCAGCCGGCCAGGCCCAGGCAGGCGGCCAGCGCCAGCAGGCTTGCGGCGCGCCTCACTGCAGCGAGCCCCAGCGGGCCGTGGCGGGCTCGGCGTTGGCCCAGCGCCAGTGCTCGCCGTCGCGGCATACAGTGGTGACGTAGAACTCGCGTTGCAGATCGGCGCCAGCCTTGTCGGCCGGCGTGACGATGGAGAAGAGCACTTCCTTGCATTCCAGGTTCACGCCGCCGATCAGCCGGCTGACGGTGACCTCGCCCCGCGCGTCGCTTTCGATGGGCAACTGATGCTTGACCTGCCAATTGGCCACTTTGCCGACCGCCAGCGGGCCGGCGGCCATGGCGATGGCGTCCTGCTCTTCGCCGCGGGTCTTGCGCTGGGCGTAGGCCAGCGCAGCCTTGGCGCCGGCCTGCACGCCCAGGCCGATGCCGGTGGCGACGGTGGCGTTGTCAGTGACCTTGTTGGCGATGGCGGTGCCGGCGATACCGGCCGCGGCGCCCGTGCCTTCGTTCAGCAGCGAATTGCAGCCGGACAATCCGGCTAGCGTGGCGAAGGTGAGGAGGGCGATCGCGCCGCGGCCCGGGTTGATAGGCGGAAGTGTGAACAAACTGCGTGCCCTCCTGCTTGTTGCTTGGCGCGGGAAGTATAGGAGGGCGCGCCGCCGCGGCGCGAGCGTATTTGCATTTGTTGGCAATTTTCCTGCCGCGCGGCTCAGGCGGGCGGGCGTGCGCCCTTGGTGTAGGCCTCGCGCAGCGCGGCGGCGAACAGCGCGTCGACATTGCGGCGCAGACCGTCGGCGCGGGTGAACAGCGCGATCGGCGGCAGGGTCCAGTCGAAGGAATAGGGCACGATGGCCGCGCCGGCGATGCGCACCAGCTCGTCGGCGATGTCAGCGGGCAGGATGGCGACGGCGCGGTCGCTGGCCACGATCATTTCGCCGATCAGCTTGGACGAATCGCTCTGCACCGATGGCGTGGGGGGAGCCAATCCGGCGCGCAGGAAGATCTCGGACACCTGTTCGCGGATCGGGCTGTCGGGCGTGCCCAGGATCCAGTCCAGATCGGCCAGCCGGTTCCATTCCAGGCGCGAGCGGCCCAGGCGGGCAGCCAGGCGCCGGCTGGCGATCAGGCGTGGCTGCTGGTGGTACAGCACCTCGAAGCCCAGATTGTCCATGTCCACCGACGGCGTGGCCCAACCCACCACCAGATCCAGCGTGTGGTCGCGCAGCTGCCGCAGCAGCGCCGGCCCCTGGCCTTCGTGGATGGTGGCGGTGATGCGGCGGCCCTGGGGCAGGGTGCGGCTGATGGCGGACGACAGCATCTGTCCAGACACGAATGGGATGACGCCGATGTGCAGATGGGCGGCATGGCCCGCCGCCACGGCCTCCATTTCCTGGACCAGGTGCCCCAGGTCGTGGACCAGGGCGCGGGCCCGCGCCAGCACCACCGCGCCCAGGGGCGTGGGCGTCATGCCGCGCACCGAGCGTTCGAACAGCGGCACGTCGAACATGCTTTCCAGTTCGGCCAGGGCATTGGTGACGGCCGGCTGGCTGGTGGCCATGTGCTCGGCCACCCGGGTCAGCGAGCCGTGCTGCTCGATCTGCAGCAGCAGCACCAGGTGGCGCATCTTCAGCCGCGAGGTCAGTTTCCGGATAACGAGGTCCGGATCAAAGGCTGTCATAGGCGGTACATAAGGTAAAGATTATGGAACGATATCAAAGTTGAATGATCTGCTTATGTATTGGAGCCTAGAATTTTTCCTATATCAAGACTAGGAGGCTCTGCCCCATGAATACGCAATCGGACCGCCAGGCCGCCCTGGACTATCACGAGTTCCCCACCCCGGGGAAGATCTCCGTCGTGGCGTCCAAGCCGCTGGTCAACCAGCGCGACCTGGCCCTGGCGTATTCGCCCGGCGTGGCGGCGGCCTGTGAAGAAATCGTGGCCGATCCGGCCAATGTGTACCGGTACACCGGCCGCGGCAACCTGGTGGGCGTGATCACCAACGGCACTGCGGTGCTGGGCCTGGGCAACATCGGCGCGCTGGC
>MCND01000140.1_pt1 | contig 33100 bp, 29 predicted proteins | sample 778211 | NCBI WGS metagenome assembly MCND01 (sample SAMN04296812, study PRJNA304217) | bioreactor metagenome | isolation source: activated sludge enriched with benzalkonium chloride | place: Turkey: Istanbul urban wastewater treatment plant
GAGCTACACCAATCTGCGCGCAGACCGCTATGGCGGCAGCCTGGAAAACCGGCTGCGCCTGACCTTGGAGGTCATAGCCGCCGTGCGTCGCGCGACGGGCCAGCGCTATGTCGTGGGCGTGCGCAGTTCGCAGGGCAAGGTGAATGACTTCAGCCACAAGTGGGAAGGCGGCGAAACGGATGCGGCGCGGATCTACCAGACGCTGGGCGCGCAGGCCATCGATTACCTGCATACGACCGAGTTCGAGGCCTGGCGTCCGGCTTTTGGAGACCAGGGGCTGAGCCTCGCGGCATTGGCGCGGCAGCACGTTCCGGTCCCGGTGCTGGCCAACGGATCGCTGCATGAGCCGATGGCGGCCGACGCGATGATGGCGCGGCAGGAGGCAGACTTCGTTTCGCTCGGGCGTGGCGCGCTGACGCATTCCGATTGGCCCGCAAGATTGCAAGCCGGCGCGGCGCTTGAGAGCTTCGATCGGGAATTGCTGGCGCCAATTGCAGACCTTGCCAATGCGGCGCGGCATCGCGAGGAGACGCTCCGAAATCTGTGAAGTTGAATCCGCTCCGCTGCTGCCAGCCAGGAACGCTCTCCGTTTCGTGTAAATACTCGAAATGGCACGAAAATCGATGGTTATTAAAACCACCGCACGCGAACCATTTACGTATTATTTCGAGGATATACCCCCCCAATCTACGTCACTCTTTCAAAAGAAATAAGTTTTCCAACGATTTATGGCAACTCAAAAAAAAGATGATTCCAGGCACAAATCGGAAAGCGTAGATTTCGGTGTTTCATTTGCGGTAGGCGGATTCAACCAGCTCCAGGGCGATGCACTGACCAGTGCGCTCTCAGATTACAAAACCAAGATCATGGATTCAATCACCACCAAAAGTGGTGATTTGTCCAAGCAATCGATTGATGTCCAGCAAGGCTTCACCGCAGAGGCCCACCACGCAGGCTCATTCAACATCGAAGCCGCCGCAAAGGGGCAACTGAACCACACGGCCACGCTCGATGTCGGGCAGGTCAATGACCCGGTGGCGGATATCCGTGTGCACACCCCTGATGGCAGCCACGACTATCAGGTGAAGTTCTACAAGGACGGGGATTCAACGGCAGCCGCGCTTTCGCCCAAAAGATATGACGCCGTCGGCAAGGTGGTCCCCGACGATCAAGTCCCGGGTGTCAAGAGTGCGGCCAGCAGGCGCGCGGCCAAGGCTGAGGGCAATCGCCCGGAGGTCGCTGAAAGCTACAAGGACACGGCCGACAAGGCCACGGGCAGGATCTCATCAAACGATGGCAAGAACATCCAAAGCACAGGCCTGAACCGTAAGGGCAAAGGCAGCGCCGAAGGGCTGGCCAAAGAGGCAAGGAAAAAGGGCGAGGGCCCGGACTACAAGGACCAGGCACGGGTCCGCGCGGAATTCAATCGCATGCAGTATCGCAACGCCGCGCAGTCAGGTGCCTTGACCGGCGCATCATCCGCCGCTGCCGGCGAACTGTACAGCTTCATGACCAGCAGCGAGCCCATGACCAAAGAGCGCTGCATGGAAGCTGCTCAGAACATAGTGTTCAGCGCTCTGAAAGGCTCAGCCCGCGCTGTTGCCGTCACCAGCGTCCAGCATCTCGGGCAACTGATGGCCGATGCCGCAGCGGAAGCGGCGGCAAGAACGGCGGCGAAAGCTGCGGGCGGAGCCGCCGCCAAGGCCGGCGCATCGTCAATGGGCGGCACCATAGGCCAGCAGCTGACAAAGGGCAACGTAGCGGCAGCAACCGTGGCTATCGCCATTTCCCTTGGCGAAAACCTCTACAAGTTCTCCCAGGGTGAAATTGACAGCATCGAATTCGCCTCGTCATCCATCGGCAGCACCATCCAGATCGTTGGCGTCACCTGCGCCACCAGCCTGGCCGCGCCGGCGTCGGCCTTCCTGGGGCAGTTCATCGCCTCCAACGTGGCTTCGGTGACGGTATTTGGGACAACCCTGGGAGCGCTCGGCCCCATCGCCCTCGGCGCAGTCTTCGCCATCGGGTTCTCGCTGGCGATTGGCTCGTTTGTCGGACACTTCCAAGGCGTAGGCTCTAAGATCGCGATCAAAGATATCACTGATGCAGCGGCGAAGCTTGAGATTGGCCACATCACGCTTGCTCAGTACGCGACATCGGTCGGAACCATGTCCGAAAACACATTTGTCTGGACAGATTGCATTCCATTCAGCGGCGCAATCTCTGTCCTGTCTGAGTACCGCACGCGCAAGAGCCAACTCAAGTCACTGCAGGCGGAACTGTATCGCCGCTTCGACCAGATTGACGCCGCGGAGCGCAGGCAGATGCAAGAACTGATGGAGCAGTTCGAGTACCAGATCCACGCCATGGACCTTCAGTACGAACAGGCCAGGCGCGAAGTCATACAGCAGGCCGGCGACAAATTCGGTGAGATGCGCGCCAGCCTCGATAAGCACCTGGAGTTGCAATATCTGATGTTCCATCCCGTGATCAAGCGCTACCAGGACGAGACGAACATGGTTTCGTCGCAAAAACTCAAAGAATACGAGGCCCAGCTGCGCATTGACGCTTACAGGGACGAGATTGCGCATCTGAACCAGCTTGTGGAGCAGGGCCTCTCCGATAGTCCGGAGGACCGCCAGCTCAAGTATCAGCTGGACGGGGCGCTGAAGGATCGCGTAGATCTGATCCTGCCCGCCACCACTGGATTCGACCAGGCATATGAGTTCCTGCTTCAGGCGTGATATCCATGATTTTGAAAAAAATAATGCACTTTTTCTGTGGAAGATCACTGGAAAAAGAAACTGCAGCGGCAAACGCACTTATCCATCAACTCGAACAGCGCGAAAAGGCAGCGCGGGACCGTCTACACGCCAAAGCTGACGAGTACCGGGCCGAGGTCGCTGCTTTCAAGGAAAAGCGCGATGCTGAACTCAAGGAGCTCATCAAGTTCCTGAATGAGCAAGTTGGCAGCGCGCAAGCCTATGTCTCACATCTTGGCGACTTCCAGGACAAGATGTTCGTTTGCTTTGACTCATGGATGAACACGTCCATGACGGACCAACAGATTGAGTTGCTTGCCGAGCGCATCGACACCAAGTTAAAGATCCTGGAGTTCATCGCAGCGCTTCAGGTGGAGCTGAACAGGCTTACCCAGCGTAATGAGCGAGCCGAGTGGAACAACATGATCAGGCAGCGTCCCATCCAGGTCAGCTCCACGTATATCGAGCGTACGGCGCGCCACGTGAGGACCAGCCAAAAAAACAACAGCGATTCGATCAGACACGACCTCAGCCGCTTGAAAAGCCATTCCATGCGTCTTCAAACCGAGCTCAAGGAGCTGCGCCATGAACGCGATAAGCGGATCGCGGCGTCCAGGGAGCTCATGGAGGAGCACAAGGCAAACAAGGCCGACCTCAGCGAACAGTACAGAAAGTGCAGTGAAATTTTTGGCAAGATCAAAGACAAGCTCAGTGACCGATTTGGTTCCGCATTGACCGAAAACGACCTGGCCAACAGCTGGATCGCCGAGATCGAGGGCGACGTCACATTACCCAAGTTGATCTCCGTACACCGCGGAACAGCCGGCCTCCAGCTTGAGGCCAATGAGGAGTTCAATGGCATCCAGGAAGAGTTCAACGCCATCAGGGCCAAGATCGAGACAAATCACAAGCTCAAGAACTTCGACACGCTTGACCAGGACAAGGTCATGCGCGAAAGACTCTTCAGGGCCAGGCAAGTGGCCGGCGACAAGCGCCGAGAAATCTCCACGGCACGCCAAGTGGTCTACTCCCGCGGCAACGAACTCAGGGAACGGCTGGGCAAGTTCGAATCACTGCAGCCTGACGAGAGCATTCGTCGCATCATGCAGGTCTTCAGCATGGGCAAGGACTTCGATGTGCACCGGGCGATCGGCGTGAGCACACGAGAAGACCGACGCAAGCACTACCAGTCCAGGAACCCGAACCAATAGACCCATAAATGAAGTCTGAAATTACTTTCCAATGGCGCAAGCCGAACCTGAAAGAGTCGATTCTGGCCATCTGCTACGCAGTGCGCCTGGGCTACACCTCTCGCGACAGGCTGCTGGCCGCGCTGCCGCAATTCTCAAAATCGCGAATCCTTCTATCCCTTGATGCGTTGCTTTCCGCAAACATGGCCGAGGTGAATATGGGCGTGCTGTCCATCGACCCTGACATGGCGATCGTCGAGGAGATTGTTGGCAGGCCCATCGTGTTGCCTTTGACTACCGTAGGCGATGAGGCCAAGCCTCGACTGATCCGCAAGGTCGTCACGAACCTTGGCATGAACAATCCAGCCGGCGTTGAAACGCTGCTGAGAGCCACGGTCAACTGACATGGAACTCGCCACCAATGACAAACAGCCTCAGTCCATGCCGCAGGGGCCCGTGTTCGACTTCATCGACCACCTCGACGACTGGTTGGAGTACCTGACAAAGGTCCTGGAACTCTCCGTCGACGATCGGCTGACTTGCGTCAAGTACGAGCGCCAAATCAAGTTCCTGATTCGCTTTCGCCAGGGCGCCAACTGCAACATCAATCACAACCGGCTGCTGCACCACTACTACAGCAGCAAAAGCTCCCAACAAGACGACCGCGTGGGCCTCGACGGCTCGGCCGGCAGTCGCCAGCGACGCCCGCTGGACAAGGAGGCAGAACAGAAGGTCAAGGCGATCATGGACGAGGCATCCCAAGTGATGGCTCTGAACAACATGAGCCTGATCATCGACAAGCCCATCCAGCCAGGCTACGACGATCCCGACGACCACGCCTTCAAGCTCATCAAGAACGCAATGGCGGCCGAGGATTTGTGTTTCTTGCAGGGTCCACCGGGCACGGGCAAGACGACCGCAATCGTGGAAATCATCCTGCAAACGCTGAAAGCGAAGCCGAATGCCCGCATCCTGGTCACCTCGGAAACGCACGTGGCGGTCGATAACGCACTGGATCGCTTATGCAAGATCGGAGACGACCAGATGCGCTCGAAGACCATGCGCTACCCGCGCTACGCCATCACCGAGTATGAATCGGAACACACACAGGGAACGGCCGCAGCGATCCGCGCAAACGAGGTGTGGAACAAGGCACTGAACTTCGCCCCCCGGCTCACCAACGTGCTCTATAACGTCCTGGAACAAGGGGACGTGGAAAACGGGCAGGTGCAGGTACCGCGATGGCAGTTCCAGAACCTGGCAGACAATCACCAGATCATTGGCGTCACCTGCAACCAGATCGATCACCTGCTGGACGCGGATAGCGAAGATTTCGATCTGGCCATCGTTGATGAATGCTCCAAAGCCACCCTGCCCGAATGGATCATGGCCATGTGCGTCGCCCGCAAGTGCATCCTGGTCGGCGACCACAAGCAGCTGCCGCCGACGTTCTGTGAAGAAGAGAACGACGCACTGGATACCCTGACCGTATCCAGGGCCCGTCTTATCAAAGACGGCGTGATCGACAGGATTTTCGAGAATCTTCCAGCTACCATGAAGGGACAGCTAGGCAAACAGTACCGCATGCTGCCTCACATCGGCTCATTCATCTCCGAGAACTTCTACAGCGGCTCGCTAGACCATCACCGCGAGGAAAGCGATCATGAGTTCACCCATTTCGGATGGTTTACTTATGAATCGCGCGGCTTCCGTGTACCGGCGCGGCAAGGCGGAGTGCTTGAGAATCCACGAGAAATCGAGATCATCACGCACAAGCTGCTTGAGATGTGCCGGCGCCGCAAAGAAAAAGCCGCAATTTCCCATGACAGAAAGCTCAGCGTGGCTGTGATTACGCCTTACCGCGCTCAGTGCAGGGCGCTGAAAGAGGCTATCAAGACGCTCGACATCAAGGACCACCTGGCGGTCGAAGTGGATACCGTCGACGCATTCCAAGGACGCCAAGCCGACATCGTTTTCTTTTCATTTGTGCGCACGACCGGACCTGCAACCTTCTACGGGGATGCGCGTCGAATGAACGTAGCAATCTCCCGCGCTCGTGATGCGGTCTACCTTGTCGGCGATTTGAAGTACGTCAAAAGCAAGAATATCGAGGTCCTGAGTAAACTGGCGAGACTTCAACAAATCACGAATTTTGATGATGCTTGATCGTGTCCATCTATCCATCGTGCAGGAGGTGGAAAAACAAGGTTCGCTGACCGCCGCCGCAGGCGTCCTGCACGTGACGCAGTCGGCCCTGAGCCACAGCATGAAGAAGCTGGAGCAGCAACTGGGCACCGACATCTGGCTGCGTGAAGGCCGCAGCCTGAGACTCACGCAAGCGGGTCAATACCTGCTGGCGGTGGCCAACCGGGTGTTGCCGCAGCTGGCCTTGGCCGAAGAACGCCTGCGCCAGTTCGCCCAAGGAGAGCGCGGGTCATTGCGCATCGGCATGGAGTGCCATCCCTGCTACCAATGGCTGCTGAAAATCGTCTCCCCGTATCTGGCGGCCTGGCCGGATGTGGACGTGGATGTGAAGCAGAAATTCCAGTTCGGGGGCATCGGGGCGCTGTTCGGCTACGAAATCGACCTGCTGGTCACACCCGATCCGCTGAACAAGCCCGGACTCGTGTTCGAGCCTGTATTCGACTACGAACAGGTGCTGGTCGTCGCCGGCAATCACCCGCTTGCCAAGGAGCAGTACGTCACCCCCAAACAGCTTGCCAATGAAGTGCTGGTGGCCTATCCGGTGCCGGTCGACAGGCTCGATATCTACAACATGTTCCTGACGCCAGCCGGCATCACGCCCAAGCGCCACAAGGCGATCGAAACCACGGACATCATGCTGCAGATGGTCGCCAGCGGCCGCGGGGTGGCGGCGTTGCCGCGGTGGCTGGTGCTGGAGTACGCCGGCACGATGAACGTGGTGCCCGTCCGGCTGGGCAAGAAAGGCATAGCCAAGCACATTTTCCTGGGTGCCCGCGAGGCGGACGTGGGTATCGACTACCTGCGCGCCTTCATCGAACAAGCGAAAAGGCCCGCCGCGGCCTGATTCTTCGCGGCAGCGTTGCTTGCCAGGCGGTCAGATCCCCAGGTAGATCGGCCGTGCGCTCATCCATGAGTGAATCTAATGATTTTATGAAATCAATTCACTTTTTTTCATGGATACCCCGACATAAACTACGTCCCCCATATCGCCGATATCAAGACTGCTGAATAAAAAAAGAGCAGCGCTGAAAACAAGCACGAAATGGACGCGGGTTTTATCTCAGGATTCAGGGCAGCAGAGCACAATGAGTACAGAGTTTGCATTTGCCATCAAGAGCATTCGTTTCGATGAGGACTATCGTCCTTCAGACAATACGCGGATCACAACCAACTTTGCCAATCTCGCCAGGGGAACGAGTCGCCAGGAGAACCTGCGCAACACCCTCAGGATGATAGACAATCGTTTCAATGCCTTGGCGCATTGGGACAATCCCAAAGGCGACCGCTATACCCTCAATCTCGAAATCATTTCCGTCGAGATGAGCATAGCCGGCGCCAGCGGCGGCAATGCCCTTCCTCTGATCGAAATACTGAAGACGAGCATTCTCGATCGAAAGACCAACGATCGCATTGAAGGCATCGTAGGGAATAACTTTTCCTCGTACGTGCGGGATTATGACTTCAGCGTGCTGCTGCTGGAACATACCAAGAATCAGCCCGGGTTCAGCACGCCGGAAAATTTTGGTGACCTGCACGGGAAGCTGTTCAAGTGCTTCGTGAATTCAAGCACTTACAAGGATCACTTCAGCAAGCCGCCCGTCATATGCCTGAGCGTATCGAGCAGCAAGACCTATCATCGGACTGAAAACCAGCACCCCGTATTGGGCGTTGAATACCAGCAGGATGAATACTCCCTGACTGACGAATACTTCAAGAAAATGGGCATGAAGGTTCGCTACTTCATGCCGCCGAACAGTGCTGCGCCGTTGGCCTTCTACCATTCCGGCGATTTGCTGGACGACTACACCAATCTGGAGCTCATCAGCACCATCAGCACGATGGACACCTTCCAGAAGATTTACCGGCCAGAGATCTACAACGCGAATTCCGCGGCAGGAAAATCCTATCAGCCCAGCTTGAAGCACCAGGATTATTCGCTGACCCGGATTGTCTACGATCGAGAGGAACGTAGCCAGCTGGCTATCGAGCAGGGACGGTTTGTCGAGGAACACTTCATCAAACCCTATCAGGCGATTCTTGAGCAGTGGTCCGCAAACTACCCTCTTTGACCAATCAAAAGCACCAAGGCATCTATTGTGAAAAAATTGCTCCCCACCTCGACCGCCGGCAGCTTGCCCAAACCCTCCTGGCTCGCAGAACCCGAAAAACTCTGGTCACCCTGGAAATTGCAGGATGAGGGCCTGGCCGAGGGCAAGCACGATGCGCTGCGCTTGGCTCTGCAGGAACAGCAGCACGCAGGCATCGATATCGTCAGCGATGGCGAACAAACGCGTCAGCATTTCGTGACGACGTTCATCGAGCACCTGGAAGGCGTGGACTTCGAGAACCGCAAGACCGTCAGGATTCGCGATCGCTACGATGCAAGCGTGCCGACGGTCGTAGGCGCCGTGGCTCGCCGCAAGCCGGTGTTTGTCGAAGATGCCAAGTTCCTGCGCCAGCAGACCAAGCAACCGATCAAATGGGCCTTGCCGGGTCCCATGACGATGATCGATACGCTTTACGACGGCCACTATCAAAGCCGCGAAAAACTGGCGTGGGAATTCGCCAAGATTCTCAATCAGGAAGCCAAAGAATTGGAGGCCGCGGGCGTCGATATCATTCAGTTTGACGAGCCCGCATTCAACGTGTTCTTTGACGAAGTCAATGAGTGGGGCGTTGCCACGCTGGAAAGAGCCATCGAAGGGCTCAAGTGCGAGACCGCCGTCCACATCTGCTATGGCTATGGCATCAAGGCCAATACGGATTGGAAGAAGACGCTGGGATCGGAGTGGCGGCAATACGAAGAGGCTTTTCCCAAGCTGCAAAAATCCAGCATCGACATCGTCTCGCTGGAATGCCACAACTCGCGCGTTCCCATGGATCTGATCGAACTCATCCGGGGCAAGAAAGTGATGGTAGGCGCCATTGACGTGGCAACCGACACCATTGAAACCCCCGAGGAAGTCGCCAACACGCTGCGAAAGGCGCTGCAGTTCGTGGATGCCGACAAGCTCTATCCTTGCACCAACTGCGGCATGGCTCCCTTGTCCCGCGCAATCGCAAGAGGCAAGCTGAGCGCCTTGAGCGCCGGCGCGGAAATCGTCCGCAAGGAACTCTCGAACTGATCCCAGGGCGGGAATGGTCGTCGCGAACTGCTCGCGACGACCCCGCACGGGCCGCACCCAGTATCCCCTCACCATGTCATTTTCCAGTACTGCGATCGAGCCCAGGCGCTTTCGCGAAGCGCTCGGACACTACGCGTCCGGCATCACGGTAATCACATCGCAGATCGAAGGCGAGCCGATAGGCTTCACCTGCCAGTCGTTCCATAGCGTTTCGATGAATCCGCCGCTGGTGTCGTTCAATGTGATGTGCAGTTCGGTCAGCTATCCAAAAATCCGCCGGGCGGGTCGATTCGTGGTCAATATCCTGTCCGATGAGCAGGTCAGGATTTCCAACCAATTCGCCCAGCGAGGCACGGACAAGTGGCACCAAGTCGAGTGGCAGGAATCGCCGCTGGGCAATCCGATCATTGCCGGCAGCCTGCATTGGCTTGATTGCGAGATCCATGCCGAACACGCCGCGGGCGACCATCTGATCGTGATTGGCGAAGTGAAGGCGTTGGACCTGCAAGAAGCTGGTTCTACGCAGCCATTGCTGTATTTCAAGGGACAGTATCGCAACATCGCCGCGCATGGCGCGGTTTAAGGGTTGACCTCCGCTGCCCTCTTTGCCGCTTCGCTAGATCAGGCACACGGCCGACCGGCGGCCGTCGCTCCGCCGCCACACACCCTCTGACGCATTCGCGGCGCGGCCGACCCTCCTGCTCGGCCGCGTCACGCTCCAGCCTGTGGCTCGCCACGCAACCCCATGGCCGCCAACGCAGGCCATGACGCAAGGAACGACGATCCTATACAATTAAAAATCATTCCTATTAGCATTTGGATGGAAGCCCCTTGCCCCCCGCCGACTTTGCATCCTCCGACGATTTCGTCAGCCTGTATCGAGAGCATCATGGCTGGCTGGTGCAGATGCTGCGCCGCCGGCTCAGCGGCAACACCGAAAACGCCGCGGATCTGGCGCACGACACCTTTGAACGCGTCATGCGCAGCGAGTCGCGCGCGGCCTTCGCCGAGCCGCGCGGCTTCCTCACCACCGTCGCCAAGCGCCTGCTGATCGACCAGTCGCGCCGCCGCGCCGTGGAACAGGCCTATCTGGAAACGCTGGCCTCGCGCAGCGACGCCGTGGAGCCCAGCCCCGAAACGCACGCGCTGGTGGTGGAGGCGCTGAACGCCGTATGCCGCATGCTGGAGCAGTTGCCGCCGCGCGCGCGCCGGGTCTTCGTGCTGGCGCAGGTGGAAGGCATGCCCTATCGGGACATCGCCAAGCAGCTCGACATTTCGGTGGCGGCCGTGCAGCGGGACATCGTCAAGGCCTGGGAACATTGCTACGCGGTGCTCTACGCATGAACGCCACCCAGGGCGAACGGCTGCATCCGGACATCATCAAACAGGCTGCGCGATGGATGATGCGGACCGGAGATGCGCCCGACGCGGCCACTCAGGCCGCCTGTGCGGCATGGCGCCAGGCCGATGCGCGCCATGAGCTGGCGTGGCAACGTCTGCGGGGCATCGGACGCGACGTCGACGCCGTCAACGCGGGCAACGCGCCCGAGGCTGCCGCCAGCCAGACCATCCTGCGCTACTGCGAGCAGCGTTCGCGCCGCAGCGTCATGAAATGGGCAGCGGGCGGCATCTGCCTGGGTACGCTGGCATGGGCAGGCGCACGCGAAGGCTGGTGGGACGGCAGCACCGTCTATCGCACCGCCACTGGCGAACAGCGGACCATGACCCTGCCCGACGGCACCGTCCTGACGCTGAACACCGATACCGCGGTGGCGCTGCGCTACGACACGCAGCAGCGCCGCATCAAGCTGCGCAGCGGAGAGATCCTGATCGCGACGGCGGCGGATGCCGCCGGACGCCCCTTCAGCGTGCAGACCCGGCACGGTGTCCTCACGCCGCTCGGAACGCGTTTTGCCGTGCGCCAGCTGGACGACGGCCTCGGCTCCGCGCAGCTCGCCGTCTTTGAAGGCGCCGTGCGCGTGGATCCCGCCGGGCGGGTGGTCCGTGCCGGCGAACAGGCAGAGTTCAACGACCGCGCGCTGTCGCCCTCGTCCCGGGTCGACGGCAAGGAGCCGGCGTGGGCTGCCGGCATGCTGGTCGCAAACCGCATGCGGCTGGATCGCTTCCTGGCGGAACTGGGCCGCTACCGCGTCGGCATCCTGCGCTGCGATCCCAGCGTGGCAAACCTGGAAGTCACCGGGGCCTTCCGCATCGACGACACCGACAAGGCGCTGGAGGTGGCGGCCGGCGTACTGGACCTCAGGCTGCGATACCGCACGCGTTACTGGGTCAGCGTCGATCGCGCCTGACGCCACGTGGCCGCGGACCCCGGTCCGCGCGGCCGCGCGGGAAATTTGTAACGACGGCGAAGATTTTCGGATGTGGTTCGTTAGACATAGAGACAGACCCGAGGCGCCCGCGGTCTGGTCCTATCCATCGACGAACCAGGAAGCTTTCATGGCAGCACGCCATACACCCTCTACTCTTGCCGCGCCCCAGACGCCCGGGGCAGGTCCGGCGCGCTTGCGCCTTGCCGTCCACCTTGCATTGGCCGTCGTGGCCCCGCTGGCCGCGCCTGCGGCGTCCTGGGCTCAGCCCGCCGCCGCGCAAGGGATCGCCTTCCCCATCGCGCCCACGACGCTGGACGAGGCCCTGGGCCAGTTCGGCGTCGCCGCCAACGTCACCGTGGCCGCCTCGCCGACGCTGACCCGCGGCGTGACGACGCAGGGGCTTAGCGGCCGCTACACCGCCGAACAGGGCCTCACGCGCCTGCTGGCCGGCACCGGCCTACAGGCCGTGACCAACGCCAACGGCGAGGGTTATCACCTGCGCCGCATTCCTCAGGGCGATGCGACCACCCTTGCGCCCGTCACGGTGACCGGCATGGCCGACCCGGCCGTCACCGAAGGCACCGGCAGCTATACCAGCGGATTCGTGACCATAGGCAAGGGCGAGCAGAGCCTGAAGGAGATTCCGCAGTCGGTCACGGTGGTGACGCGCCAGCGCATGGACGACCAGAACGCCAACACCCTGGACGACGTGCTGGCCAACAGCACCGGCATGACGCTCTACAAGAGCCCGATGGGCGGCAACTACGTGTTCTCGCGCGGATTCCGCGTCGACAGCTACCAGTTCGACGGCGTCAACCGCGCCTTCTATTACCCCCAGGCCAACAGTTTCACCAGCAGCACGGTGATCCTGGACCGCGTGGAAATCATCCGCGGCGCCACCGGCCTGTTGCAAGGCGCCGGCTCGCCCAGCGCCGCGGTCAACCTGGTGCGCAAGCGCCCGCTGGCCGAAAACCAGGTGCAGCTGATGGCCAGCGGCGGCTCCTGGAACAACTACCGGGCCGACATCGATGCGACCGGTCCCTTGAATGCATCGGGCTCCCTGCGCGGCCGCGCCGTGGCCAGCTACAACGACCGGGACTATTTCTACGACAACGCCGACAGCCGCACCGGCGTGCTGTACGGCGTGCTGAGCTACGACCTGGGCCCCGCCACCACCTTGACCGGCGGCGTCAGCTACGAGGAACTGCGGTCCACGCCGTTCTTCCATGGCCTGCCCCACTACACCAACGGCGACGACATCGGGCTGAAACGCTCGACCTCGCTCTCGCAAGACTGGAACCGCTGGAACGGCAAGCAGACCACCGTGTTCGCCGAACTCGCGCACCGCTTCAACCAGGATTGGTCGCTGAAGCTCACCGGGACCTCCACCCAGGAGTCCAACGATTCCAAGTACGCCTTCACCGAAGGCGCGGTCAATCCGGCCACCGGGCTCGGACCGACGATGTACGCCGGCATCTTCGATTTCTCCACGCACAACAAGGCGCTCAACCTGGACGTGGACGGCGCCTTCGAGGCGCTGGGCCGCAAGCATTCCATCAGCGTGGGCGCCAGCATCAACGAACTGACCAGCAAGAACGATTTCGCGACCGCGCGCCTGAACCGCGCCGTGAACGTCTGGGATCCGGATCACCACGTGCCCGAGCCCACCGATGATTGGCTGCGCGAAAACGCCTACCGCGGCGCGGCGACCATCATCAAGATGAAGCAGACCGGCGTTTATGGCGTCGGCCGCTTCAAGCTGGCCGAGCCGTTGACGCTGGTGGCGGGCGCCCGCGTCAGCTGGTACGAGAACACCGGCAACTACCGCGACGGCGGCAAGCAGTACACCGACCCCTACAAGGAAAATGGCGTCGTCACGCCCTACGGCGGCCTGATCTACGCCTTCAATCCCCAGTGGTCCGGCTATGTCAGCTTTGCGGAGATCTTCGAACCACAGAACGCCGTGGACGCGTCGGGCCAGATACTGGACCCCATCCTGGGCAAGAACTACGAAGCGGGCATTAAGGGCGAGCTGCTCGACGGCCGGGTCAACGCCTCGGTCGCCCTCTTCCGCGTCGACCAGAAAAACCGCGCCCAGCAAGACCTGGTCAGCGCCTGCACCGTGGGCGACATCTGCTATCTGTCCAGCGGCAAGGTGCGCAGCCAGGGCGTGGACGCCGAAATCAGCGGCGAGGTGGCCCCGGGCTGGCAGCTGTTTGCCGGCTACACCTTCAACACCCTGAAGTTCCTGGACGACACCGAGGTATCGAGCACCAACTTCGGACGCACGGTAACGCCCAAGCACATCCTGCGCCTGTGGTCCGACTACCGCCTGCCAGGCGCATGGTCGGCCTGGACCTTGGGCGGCGGCGTGAACTACCAGACCGGCAGCTACACCGAAACCCGCTCGGTGCGGGTGTCGCAGGCGCCCTACGCCGTCTGGAATGCGCGCATCGGCTACAAGATCAACAAGAACTGGTCGGCGGCGCTGAACGTGAACAATCTGTTCGACAAGTCCTACTACCAGACGATAGGCGCGCCGGGCTGGGGCAGCTTCTACGGCGAACCCCGCAACGCGACGCTGACGGTGCGCGGGACGTTCTGAGACCGCGGCATGCCTGGCAGGCCGGATCGCAGGGAACCGATGACACCGGTTTCTTGCGGTCCGGCCTCTTGTCGCCGCGCCGCCACTCAATTTAGAATGCGGATGATTCTCATTTTTCACGGGCGCCGGTTTCCTTCTGGCCCGCGACGAGCCGGAGGGCCGCATGTCCGCGACCGAGTTTGCAGTGCCGCCGCAGGGCATCGATGTCCTGTACGCGAATCACCACGGCTGGCTGAAGGGGTGGCTGCGGCGGCGGCTGGGCAATTCCTCGGATGCGGCCGATCTCGCGCACGACACGTTCATGCGTCTGCTGGTCCGGGGCGAAACCGTCGCAGTGCGCGAACCTCGCGCGCTGCTGACCACGGTGGCGCAGGGCGTGGTGTCCAATTTCATGCGGCGCCGCAGGATCGAAGAGGCCTATCTGGCCAGCCTGGCCGACCTGCCGGAGCGGGAAGCGCCTGGCCCGGAGACGCGCGCCATCCTGCTTGAGACGCTGATCGAACTGGACCGCCGCCTGGATACCCTGGCCGCCCCGGTGCGCCAGGCATTCCTGCTCTCGCAGCTTGAAGGCATGAAGCAGGCGGACATCGCTGCAACACTGAACCTCTCCCTCGCCACCGTGCAGCGCCATATCGCGAAAGCGGCGCACCTGTGCTTTTTCGGCGCCTGAGCATCGGCCTCCCCTTGCGGCCGCGACCGACACCGCCATGCCCCTCTCGTCCACGGATCCGAGCCCGACCGCGTTCCCGCAGCTGGACGGCCCGCCGCTGCCCGCCAGCGTCAGCCTGCGCGCCGTGGAATGGCTGGTCGCGCTGCAAGCGGCCGATGCCAGCGCCGCCACGCGCGAGGCCTGCCAGCGCTGGCGCCAGGCGCATCCCGACCATGAGCGCGCCTGGCGGCACATCGAGACGTTCGGCCAGCAACTGCGAGAGTTGAACACGCCGCTCGTGCGCGGCACGCTGGCGCATGAAGACCGCGGCGGCCGGTCGCGCCGCCGGGCCGTCAAGACGCTGGCCCTGGCCCTGTTGGCCGGCGGCGGCGCCTGGCTGGCGCGCGACGGCCTGAGGCGCGGCTGGCAGGACTGGCAGTCCGACCATCACACGCATGCCGGCGAACGCCGGGGCATCACGCTGGCCGATTCCAGCCGCATCGACCTGGACACCGGAAGCGCCATCGATGTGCGCTTCGACGGCGCGCAGCGCCTGGTCCGGCTGCTGCACGGCCAGATACTCGTCACCACCGCCCCCGATCCGGCCTCCCCGGTCGGACGCCCCTTCGTGGTGGAAACGGCCCAGGGCCGCGTGCGCGCCCTGGGCACCCGCTACAGCGTGCGCCAATTCCCCGATCGCAGCCACGTCGTGGTGTTCGAAGGCGCCGTGGAGATCCGCACCGATCTCCAGGCGGACGCACCGAGGCTTGTCCAGGCAGGCGCACAGGCCTCGTTCACCCGCGGCACCGTCAGTCCCGTCGGGCCGGCAGGCCCGCGCGATGCATCGTGGTCCGTGGGCATGCTGGTCGCCCAGGACATGCCGCTGGCCGAGTTCATCGCGGAACTTGCGCGGTACGTGCCCGGCCGGCTGGCCTGCGATACCGATGCCGGCCGCCTGAAGGTTTCCGGCATCTATCCGCTGGACGACACCGACCGGGTGCTCGACATGCTGCGCCGCACGCTGCCGATTGAAGTCGACCGATTGACGCGGTATTGGATCACCGTGCGCCTGCGCGCAGCCTAGCGCCGCAGCGCGCAAAACCAACTGTCTGGATTTTTTTCGGGCAAACGTGAGGGGTTTCCGATTTTCAAGTGGCAAACCTAATAGAAGCCACTCTTTTCACCGGAAACCAGACCTCTCATGGACTACCGCCTGCACCAGCGCGCCGCGCGCCTCATCACACGCAACACCCTGGCGCTGGCCGCAAGCCGCGCCTTCTGGCTCACGGCGACGGGCATGGCCTTGAGCGCCGGCGCGCACCCCGTCCAGGCCCAGGCCAGCGCCAGGACCTACGCGATCCCCGCCGGCACGCTGGAAAGCGCGCTGACCCGCTATGCGCTCGAAAGCGGATTGATGCTGTCCTACTCGGCAAGCGATATCGCGGACAAGCGCAGTGCCGGCCTGCAAGGCAGCTTCGAGGCGTCCGCGGGCCTGGCCAGGCTGCTGGCGGGCACGGGACTGGCGGCCCGGCTGCAGCCGAATGGCGGCTACGTACTGCGCCCGCTGCCCGGCGGGCAGGCGGGCCAGGAGTCCGCGCAAACCTTGCCCGCGGTCACGGTCACGGGCGTCCATGAGTCCGCCTCCGGCCCGGTGCAAGGATTCGTCGCCCATCGCAGCGCGACCGCCACCAAGACCGACACGCCGCTGCACGAAACGCCCCAGTCCGTATCGGTGATTCCGCGCGACCAGGTCGTCGCGCAGGCGGCGGACTCGCTGGACCAGGCGCTGGGCTACACCGCCAGCGTCATGTCGCTGGAAGGCGGAGCGCTCAGGCACATAGGCACCCGCTTCACGGTCCGCGGCTTCAACATCACGGGCGCGGCCCCGCTGTATCTGAATGGCACCAAGTTCCCGATCAACTCGCTCAGCGGCGCGATCGAGCCCTACAACTTCGAACGCATCGAACTGCTCAAGGGGCCTGCCTCGATCCTGTACGGCCAGGCCGCGCCGGGCGGCATCATCAACCTGGTCAGCAAGCGCCCCACGGCCGAACCCCTGCGCGAGTTCGAACTGCAGACAGGCAGCTGGAACAAGAAACAGATCGCCATAGACCTGGGCGGCCCGGTGACGGAGGACGGAAATGTGCGCTACCGCCTCACCGGCCTGGCGCGCGACAGCGACACCATGATCGACTACATCAACAATGACCGTACCTCGCTGGCCGGCGCGCTGGAGTGGCAGATCAGCGACGCCACCTTGATCACGCTCCTGGCCAGCTACAGCCGGACCGACAGCCCCTACGATTCGGGCAAGCCGCTGGAAGGCACGCTGCTATCCAATCCCAACGGCCCCATATCGCGCTCACGCTTCGTCGGCGAGCCCGGCTTCGACCGTTATGTCGTGAAGGGCACGACCCTGGGCTACCTGTTGGAACACAGGCTGAACGACGACTGGCAGGTGAAGCAGAATCTGCTGGCCTACGAACACAAGGCCGACAACCAGTACGCCGCAGTAAGCGCGCGCGTGAACCCGGCTACCCCAGCCTTGGGCAATCGCTATGCGATTACCCGGTATGACACCGACAAGGGACTCGCCGTGGACAACCAGCTGCTGGGCAAGCTGCGCCACGGCGACGTCGAACACACGCTGCTGTTCGGCATCGACTGGAGCAAGAGCGAGTTCACGCGTTCCCAGGAATTCGGCAGCATCGCGCCGATCGATCTGTACAACCCCGTCTATGGCGCCCGACCGACGCTCGGCGCCCCCAACTATTCCGAAAACAGCATGCGCCAGCTAGGGTTCTATGCGCAAGACCAGATCAAGTTCCAGGACCGCTGGATCGTGCTGCTGGGCGGCCGCTACGACTCGGTCCGCACGGACACCAGGCCGGGTACGGGTGAACAGAGCTCGCATGCCTTCACGCCGCGCGCCGGCCTGATGTATCTGTTCGACAACGGCCTGGCCCCTTACTACAGCTACAGCAAGTCCTTCCAGCCCACGCCGGGCCTGGACTTCAACGCCAATCCCTTCAAGCCCACCACGGGCGTACAGCACGAGATCGGCCTGAAGTACGAACCCAAGGGCGTGGACGCGTCCATCACCGTGGCGCTCTACGAAATCACGCAACGCAATGTCCTGACCAGCGATCCCGCCCACGCGGGCTTCCTGGTCCAGACCGGCGAAGTGCGCTCGAAAGGCGCCGAGATCGAGGCCCGGGCCAGCCTGAACCGCCAGCTGGACCTGGTGGCCGCGCTGGCAACGACGGATGCGCGCGTCACCAAGAGCAATCTGGGCAATGAAGGCTCGCGGCCCGCTTCGGTCCCGCGCAACATGGCCTCGCTCTGGATGGACTACCGGTTTGCTTCCGTGCCGGGCCTGAGCGCGGGCGTCGGCGTGCGCTACGTGGGCCGCCAGGAGATCTATGACCTGCCGGTGCCGTCGTACACCACCTACGATGCCGCGCTGCGCTATCAATGGGACAAGTGGCAGTTTGCCCTGAACGTGAAGAACCTGGCCAACAAGACCTATGTGGCCGCCTGCCCGGGCACCTGCTTCTATGGCGATGAACGCAACATCACGCTGACGGCGCGCGTCAACTGGTAGGCGACACGCGACGCCAATGCGCTTGACGCATCGACCTCGGCATCTCCCCTAGTTCGGCGCTCCGTAGTGCTCGATGTAACGACCTTCCACAGGCTTGCCGTCATCATCGCAATCAACGACCAGGATCACAGCGCCTTCAGCGATCAAATCCGCCAATGGCTCGCGCAGGACCATACCGAACTCTCTGCTCTTTCCCTCCCTGGCATCACGGAACAGGATCCTGTCGCCATGGGAGAATTTGACCGAATCCACACAGCGCCAGCAGAAGAGAGGATCATTCTTGAACCACATGACCTCGCCCCGGTCGCTGACTACGAATTCCAATCGCTTCTTGCGGTTGGTTGCGTAGGTGGGTTGACCACCGAGCTGATCGTCCAGACGCTTGAGCGTCAACCGAATGCGCTCGCGAACCGACGCGGACATCATCGCCATCGCGGGATGGTCGACGGCTAGCGCTGCGCCGACGTAGCCCTCGCAGAATCCCTGCAGACCATGGGTTGCTTCAATGGCGTCGGCCAATTTTCGCCAGGTTTCCGTCTCTATGCTTGTGTATGCCGAGGTAGGCGGCAGTTCATTGGACTTCTCCGCAAAATCTGCAAGCATGCGATTGATTCTTGGAAAGTCGAGGATCCCCAAGGCTGAAACCTTGTCGCCGCAACGGAGGTACGACTCCACCAGTCCCAGAATGACCTGATGATATGGCGACCAGAACTTGCTTGCGAGAATCTGTTCGCTGAGAGCCTGCTGCCCTGACGCCCCCATCCCGGTTTCGGCGGCCAAGATACTTAAGGCAGGCGCCCCGAGAAGATTGAATGAATCCACTATGCGGGCGAGATACGCCGACCATGACCAATCTCTCTCTTGGGACGCCAGTTCCCTGCACAAGGTCGAGCATGCATCCCTGTCGCTCGCTACAGCGATGGCACGAAGAACAACGAATAGTTCGTCTTGAATGATGGGCTTCGTCTGCTCAACGAGCCAACTTTTGGTGAAATGCATTGCACTGCCGACATCGTCTCGCAGAAGCGCTTCTTCGATTTCGAGGCATGGCCACCAAGCCGATTCTCTTGCAGAGGGATGTGCGCAGACAATTTGTAGCAGCCTGGGCGGAACAGCTGAAGGATTGGCGCGTATCAGGTTGAAAGCCGAATTTCGGAGATCCTGTAGAAGCTCAGCGCCGGCGGGTTCCTCGGGCACCATGTCAACGACGCCTTGAAGCAGGTTGATGCCGTCCGCGGACCAGGGATCCGAGCGCAATCTCAGGTGAGCAAGCTTCGCGGCATGTCCTAGCGAGTCCGAGTCGACCGCGCCTATCAACTCGAATGCCTGCTCCAGGAGACCGCGGCGTAGATTTGAGCCCGAGCCTCTGGCGTTGAAGCGTTCCAGGCACCATTGGACAAATTTTCTCGGCGAGGCCAGGCGCACCTGCATCGCGGCCTCTGCGAGGCATTCATCCCGCGACTTCAGCGACAGGCTGAGATCCGGCACATGCGCCCCCTCTCTTTTGGCCGCATCCGCGGACGACGCCCTGTCGTAAAAGTCGAACACCGCCAGACGCGCGCTATCGAGATGAGATTGATCCCTTGCTTCGAGATCCGCAATGAGATGATCGCGAACCTTTTCGTGCATGTCGTACACGTCAGGCGATGCCTGCCGGAATATGACTTCCTGAAATACGTCGCTTGCCAGGTAACCGGCAAATGCAGGCATCCTCTGCGAGATGAGGAACTCCCAGAGCTCCCTTCTGATGTGTGTTGGCACCGCAAGCGTGCGCAACACGTTTCGCATCCCTGGCTCCAGGTGATCGAAGAACCGGTCCAGGATCTCGCGGTGAGTGCGTGGAACATCCGGCGCCGTGACGGCCGCGCCCGCCAGCTGACGCATCTGGCAGTACCGGATTCCGACGGCAAGCGACAGAGGATGGCCCTCTGCCGCGTCTTTCAATGCCTTCCGGACATCGGAAGCATCGATCCGTCCTGCATCCAGCATGGCATCAACTGCGCCCCGACCCAGGGCATCCAGGGGCAGGCTGACGATCCATGGCGCCCATGTAGGATCAATATCCTTCCATGCAATCCGTCGCCTGCCTGCAATGACAAAGAGACAGCCCTTCGCTTCCTCTGCAAGGCGGCGCAGCCAGTTGTCTCCACCCAGATCGGAGATGGCGCCGCCCGCCGGACGATCGCGCCACAATGCCTCGTAGGTGTCAAAAATGAGCACTGGCCTGCGCTGCGGGTGATCACGCAAGAAGGCGGCAATGTCATAGCCCAGGAACATCGGCAAGGAATCCGCCACTTTCTGCGCGCCGATCTCATTGAGCTGCTCCAGGACGTCCACGCCCCGGGTTCGGTACCAAGCTGATACCTTGTTCGACAGCCGAGCGAGCAGTGACACCGCCAACCCTGCGCCTGGCATGTAATCGGCTGCTTCCACCCCGATGTCGACCAGCTCACCGAAGATACTGTCTTCCTTGAAGCGGAATAGCTCTGGGTAGTCCTTGGTCGGATCCCGGCCCGGCCGGGTCAACGCGAAGTGGCGAGCAAACGCCATGTCGAAGGCGTGCGTTGCCACCTTCGCTGCACGCAACTGGTTTCGAACCGTGAACAGTCCCTCAACAGCGTCGCGATGGCTCGTGATCGCCATGTCCAGGCGCACCAGCGGACGTGTAGAACAATCCGGGTCCGAAAGCCGCCGCGCAAAACGGTCCAGCAACGTGGTCTTGCCCTGCCCCCCGACACCGTACATGGATAGAACCTGGTAATCCATGTTTGGCATGGCGGGCCAGAGCAGGTTCTCGAACACCTGCAACTCGCCCTCCCGCCCCACAAACGGCAAGTTCCTTAAGCGGCTTGGCAGGGTATGTGAAGGCGCTGGACACATTTGGACGACGCGTCAAGGTTGACTTAGGGCGAGCTTCACAAACCTGGCTGCACGCTGTCAAGTCACCGCGGATTCCGCCTGCTACCTTTTTCCTCCCCCAAAAGGATGAAGCATTGCCTGGCTGGGGTGGAAACCAGGCGTTGACGATTTCACTTCGGCCAATGGCCCGACCGCAATCGCGATCTTTCCCCGCACCCCGTGGTTGGGACTCTCCAGCCGCGCATGGGCGAGCGGAATGTCGGCAAGCGCGTAGACGGCGCCCACGTGCGGCCGCAACTGGCCACGCGCCACCAATGCGCTCAATTCGTCGAGCTTGCCGCGGTTCTGCCGCGTGAACACGAAGTGGTAACTCGCGTTCTTGCCCCAGGCCTGGATCAGGTTTTGCGGCTGGGCGATGTCCACGATCGAGACGACCCGCCCCAATTGCGCGAGCGCATCGGCGCTGCGCGCCAGCGTGTTGCCGCCGATGGTGTCGAACACGACGTCGACGCCGCGCCCGCCCGTCTCCCGCATGACGGCGTCGACGTAGTCTTCCTGTTCGTAGTCGATGACCACGTCGGCGCCCATGCTGCGCGCGAACTCGGCGTTGGCGGCGCGCACGGTCGTGTACACCTGTGCTCCGATGGCCTTGGCCAGCTGGATCGCCACATGGCCGACGCCGCCCGCGCCGCCGTGCACCAGGACGCTTTCCCCGACTCTCAGCCCCGCACGCACGACCAGCGCTTCCCAAGCCGTGCCGCCCACCAGGCTCAGGCTGGCCGCCTCAAGATGGCTGAGCGCGGGCGGCTTCTTCCCGACGATGCCCTGCGCGGCGACGTGGTATTCGGCATAGCTGCCCGGCCCGTCGAAGATCTGCGGGGTGTACCAGACTTCGTCGCCAGGAACGAAAGTCGTCACGCCCGGCCCGACGGCTTCTACCACGCCCGAGACGTCGTGCCCGGTAACGGCCGGCAGCGGCACCAGGTCGGAATAATCGCCGCGCCGGACCTGATAATCCAGGGGATTGATCGAGGTTGCGTGTACCCGGACCAGGACTTGTCCCGCCTGCGGCACAGGCTTGGGCAGGTCGCGAAGTTCGAACGATTCCGGGCCGCCGAATGATTGGAGTGTCATCGCTTGCATGCTTTTTCCTTAATTCTAGAAATAGGGATATCGGGAAATACCGATATATGCCGGCAAAAAAACTACAGCTCTTTCCCGATGATCGAGGCCAGAGCGCTGATGGTTGCTTCGTTCCGTTTGTAATAGGTCCACTGCCCGATGCGCCTGGCTTCCACCAGGCCCGCGCGTTGCAGCGTCGCCAGATAGTCGGACACCGTGGACTGCGACAGCCCCACGCCTTCCTGGATGCTGCTGACGCAGACGCCCACCGTATGAACGTCGCCTTCGTCCTGCGGCGGGAAGTTCTTTGCGGGGTCCTTCAGTCCTTTGAGGATCTCAAGGCGGGTACGGTTGGAGAGGGCTTTGAATATTTCGAGCAGATCCATGCCGCCATAATATCGGGATTTCCCGATATGTCAATAAACTGGATTCGCGCCCTACTTGTCGACCGACCGCATGTCGCAGGTCGTCTCCGATGACGAGCAGATGCCGCGAAACCACGCCCGCCCCCGCGTGCGGTCCTTGGGCGCCAGCGGCTCGAACGTGTCGCTATTGCGCATTTCGTAGTCCAGCAACAGCCATTCACCCTCGCAGGCGGCGATGCCGCGCAGCGTGGCCCGCTCGGTCAGCCAGTCGCCGCCCAGATCCAGCAGCCGCTCGCTGCCGGCATCCGGACGGGCGTAGCCCCGCGCAGACTGGATGCCGACCTGGGCGTCCCCGGCTTCGATCCAGCCCCCGCCCCGATACACGGGTCGCGGCTTGCTCTGTTCGTCGCCGGTCTTGTCATCGCTGGCGTTCCTGATCTTGAGCCAGCCGTCGCGCGCCTCGGTCACGTCGAAGGTCACGCTGTAGTAGTCGATGTTGGGATCGGCGCCGTCGCCGCGAGTCGTCGGCAGGGTGCCCACCACTGCTGCCTGGGCGGCCGCAGCCGCGCGCACCTGGATGACGGGTTTCTGGTCGGTGGTCCATCCAGCGAAGCTGCATGCGGTCGGACCCGGCGGGGTCCAGGCGACAGGCTTGGAAGATGCCTGGGCGTTGATGGCGGGCGACACGGCGAGCGTGGCAAGCGCCAGGAAAATCCGTCGCATGGTCATGGGCTTGGTCATGTGTCAGTTGCTGTTGATCCAGTCCTGCGTATCTCGGACGAACCAGGGCAGGTTCAAGCGCTCCCCTTCGCCGGATTGTATGGTCAAGCGTTGATCCGAGGAGCCAGGGGTATCGCTCTTGCCCTGCCCCGTGGAAGGCGCGCGGCTGCGATAGTCCAGCTCGGTTTGCTGGGGAGGTTTATCCGCGCAGGCGGCGATCAAGGTGCATGCGATCGCTGCAAGGACGGTCCGCAGCGCCGGACGAAATATCTTCATGGTGTTTGGGTTCCCGTTGGAGGGCACAGGCCAACGTGCCAGAAAATCAGGGCCTCCAGCCCATACCTTACTCGCAATGCGAAGCCGGCGTTGGCGTCTCAGATCGACATGTTGAAATAGACGACCCGTTCCGTCTCATTGAATCCCAGACGCGAATGCGCAGCCTGGCTCACGACGTTGTCCAGCGCCGTATCCGAGGCCAGCTCTTTGCAGCCCCTGTCCCGCGCCCATGCCCGGACGGCGTCGATCAAGGCCCTGGCCGCGCCCCGCCGCCTGGCTTCGGGCATGACATACAGACCTTCCAGGAACGCCACGGGACTGGAGTCGGTGCCATTGACGTAGTCCGTCCTGATGGAAGCTTCGGCCAGGCCAATCGCCAGCCCGTCGTCGGCGCGCACCAGGAACTGGGCGTACCGGTCCGGCTCGCAAACCTGATCCTCCATGTCTTCCTGATGCTCGGCCGCTGACGCGTCAGGCCAGAGCGCCATGCGCAGTTGCAGCCAGGCTGCGTCCCGAGAGGAGGTAATTGCGGCGGTTTTCATGGGCAGGGTTTATGTTCCAGGTGACGCCCGAAAATTTATCACCCTGCCCTGCCTGCTGTCGAAACGCATCTGGCGGCGGCCTGCTCCGCCCTACTCCTGCACCGGCACCGTATAGTTCAGCGCCAACCTCCCGCCATCCGCGTACACCGTCTGCCCGGTCACGTAGCTGGCGTCTTCGCTGGCCAGGAATACCGCCACCTTGGCGACTTCGTCGGTCGATCCCAGGCGCTGCATGGGTATGCGCGACAGCACGGTCCTGCGGGCTTCCGGATTGCTGGTGATCGTGGCCAGGATTTCGGTGTCGATGCTGCCGGGGCCGATGGCGTTGACGCGGATGCCATGCGGCGCCAGGGATAGCGCCATCGACTTGGTCATCTGGCGCACCGCGCCCTTGCTGGCGCCGTAGGCCAACTGATCCGGCATCGCCAGTTCCGCCGTCATCGAAGACAGCGTCACGATGGCGCCGTTGCCGCGCCCGCCCGCCACCATGGCGCGCGCGGCGGCCTGGGCGACCAGGAAGGTGCCGCGCACGTTGACGTTCATGACCGCGTCCAGGTCTTCGAGCTTCAGGTCCAGGAAGTCCGCCGCGCGGATCACGCCGGCGTTGCAGACGCAGATGTCCAGGCCGCCCCAGCGCCGCACGCACTCGTCGGCCAGCTTCTGGGCGTCGGCCGGATCGGTCACGTCGGCCACCAATGCGGCAGCGCGTTCCCCCAGCGCGCGGGCCGCGGCCATCAGTTCGGCCTCCTTGCGGTCCGCCAGCAGCACGCAGGCACCCTCGGCCACGAAGCGCCGCGCGATCGCCAGTCCGATGCCCCCGGCCGCGCCGGTGACCAGCGCCACTTTGTCCTGCAATCTCATCTCAGACTCCTACGTAGGCGGCCACCAGGTCGGGCCGCTGGGACAATTCCGCCGAGCTGCCGCGCCACACCGTCACGCCCTTGTCGAGGATGACGTTGCGGTCCGACAGGCGCAGCAAGGCCGTGGTGTTCTTGTCCACCACGATCATCGACAAACCTTCGGCTTTCAATTGGGCCAGCACGCGCCAGATTTCGGCGCGCACCACCGGCGCCAGGCCTTCGGTGGCTTCGTCCAACACCAGCAGGCTGGGGTTGGTCATCAGCGCCCGGCCCAGCGCCAGCATCTGCTGCTCGCCGCCAGATAGCTGCGTGCCCAGGTTGGCGCGGCGTTCGCGCAGGCGCGGAAACAGTTCATACACGCGCTCCAGCGTCCAGGCGCGAGAGCCGCCGCGGCCCATGGCCGTGGCGATCAGGTTCTCTTCCACCGTCAGGGTCGGAAAGATCTGGCGCCCCTCGGGCACCAGCGACAGCCCCATCCGGCCGATACGGTACGGCGCCAGCCCGCGCAGGGAACGCTCGCCATACCGGATGCTGCCCTGGCTGGCCGGCAGCAGGCCGAACAGGCACTTGATGACGGTGCTGCGGCCCATGCCATTGCGGCCGATCAGGCCGACGACCTCGCCCTGGCCCACGTCCAGGTCTACGCCGAACAAGGCCTGGCAATGCCCGTAGGCCGCCGTCAATCCGCTGATGCTCAACATGGCGGCTCCTTATGCGTCGGCGTCGTCGCCCAGATAGGCGCGGCGCACGTCGGGATGGTTGCGTATCTGGTCGGCGCTGCCGGTGGCGATGATCTTGCCGTAGACCAGCACGCTGATGCGATCGGCCAACGCGAACACGGCATTCATGTCGTGTTCGACCAGCACGATGGTGTAGCGGCCCTTCAGGCTTTGCAGCAAGGCGATCACGCCGGCGCTTTCCGCCGCGCTCATGCCGGCCATGGGCTCGTCCAGCAGCAGCACCGACGGCTCGCCCGCCAAGGCCATGGCGATCTCCAGCTGGCGGCGCTGGCCGTAGGCCAGGCTGTCCACCTGTGCCTCGGCCACGTCTTCCAGCTGGCAGGCCCGCAGCGCCTCGGTCGCGGCGTCGACCACGTCGGCGCAATCGCGCAAGGCGGTCCAGCCCGACAGGCGCCGGCGGCGCTTGCGCAAGGCGGCGAGGCAGGCGTTGTCCAGCACCGTGTAGCTGTCGAACACCGAGGTCACCTGGTAGGAGCGCAGCATGCCCAGCGCCACGCGCTCCTGCACCGTGGCGCGGGAAACGTCGGCGGCGCCCAGGCGCACGGCGCCGCCATCGGGACGCAGCTCGCCCGACAGCAGGTTGATCAGGGTGGTCTTGCCCGCGCCGTTGGGGCCGATCAGCGCGTGCAGTTCGCCGGGGGCCACGTCCAGCGACACCCCATCGGTGGCCTTGAGGCCGCCGAAGCGGCGCACCAGGTCCTGCGTGGTCAATCCCGCGGGCGCGGCGGTGGTTCGCATGTTCATGCCGAAGCCTCCTTGCGCAGCGCGTCCGGCGGCCGGCGGTCCTGTTGCCCGTCGCCGGCAGGCGGCAGGCTTGCGGGCGCGACCGCAGGCGGACGCCGCAGCCAGGACAGGGAATTGGCATAGCCGCCCTTGGCCACCATGGCGATGATCACCACCGCCGGCCCCATCAGCAGCATCCAGTGCTGCGTCATGCTCTTGAAGGCCTCTTCCATCAGCAGGTAGGCCACCGCGCCAAAGATCGGACCCAGCACATTGCCCAGCCCGCCTATCACCACCATGACGATGAGCTCGCCCGACACCGGCCAGGACATGTAGCTGGGCGAAGCGAAGGCCGTCAGGTTGGCCAACAGCAGTCCGGCCACGCCGGTCAGCACGCCGGAGGCCACGTAGGCCGTCAGGCGCACGCCGAACACCGAATAGCCCAGCGCGTCCACGCGGCGCGGGTTGGCATGGGTGGCGCGCAGGATCATGCCGAAGGGCGAGCGGCGCAGGCGCAGCATCGCCAGGCTGGACACCAGCAGCACCGCCCAGGCCGCCCAGTACACGGGCTGGCTGCCGCCCAGGTCGAACAGGCCGAAGGAACTGGCTTCGTAGATGTTCAGGCCGTCGTCGCCGCCGTACTCGCGCAGGCTGACCGCCAGAAAATAGAACATCTGCGCAAACGCCAGCGTGATCATGATGAAGCCGATGCCCGAGGTGCGCAGGCAGACCGTGCCGACGATCAGCGCCACCAGCGCGCACACCGCGATGCAGACGGCCAGCTGCAGCCAGCCGTTGCCAAAGCCGTAATAGCTGAGAATGCCCACGGCATAACAGCCCAGGCCCAGGAACATGGCGTGGCCGAAGCTCACCAGTCCGGCAAAGCCCAGCACCAGGTTCAGCGCCAGCGCGGCCAGCGCATAGATCAGGATGCGCGCGCCCAGCGTCACGTAGAAAGGTTCGCCCAGCCATTGCGCCGCGAAGGGCACGGCGGCCAGGACCAGGAACAGCAAGGGCAGCGCCCAGCGCCGGTGTTTGTGTTCTTGCATGATGATCGAATCCCAGGATAGGTGCGCGTCAACGCCGCGCCGAGAAGACCAGGCCTTGCGGCCGGAACGCCAGCACCACGGCCATCAGCACGTAGATCAGCATGGAGGCAAGCGCCGGCCCGACCGCGTTCGCGACGGACGCGTCGAACACGGCGCGCAGCATGTCGGGCAGGAAGGCCCGGCCCAGCGTATCTATCATGGCGATCAGCAAGGCCGCCACCAGCGTGCCGCGCACCGAGCCTATGCCGCCCACCACGATCACCACCAGCGCCAGGATCAGCACGGGCTCGCCCATGCCGGACTGTACCGACAGGATCGGCCCCGCCAGCGCGCCCGCCACGCCGGCCAGCACCGCGCCCAGCAGGAACAGCAACGTCTTTTGCAGGTCCACGTTGGCGCCCAGCACGCTGGCCATGGGCGCGTTGCTGGCGCCGGCGCGGATCAGCATGCCGAAGCGCGTGCGCTGGATCAGGAACCAGGCGCCCACCGCCACCAGCGCGCCCACGCCGATGATCATCAGGCGATACACCGGATAATCGTTGCCGAACAGGCTGACGGCGCCTTCCAGCCCCTGCGGCACGGCGGCGTAATACGGCCGGCTGCCCCAGATGACCGAGGCCAGCTCATTGAAGAACATCATCAGCCCGAAGGTGGCCAGCACCTGGTAGAGGTGATCGTGCTTGTACAGCGGCCGCGCGATCAGGCGTTCCAGCGCCACGCCCACCAGGCCGCTGCCCGTCACCGCCGCCAGGATGGCGAAGGCGAACGAGCCGCTGGCGTTGTAGGCGGTGGCGCCCAGGAAAGCGCCGATCATGTACAGCGACCCGTGCGCCAGGTTGATGAAGTTCATGATGCCGAAGATCAGGGTCAGCCCCGAGGACAGCAGGAACAGCAAGGCGCCGAGCTGCAGGCCATTGAGCATCTGCGACAACAGCAAGGATCCGTTCATGGGGCGTCTCCCGGGACGATTACTTCAGCGGGCAGTCCGCCACGTAGGCGTCCTGGTGGTCGGTGAACACCTTGGCCAGCTGCTTCAGGCCGACGCTGTCGCCTTCCTTCACGACCTGGTAGGCATACAGGTCCTGCACCGGCATGTTGTTGCTGTTGAAGCGGAACTTGCCGCGCACCGTGGGGAAGTTGGCGCCGGCGGCCTTCACCGCCGCGGCCAGCGCCTTGCTGTCGCCGACCTTGCCGCCCTGCTGCTTGATGGCGGTATCGAGCAGGAAGGCCGCGTCGTAGCCGCCCACCGCGTACTCCGACGGCAGGCGCCCGTACTTGGCCTTGAAGGCCTCGACGAACTTGCGGTTCTGCGGGTTGTCCAGCGTGGTGGCCCAGGGCGTGCCGTAGATCGCGCCCACGGCCTGCTCCTTCAGCGCGGTCAGCGTGTTGGAATCGATCAGGCTTTCGGAGAAGAACGGCAGCTTCTCCATCAGGCCGGCCTGGCGCAGCTGGCGCACGAAGTTCACGCCCACCCCGCCGGTGTAGAACACGAACAGCGCGTCGGGCGAGGCCGACTGCATGCGCGAGATCTCCGCCGAATAATCCAGCTGCCCCAGCTGGGTATAGATCTCGTCGGCCGGCGCGGCGCCATAGAAGCGCTTGAAGCCCGCCAGCTTGTCCTTGCCGGCCTGGTAGTTGGACGACATCAGGTAGGCGCGCTTGTAGCCCTGGTCCTTGACGTACTTGCCCATGGCCTCGGACATGCTGTCGTTCTGCCAGCCCAGCACGAACAGGTTGGGCAGGCACATGCGGCCGGCGATGGGCGCGGGTCCGGCGTTGGTGGACAGCGCCACCACGCCCGATTCCTTGATGCGCCGCAGCTCGGCCATGAGCACGTTGGAGAAGCCCAGGCCGACGATCACGTCGACCTTGTCCTTCTCGATGAACTTCTGCACGATCTGCGCGCCCACGTCGGGCTTGAGCTGGTCGTCGTCGCGGATCACCACGGCCTTCTGGCCGCCCAGGCTGCCGCCCAACTGCTCGATGCCCAGCATCAGGCCGTCGTACTGGTCCTGGCCCAATGCCGCCTGGGGTCCGGACAGCACGCCGGTAAAGCCGATGCGGACGTCCGCCATGGCGGCATTGGCCGCGGTCAGGGCCGCAATGGCGGCCAGCGCGGACAGGCCGCGTGCGTATGCTTGCATGCTAAGTCTCCTTGGGGGATGGACGGCGGCGCCGTTCTGCGCGGCGCCTGCCGGTACTGGGGCCTGCTTACAGGTCAGAGCTTCACGCAGACATTGCGCAGCTCCGTATAGAACTCGAGCGAATGCACGCCGCCTTCGCGGCCGATGCCGGACTGCTTGGATCCGCCGAAGGCCGTGCGCAGGTCGCGCAGGAACCAGGAATTGATCCAGCATATGCCCACTTCCAGGGCCTGCCCCATGCGATGGGCGGTGCCCACGTTGCTGGTCCAGACCGAGGCCGCCAGGCCGTAGGGCGTGGCGTTGGCCAGGGCGACGGCTTCTTCTTCCGTGTCGAAGGGCGCGATATGGCAGCAGGGGCCGAAGATCTCCTGCTGGATCACGGCCGAGCTTTCCGGCAGGCCGGTCCACACGGTGGGCTGGATCCATGCGCCGCCGGCCAGCTCATCGGGCATGTCCGGCACGCCGCCGCCCGCCACCACCGTGGCGCCCTCTTCGCGGGCGCGGGCGTAGTAGCCCAGCACCTTGTCACGGTGGCGCTGTGAGATCAGCGGCCCCAGGTTGACGCCCGGATCCTTCGGACGGCCCAGCTTGAAGCCGCGGGCGCGTTCGCCCAGCGCCGCCACGAAGCGGTCGAAGATCGGCCGCTGCACATAGACGCGTTCGGTGCCCAGGCAGACCTGCCCGGTGTTGTCGAAGGCGGCGCGGGCGATGCCGGCCACCGCCTTGTCGAAATCCGCATCGGCGAACACGATGCCCGCGTTCTTGCCGCCCAGTTCAAAAGACACGGGCCGCACGCCCACCGCCGCCGCCTGCATGATGGCTTCGCCGGTACGGGTCTCGCCAGTGAAGGTGATGCCGTCGACCAGCGGATGGCGCGTGAGCTTTTCGCCCGCCGAACCGGGGCCGCGGCCATGCACCACGTTGTAGACGCCGGGCGGCACGCCGACCTCGTTCATGACCTCGCCCAGCAGCGTGGCCGTGGCCGGGGTGTCTTCGGACGGCTTGACCACCACGGTATTGCCGCAAGCCAGGGCCGGCCCCACCTTCCAGGTCATCAGCAGCAGCGGCAGGTTCCAGGGGCAGATCACGCCGATCACGCCGCGCGGCACGCGCACGCCGTAGTTCAGGGCATGGCCGCCGTCCGGCGTTTCCAGGTCGAAGGTCTCGTTGGGGATATTGCGCACCAGGTCGGCGAAGATCTTGAAGTTCGCCGCGCCGCGCGGAATATCCAGATGGCTGGCCAGATCGTAGGGCTTGCCGGTGTCGGCGATCTCGGCGTCGACGAAGTCGTCGAAGCGGCGGATGATGCCGTCGGCCACCGCGTGCAGCAGTTCCACGCGCTGCTGCGTCTTGAGTTTGCCCCAGGGGCCGCGCAGCGCCGCCTTGGCGGCCCGCACCGCGGCGTCGACCTCGGCGTCGCCGGCCTCGTGGATGCGCCCGATCAGGCGGTTGTCGACCGGATCGCGGTTGTCGAACGTCTTGTCCGTGGCGACCCATGCGCCGTTGATGAAATTGCGGAAATCGGTCATTGCGTCCTCGGTTGTGACAGGTCTGCCAGCGCCGCTTCAGGGTCGCCGGCGGTCAGGTATTCCCACATGCGCTCGTAGATGCGGCCCGTGCCCACGGCGCGGGTAGCCGCCTCTTCGGGCGACAGCTTGGGCGCGCCGTCGGCCAGGCCGGCCGAGCGCAATTGCCATTCGATGCGCGCGGCGTCCTCCAGATACCAGGTCAGCACCACGGCATGCATCAGGGACTCGGCCGCCACCACCGCGCCGTTGCCGCGCATGGCCACCGCGCGCGCCGCGCCCAGGGCCTGGGCCACGCCGCGCGCCTGGGCATCGCTGCGCACCAGCTGCGGGTCATCCCAGAGCGCGACGGCGGGAGAAAAATACGAGCCCATGCCGTGACGCGGCTGCGGCGTCACGCGGGCCGAGGACAGCGTCATGACCGTGGGCGGCATGGAACGCACCACGCCGCCCACTTCGGGGCGCATGCGATAGATGTGCTGGTGGATGCGGACCTCGCCCAGCACGCCCTCGGGCAGCTCGCCGTGCACCGGCACCACCGTGCCCGCCTCGCCCGGCTCGATCAGGCCCATGGGCCGCGCGGCGCACACCAGGAAGTGGTCGGCATCGAGCCGGCTGCTGCAATGGCCGTAGGCGTGGACCAGGCCGGCGCGGGCCAGGCCGCGCGCCGCCGTCCGCACCAGGGCTTCCTGGCCGGCGTCGGCTTTCATCGGCGCGGCGCTCACGTCTTGAACTCCGGGATGTCGGGTTTGGCGCCCCACATGCAGAACGAGGACGGCACGGCGGGAAAGCTGCGCGGCCGGTAGGTCTTCTCGTCTTCGGCGGTGATCAGCCGCACGCCGGTGGAGTATTCGTAGATCATGCCGTCGGGGCCGTCGAAGTACAGGAACATCGCCCCCGAGGTCGGATGGCGCCCGGGGCCGAAGCGGATCGGCACCTGCCATTCCTTCAGCTGATACCAGGCGCGCATGATGTCGTCGATGCTCTCGACCTGGTGGTTGATGTGCTGCACGCCCGGATAGCTGGACGGAAACAGCGCGATCTTGTGGTGCACTTCGTCGATGCGCAGCAGCGGCGCTTCGCCGATGCGGTCGCTGACCCGTGCCGACAGCAGCCCGGTCCAGAAGGCCTCGTCGCGCCGCGCGTCCAGGGTGCGCAGGCCGATATGCGAAAAGCCCGTCACGCCGGCATCGCGGCTGGGGAAGTAGCGGCGCCCGCTGTGATGCGGCGCGTGCACGAGTTCGATGCGGTTGCCGGACGGGTCGATGAAGCTGAGGAAATCGCGCACGTAGCGCTGCTCGGCGTCCTCGCGCTTGCCCGCAGCGACCTGATAGCCGCTACGCTCCAGCACCGCGCCGGCATGCTCCAGTTCCTCGGGCGTGTCCACTTCGAACGCCGTGGTGTGGTCGCGCGGATCGCCTTCGAAATAGCACAGGGTGTGGTCGCGCGAGTCGGACTTGAAATAGACCGCGCCGTGCTCCTTGCGCGCCACTTCCAGGCCCAGCACCGCGGTCGCGTAGCGGACCGCGGATTCCAGGTCGCGGGTACCCAGCCGGACGTACCGGATGTCGTGTAGCCGTATCACTGCTTGTCTCCAGGTTGCGCCTGCCGCCGGCTGCATGCCGGTCGTGGCCTTGGCGCTTTTTTTCTACGATAAGCAGCATAAATCTCGGCGTCAATAATTTTTATCGAGATTTTTTGAAC
>MCND01000141.1_pt1 | contig 33091 bp, 28 predicted proteins | sample 778211 | NCBI WGS metagenome assembly MCND01 (sample SAMN04296812, study PRJNA304217) | bioreactor metagenome | isolation source: activated sludge enriched with benzalkonium chloride | place: Turkey: Istanbul urban wastewater treatment plant
AACTGCGGATGGTCGGTGATCAGGTGCGAGGACAGCGTGGCCAGGTCGCGCACGCTGGTGGTGTGCTGCGGATCGGGCAGGCCGGTGGCGTTCATGAAGTGCGTGCTCTTCATGCCCAGGCGCTCGGCTTCCTGGTTCATCAGCGCGGCGAAGGCGGTCTCGCTGCCGCCCACGGCCTCGGCCAGCGCGACCGAGGCGTCGTTGCCCGACTGCACGATCATGCCCTGGTTCAGCTCGTCCACCGTGACCGGCTTGCGCGGCTCGATGAACATGCGCGAGCCGCCGGTGCGCCAGGCGTGCTCGGACACGGGCACGGTCTGCTCCAGCGTCAGGCGCTTTTCCTCGAGCGCATTGAAGACCACGTAGGCGGTCATGATCTTGGTCAGCGAGGCCGGCTCGACTTTCTGGTCCGGGTTGGACGCAGCCAGCAGCTGGCCGCTGTTCACGTCGATGACGATCCAGGCCCTGGCGGCGATGGTGGGCGCGGGCACGGCCGACACGTCTCCCACCGGCACCACTCCCGTCGTCGCCGGCACGGCGGCCGCCGGCGCGGTCGCGGCGGCGGGCGTCTGTTGCTGCGCCAGGACCGGCGCGCCGGCGACGAGCAGCGCGGCCAGCACGGCGCCCGACAGGGCACGGCGGGCAAAGACAACGGGGGATTGGGCGGAGTAAGGCAAATTCTTCATCGGCAACGTGGGTCCAGGAAAGACGCCCGCCGGCGCGGGGCAAGTGGCTGACAATTATAGGCAGTCGATAGGACCCGCCCCGCGCGCAAGGGGTTCCCCGCGTGCTCCAACATGCAACCTGTTGCAACGCCGCGCGGCCGCCGCACCGCGATCAGGCGCCCGTCAGCCCAGCGCGACCGTCAGGCGCGCCTGCACCAGTTCGCGCAGCACCAGCAGCTTGCCATGGAAGAAATGCGAGGCGCCCGGGATCACGACCACCGGAATCGAGCGCGGCCGCGCCCAGTCCATGGCCTCGGACAGCGGCACGACCTCGTCCTGCTCGCCATGCACCATCAGCGTGTCGCCCGGCACCTGCACCTCGTGCGATTGGAACCGGTTCACCGCCGGGCCCATCAGCATCAGCGCCGAGGGCAGCGGCGCATCGCCCTGCTCGGCCAGCGCCGCATAGGTCTGCGCGGCGACGGCGGTGCCGAAGGAAAAGCCGGCCAGCACCCAGGGCGCCTGCGCCAGCTCGGGATGCTGCTCGCGCACCTGCGCCACCAGGGCCAGCATGTCGCGGGTCTCGCCCACGGACTTGTCGAATTCGCCTTCGGATAGGCCAACACCACGGAAGTTGGGGCGCACCGCGACCAGGCCATGCTGCACGCAGGCCCGCGCGATGGTGGTGACCACCTTGTTCTCGCGCGCGCCGCCTTGCAGCGGATGCGGGTGCAGCACCAGCGCCCAGCCCCGCGGCGTGCCGTCGGGCCAATCGACGGCGCAATCGATGCGGCCAGCGGCGCCGGTGTAAGCCAGGGTTTCGGTGCGTGCGGACATGGGCGGACTCAAGCGGTGTAGCGGAAAGCAGCGATGTTAACCGGCGGACGGCAGCGCGGTCGCCAGCCATTGCGCCAGTTGGTCGGCGGCGTCGTCGGTCGCCTGGCGCAGCGCGGCCACGCCGCCGGCCGCGTCCTGCGTCGGCGCGGGCGCCTGGACGGCGATGCGGGTCTGGCCCAGCACCTTGTGCCCGTTCACCAGCACCGCCTGCAGCACCACGCGGCCCTGGCTGGACGCGCCGTCCGGCGCGAAGACCTGCTCGAACTGCTGCAGTTGGACCTGCAGCTGCGGCGTCTGGCCGTTGACCCGTTCGCCCAGCACGGGCCCCTGGCGCGACAGGCGCTCGGTCAGGCGCTGACGCACCAGGTCCGACGGCGAGGAAGCCCAGCGGTAGGTGGCATAGGATTTGGGCGCCGCGCTGTCGCCGACTCGCCAGATGATGCCGGAGTCCGACAGCGCGGGCACCGACGTGTAGGCCAGCGCGATCGGCGCGCGCGCCGGCAGCTGCAAGGCGGGCCGCAGGTCGGCTCCCAGATCGAACACGGACGGCGGCGTGCCGACGCGGCCCACGCCGCAGCCGGCCAAAGCCAGCGTCAAGACCAGAAACGCGCTGCGCATCTTCATTTGGACGTGCTCCCAAAGCCGGCGAATCCGGCTTCGCCGGGTCCGGGCGCCGCCGGCGCGGGGCCGAACAGCAAGGATTGCGGCGTGCTGTCCACACGGCGCAGGGTGGAGGTGGCGCCGCGGGCGGCCTGGCCGATGTTCTGGGCCATGCCGGTAATGGCCGGCAGGGTCTCGCCGTCCAGCCGCGCCGCGGCCGACGCGATGTCGCTCAGGCTGCGCGTGGCGGTGGCCAGCGGGCCGTCGGGCGCGTTCAGGCGGGCCAGGGACTGGCGCGCCTGCTGCGCCAGATCGCCCACTTCGCGCGCGGCGCGGCCGGCCTGGCGCGAGGCGTCGCCCAGCGAATCGACCAGCGGCCCGATCTTGGCCATGGCCGGCTGCAACTCGCGGCTGGCGTTCTTGAGCGACTCGGTCAGCTCGCCGGCGTTGCGCAGCGCCGTGCCCAGCGCCTGCACGTTCTGCTCGCTCAGCACCAGCTTGAGTTGGTTGGTCGCTTCCTCGACGTTCGAGATCAGCTTGCCGCCGCGCTGCTCGAGCCGTTCGAAAAAGCCCGGTCGCAGCGGAATCGCGGCGGGCTCCGCCGCGGTCGAGGTCAGCCGCTTGAGCGAGCTGCCGTCGTCGCGCAGCTCAACGTTGGCCAAGCCCGTCACGCCCTGCACGCCCAGTTCGGCCCAGGTCGATTCGGTGATCGGCGTGGACGGCGCCACGCCGATGCGGATGCGCACCTGGCCCGGCTTGTCGGGGTTCAGCGCCAGCGACTGCACCTTGCCCACCGGCACGCCCTGGTAGCGCACGGTCGACTGCGAGTTCAGGCCGCTGACGGCGGTGGCGGAGACGATTTCATATGGCTGCAGCTGGGTCCGGTCCCGTCCGATCCAGATGGCCACCAGCGCGGCGGCGGCCAGCAAGACCAGCGTGAAGATACCGGCCATGAGCGCATGACTACGGTTTTCCATGTTGCAATCCCTTCGGCGCCAGGTCCCCGAGCGCGCGCAGGCCGCGTTCGCCCAAGAAGAATGTATGAATGAACGGATGGTCGAATTTCAGGACTTCCGGCACCGTGTCGCACACGATCACCCGCTTGTCCGCCAGCACCGCCACGCGCGTGGCCAGCGCCAGCAGCGTGTCCAGATCGTGCGTCACCATGACGACGGTGAAGCCCAGCTGCCGGTGCAGGCTGCGCACCAGGTCGACGAACTCGTCCGAGCGCAGCGGATCCAGCCCCGCGGTGGGCTCGTCCAGGAACACCAGCTCGGGATCCAGCGACAGCGCACGCGCCAGCGCCACCCGCTTGACCATGCCGCCGGACAGGTCCGACGGCCGCTTGCCGGCATCCTGCGCCGACAGGCCCACCATGGCCAGCCGGCACATCACCACGTCGTGCACCAGATCTTCGGGAATGGCGCGCAGTTCGCGCAGCGGCAGGGCCACGTTGTCGTAGACCGACAGCGCCGAGAACAGCGCCCCGGCCTGGAACAGCATGCCCCAACGGTACGACAGGCGCCGCCGCTCGGCCGGCGCGAGGTCGAACAGGGACTGTCCCAGCACGCGCACGGAACCGGCCGCCGGCCGCTCCAGGCCGATGATCTGCCGCAGCAGCACCGTCTTGCCCGTGCCCGAACCGCCCACCAGCACCATGATCTCGCCGCGAAAGACGGTCAGGTCCAGGTTGTCGTGCACCACGTGGTCGCCGAAGGCCGTGCGCAGGCCGCGCACCGAGATCACCGGTTCCGTGGTGACGCCGTCCTCGGCGAACAGGCGGTTCTGGGTCGCGGCGTTCATCGGCCCCGTCCCATCAGATGCCCACCGTGCTGAAGATCACCGCGTACAGGGCGTCCAGCAGGATCACGCCCGTGATGGAGGTGACCACGGAGGTGGTGGTGCCGCGCCCCAGGCTTTCGGTGTTGGGCTGGATGCGCAGGCCGAAATGGCAGGCGATCAGCGCGATCAGCACGCCGAAAGTCACTCCCTTGAGGATGCCGATCCAGTAATTGGTGAGCGAGATCGCGTCCGGCAGCGAGGTCAGGAACCATTGCGCCGACACGCCCAGCTGCGCCTGCGCCGCCAGCATGCCGCCCAGCAGCGCCATGGCGTCGGTCCACAGCACCAGCAGCGGCATGACCACCGCCAGCGCCACGACGCGCGGCAGGATCAGGCGCTGCCCGTGCGAGATGCCCATGACCAGCATGGCATCCAGCTCCTGGGTCACCCGCATCACGCCGATCTGGGCGGTGATGGCCGAGCCCGACCGGCCCGCCACCAGGATGGCGGCCAGCACCGGCCCCAGCTCGCGCACGATGGACACGCCCAGCAGGCGCACGATGAAGCGGTCGGCGCCGACCATCTGCAATTGCTGCGCCGACAAATAGGACAAGACGACACCGATCAGGAAGCCCACCAGCGCCGTGATGCCCAGCGCCTGCGCGCCGGCCCGGTACACCTGGGCCGAGATCTCGCGCCATGGCCCCAGCCTCGGACGGCGCAGCATGGCGCCCAGATCCAGGATCAGCTGTCCCAGCATGATGAGCAGCGCGCGGCCATTGCCGGCCGCGCGGAACACGGCATCCCCCACGGCGCGCAGCCAGCCCCAGGGGTCTTCCTTGGCCGGCACATCGCGGGTGCCGCCCTTGTTCAGGGAAAGCGCGTTGAACACGTCCTGCTGGCCGGCCGCCCAGCGCACGCGCTCCGGCAGGCGTTCGCCCCAGGCCTGCCAGATCAGCAGCGCGCCGATGGTGTCCAGCCGGCTGATGCCGTGCAGATCCCAGCGCACGCCCTCGCCGCCCGCCGCGCGGGCCATGACCTCGCGCCGGCGCTCGACCTCGCCGGGCTGGGCCAGCGCCAGCACGCTCCAGTCTCCCGCAACATGGCACACCCCGCCTTCCTTGCGGAAAGGCGCGGCGCCGGGCGGGCATGAGTTGGAATGGGGCATAGGGAAGACACACCGATGCAAAAATGTATCCGCCATCATATACGCTGCCGCGTTTCACTCGCGAGGCATTACCGGCGCCCGCCAAGGCCCTGCGGTCATACCGGGAACGGCCCTGGCCGCCTTTTGCCGGGATCCGGCGCTCCTGCCCTACAATCGCGGGCATGCCCGTTCAAGACCCATACGCCGCGCTGCCCGCGCCCGAAGCCCTGGCCCGGGAACTCGGCTCGCGCCTGCCCGCCTTTCAAGACGTCGCCTGGACGGCCAGCACCGGCTCGACCAACGCCGACCTGCTGGGCCGCGCCCGCGCCGGACAAGGCGCCGGCAAGCCCTGGCTGCTGGGCACGCACCTGCAGGAAACCGGCCGCGGACGCGCCGGCCGCCCCTGGCAGAACCGCTCGGGCGCGACCCTGATGTTTTCCTGCGCCTTCGACGTGCACCTGCCCGCCGCCCAGCTGCCCGCGCTGTCACCGCTGGCCGGCGTCGCCGCCTGTGAGGCGCTGCGGTCCGTCGCGGGCCCCGGCTCGCGGCCCGGTCTGTGCATGAAATGGCCCAACGACGTCCAGTGGGGCGACGCCAAGCTGGCCGGCGTGCTGGTGGAAACCACGCGCAACCCCGGCGGCGCGGACGCCGGCTACACCGTGGTCATCGGCATGGGCGTGAACCTGATCGACGCCGATGCGCTGTCGCTGGCCCTGGGTCGCGACGTGGCCGACTGGACCCGCGTGGCCGCGCAATCGGACGCCCGGCCCTCGACGCCCGTGGACCTGGTCTGCGCCTCGGCCATGGCCTGGCACGACGCGGTGCGCACGCTGGAACGCGAAGGCTTCGGCGCCTTCGCGCAACGCTACGCCGACGTGGACGCGCTGGCCGGACGACCGGTGAACGTGCTGGACAAGGGCGCCGTGCTGATGAGCGGCACTGCCCGCGGCGTCGACGCGCAAGGCCGGCTGCTGCTGCGCACGGAGGCCGGCGACACGCCCGTCTCGGTCGGCGAAATCTCGATTCGGCCGCAAGCATGATCATTCTCATCGACTCCGGCAACAGCCGCCTGAAGGTCGGCTGGCTCGACGCCAGCAATCCCGACATGCCGCGCGAGCCGGCCGCCGTCGCGTTCGACGGCCTGGATCTGGCGGCGCTGGACCGCTGGCTGGATGGCCTGCCCCGCCGCCCGCTGCGCGCCCTGGGCGTGAACGTGGCCGGCGACGCGCGCGGCGCGGCCATTGCCGAGATCCTGCTCAAGCGCGGCTGCGCCGTGACCTGGGCCCGCTCGCAGCCCAGCACGCTGGGGCTGACCAACGGCTACCGCCAGCCGGCCCAGCTGGGCTCGGACCGGTGGGCGTCGCTGCTGGGCGTGCTGTCGCGCCTGCCCGGCGCGCATCCTCCCTTCCTGCTGGCCAGCTTCGGCACCGCCACCACCATCGACACCGTGGGCCCCGACAATGTGTTCGCCGGCGGCCTGATCCTGCCCGGCCCCGCCATGATGCGCAACGCGCTGGCCCACGGCACCGCCAACCTGCCGGTCGCCGACGGCCGCGTCGTCGCCTATCCCGCCGATACGCACGAGGCGATCGCCTCCGGCATCGCCGCCGCGCAGGCCGGCGCGGTGGTGCGCCAATGGCTGGCCGGCCGCCAGCGCTATGGCGAAACGCCGCAGATCTTCGCGGCGGGCGGCGGCTGGCCCGAAGTCCACCAGGAAATCGAGCGCCTGCTCGCCGACGCCGGCGGCGCATTCGGCGCCACGCCCGTGCCGGTCTACCTGGACCATCCCGTGCTCGACGGCCTGGCCGCCATGGCCCGCGCCACGGCCGGCAATCCGGACTGAAGGGACGGGCCGGCCATGCGCGTGCTGTTCATCCTGATCCTGCTGGCGAACCTGTGGGCCTATGCGCTGGGACAAGGCATGCTCGGCATGCGACCCGAAGACGCGGGCCGCGACGCGCGGCGCCTGAACCAGGAATTGAACGCCGCTGCAATCACCCTGATATCCCGACCGTCTGCCGCGCAGCGGTAGATCCTGCCATTTCCCGCACTGCCTGACCTCCCCCTTATGCGCATCGCTGTTACTGGATCTTCCGGCTATATTGCCCAGGCACTGATCAAGCTACTGGCCGATCGCGGCGACGACACGCTTGCGATATCGCGCGGTCCTTGTCCGCCTGCAGTTGCCGAACTGCGAGGTGTCCAGTGGGTGACGCATGACGAAGGGATTCCCGACGCAAAGTCGCTGGCGGGGTGCGACGCGTTGGTGCATCTGGCGGGACGGGCGCATACGCGCGTGTCCCATGACGCCGGGCGCGATCTTTTCGATAAAACCAACCGCGCTATGGTGCGCCGCTGCGTGCAAGCAGCTCAGGAAGCCAAAGTCGGCCGTTTCGTGCAGGTCAGCACGCTGGGCGTGCATGGCGGCTGGTCCAGCACTCCGGTGACCGAACAATCGCCGCTGCTCGGCACCAGCCCCTACGCCCATTCAAAGATTGCAGCGGAGCGCGAGCTTGCCCAGGCTTACGCCCAGGATTCCGAGGCCTTGTGCATCGTCCGCCCGCCCATGGTCTACGGAGTTGCGTGCCCCGGGAATTTTCCGCGACTGATCAACCTTGTTAGGCAGGGCCTCCCGCTGCCGCTCGCCTCAATCCGCAATGCTCGCTCGTTCATCCAGGTGCAAAACCTGGCGGATTTCCTGGCGACTGTCGCCGACAGAAAGACTCCCGGCGGTACCTACGTCATCGGCGATGGCTCGGATTTCACCGTTCCCGAACTGATCCAGGCCATTGCCCACGCCTATGGCCAACCGGCACGCCTGCTGCCTTTTCCCCCCCTCTTGCTGCGATGGGCGGCCAGCCTGATCGGCAAGCGAGGCGAGATCGATAGCCTGACGCAACCGATGCTCGTGGATTGGTCGCACGCGCGCACACGCACCGGTTGGTCTGCACCTGTGCCGGGGCGCCAGGCACTGCTCGATACCCTCGCCGGCTTTGCACGCTGCAAATGATCCCTCGAGGACTCTGGCATTCCGGCCTCGATTATCGTCACAGCCAGGGCAACAAGGCCTGGAAAGTCCGCTGAGTTGCGCCGGCATGCGCAGTGATGAAGGCCAGCGCAGCCTTGCCCATCGCCTGCCTGGCAGGCGTGTCCGCCATCAACTTCATGGCATCATCCAGTGCATGTATCGGATCGGCGGCACGCAAAGCCGCTCCTGCCTCAATCGCATCCTCGGCGGCCTGCTTGAAATTGAAAGTATGCGGCCCCACGATCACCGGCACCGCAGCCGCGCACGCCTCGATCAGGTTCTGACCGCCAAGCCTAGCAAAGCTACCGGCTACCACTGCCACATCGGCCATACCGTAGTAGAAAGCCATTTCTCCTAGTGTATCGCCAAGCAATACCGCCACTGAACTTTCCGGTGCACCCTGGCCTTCGGAACGTCTCACATACGCCAGCCCGGCCTCCTCCAATTGCCGAGCAAGCGTATCGAATCGCTGCGGGTGCCTGGGGACCACGACAAACAGCGGCATATCGGGCAACGGGGCGAGCGCCTTGATGGCAGCGACGAACTGCTCGTCCTCCCCTTCCCGTGTACTCGCCACCACCACCACGCCACGCCCAATCGCGCTCCGCACGGCCCGTCCTTCCGTCAATTGCCGCTGCGGCAGTGTGACGTCGAATTTCAGATTCCCCGTGATGTGCAGCTGTCGCGCTCCCGCCAAGGCAAGCCGGCGCATATCCTCGGTCGATTGGACCAGCACGGCCGCTAGGCTACCCATCGCCTCACGCATTGCCCGCCCAAGCCACCGGGCCTGCCGTAACGATGACTCCGAAAAGCGCGCGCTGACCAAGGTCATCGGAACCTGGCTGCGCTGTGCGCTGGCAAGCAGATTGGGCCAAATTTCCCGTTCGATCAAGACTCCGCAGCGAGGCATCCAGGCACGCATGAAGCGCTCTGTTGCTTCCGGGAAATCATAGGGAAGCCAACGCTGTAGAAGTTGCCCTTGCGCGATTGCGGTCGCAAACACCCGGGCGCCCTCCTGACGTCCAGTCGCAGTGGTATGTGTCAGCAGAACCGGTAGCCCTTGATCCAGCACTTTCTGAATCAGCGGTTCCGCGGCTCGGGTTTCCCCGAGAGAGACCGCATGTATCCATACGGGACGATCTAGGTTGACGGTGCCCGCCTCCCGACCAAACCGCTCCGGCGACAGGATGCCCCAGTCCCCGCCGGCCTTGCGCGCGCGCCGGGCCATCCACGCCCACACAAGCGGCGCCATCAGCCTCAGCACCAGCGTATAAGCAGCCCTTCTCATGGATTCAGGCGGCCGCCAGGGCCTGGTCGACCGCCGCCAAAACCGCTTCGCAGGAAGGAGACGCGCCCCGGTCTCCCAGGCTGGCGGTATAGTTGGAACCCACCAGTGGCGTGCGCACAGGCGTGGAAGCGCGATAGATACCGATAGTCGGCCGGCCCAGCGCCGCAGACAGATGCGTCAAGCCACTGTCCAGCCCCACCATCAGGCGTGAGCCAGCCAGCAGGCGTGCAACTTCGGTCAGGCCCATGCGGGGCAATACCTCTGCCGCTTCCATCCCCGCGATCAGCAAGCGCGCCCGCTGCGCTTCCTGATCGTTGCCAGCCAACAGCCGAAGCGTACATCCCGCATCACGCAACTTCCGGAAAACTGCCCGCCAATCGTCTTCCGGCCAAAGTTTGTCGTCACGACTGGCCGACGGCATGATCACGGCATAACCGCCGTCGATGCCCAGATGAAGCACCCGACCGACGCCTGCGACGGCGTCCGGCTCGGCAACGGCAGCAGCCTCGGCACCCTCATCCTGCGCCACCATGTTTCGCCGCATGAAAGCCTGCAGCCCGAAATCCGGGCGCCCGGCATAGTCATAGCCGAGAGCTAGGCTCGCGAGTTTGCGCTGACGGATCACGGCCGGCTGCCAGAATTCCACACGATGCCGCACGTTGTAGAACAGCGCCGCCAACGGCTCCCGCGCCGAGCGCCAATCCAGTCCGTGCCGAACTCCTTTGGCCTGCCTGACCAGCCACGCAGACTTCAACAACCCTTGCATGTCAAGCACAATGTCGTACTCGACCAGCCTCAAGCGCTGGGACAAGGCCCGACGCTCGGCCCGCACCGCCTTGGACCACCAGGCTTTACGCCAGCGGCGATGCGCAACCTTGATGACGTTCTTGACGCCGGGGTGCCAGGTCGGGATCTCGGCGAAAGCCTCTTCCACGATCCAGTCAATTTCCACATTGGGCAAATGCCGCACCATATCGGATATCGCGGGAAGCATGTGAACCAAGTCCCCTAATGACGAGGTCCGAACAATGAGAACACGTAGCGGGTGCGAAGTAGTAACCATACGGGAATTGCCTCGCGCGGACGGCTTGGCCGAAGAGCGTCAGCGGGTAAGAAAGCGCGATTCTACCTTCTAGAACGTCGGCCGCCCGAAAAAACCCCGCTCCTGGACAGCCGCGCACAACTCTTGGGTTGGTCCTATTTTTCTACGACGCAGTTTTCTCCCGGCGCGGCACGCGCGGCCGGATTGGACACGGACTCGGTGCCGCCTGTGGCTGACGCCACATATTCGGGCACCCAACGCTGCAATGCGGATCGGACGTCATCGTCGCTGACCACCCCATCCTGCATCAACCAAGCGGAAATATCGGCCAGAAAATTGGCCGGCACCGGACGGGAACGCGCAATGCGCAACTTCTCGTGCGGCGTTTCCACGGTCATTTCGGAATCGGCCAATAGCTCTTCATAGAGCTTTTCCCCCGGTCGCAAGCCCGTGAACTCGATGCGTATCTGTGTCTCTGTATAGCCGGACAGACGGATCATGTTACGCGCCAGATCGACGATCTTGATCGGGTCGCCCATATCCAGCACGAAGATCTCGCCGCCTTCGCCCATCGACGCAGCCTGCAACACAAGCTGGGCCGCTTCCGGAATCGACATGAAATACCGATTGATCTCGGGGTGAGTCACAGTTACCGGCCCGCCGCGCGAGATCTGTTCCTGAAACTTCGGAATGACGCTACCCGCACTGCCAAGCACATTGCCAAACCGCACCATATTGAAACGCGTGGTCTGATGCTGCTGGTACAAAGCCTCACAGAGCATCTCGGCCATCCTCTTGGTCGCACCCATGACGTTGGTCGGGTTGACGGCCTTGTCCGTGGAAATCAGCACGAACCGCGAAGCGCCAAAGCGCACCGCGCATTCTGCGACCCGCATAGTACCAAGTACGTTATTGCGCGCTGCCTGCCAGGCGTTGCCCACTTCCATCAAGGGCACGTGCTTGTAGGCCGCGGCATGGAACACCACGTCGGGACGCCACGTCCGGAATACTTCCTCGATGCGCACGGCGTCCTTGACGTCGCCGGCCAAAGGCACAAATTCAATTTCCGGGCGATGTTGATGAAACCACTGCTCGACAGTGTACAACGCGAACTCATTGGCCTCGAACAACACCAGCCGCGCCGGAGCGAAACGCGCCAGCTGCCGGCACAGTTCACTACCAATCGACCCGCCCCCGCCTGTCACGAGCACGGTCTTCCCGTTCAGCATCGCTTGTACATACTCGGCATCGATGCGAACCACATCGCGACCCAGCAGATCGTCGATAACTACAGGCCGCATGGCATTGATGGCGACCTGCCCGCTCATCAACTCTTCCAGCCCGGGCACGAGAAACACCTGCGCCCCGGCGCTCACAGCCATGTCAGCGATCGCCCTGCGCGCGGCAGGGGAAGCAGAAGGCATGGCGAGAATGACATGCGATGCCCGGTGATCGCCCAGAATGTTCGGCAGCTCGCTCACAGGACCCACGATGCGCCTGCCGCTAAGCTCCAATCCCCATTTCTTGCTGTCGTCGTCAACCAACGCGACTACGTGCCAGTCGGCGGTGCGCTCCAGTTCTCGCACCAGCATCGCCCCGCCGGTCCCGGCGCCGACGACCACGACCGGCTTGCCCTGGGTTGCCAGACGTCCGTACAGGCGATGCTCCTTCCACATGCGCCAGGCGGCCCGCCCTCCACCCATGATCAGCAGCAGCAAAACCGGGAAAAGCACCAGCATCGAACGGGGAATCGTCGGCTCACTGCGGTCCAGAGCCACGACGACCAACAAGGCTGCCGAGGATACCGCCACGGCCTTGAGCACCCGCTTCAGATCCGGCAGACTCGCGAACACCCACATCCCGCGATACAAGCCAGCCTGCCTACAGGCGACCGCATGCACCAACAGCAACAGGGGCAGCCCCATCAGTATCTGCGAGGCGTAGTCGGCGGGCCACTCGAAATTGAAGCGAACAAGAAACCCTCCCACCCACGCTAAGACCACTGCTAGCAGATCGAAGGCGAAAATCAGGACAGAGCGGAAGGTTGTGTACAAAGCAAAAGCCCTAGCAATTCAGTGCGCCGATTGTAACGTGACCGATCTTCGGCACGTCTCCCTCCAATCGACGAGTCCCGCAAATGCAACATGCACCTAGTGCATGCTAGGCATGGATTCCAGCCCTGAACCTCAACGCGATTGCCAGCAGGGGAATATACGCCAAGGCCAGGCCGATCAGACCGTTCAGATGGCCCAATGCCACCAGGGCCGCCATCGGGAACAACCACAGAACATTGATCCCGATCACCGTCAGCGTCACCGGCAGGTGGGCTCCGGCCTTGCGTGACGCGTGTTGGTAGGCATGGCTCCTGTGTGCCTCATAAACCCGCTCGCCCCGCACCAATCGGCGCAACAGCGTCCACGTGGCATCCACCACGAACACGCCGAGCAGGATCAGCCAACTCCAGATCAACTGCGGCTCGACCCAACCCGCCTGCAGTGCAAGAATGCCGAGCACGATTCCCAGGAAACCACTGGCAACGTCTCCCATGAAGATGCGGGCCGGCGGAAAATTCCAGAAGAGGAATCCAGCAGTAGCCGCGGCCAGCAGCAGCGGACCATATGCATGAGTCTCGTGCCCCAGCAGCAGGTACAGCCCCGCTCCGCCGCCACACGCGCAGATCGCCTCCGCCGACGCAATGCCGTCTATGCCGTCCATGAAATTGTAAAGATTGAGCAGCCAGACCAGCATCACCGCAGACAGGCCGGCGCCTATCCAGCCCGGCGACAGTATCCATTCCCCGAAATAGAGCGCCGGAGCGCCCCCGATCCAGGCCACGGCCCATGCTGCAGCAGAAAAATGGACCAACAGGCGCCAACGCGCCGGCACATGGCCGTGGTCATCCAAAAAACCGATCGCGGCCACGGCCCCCCCCGCGCCGGCCAGCGCCACAATCGCCGACCAGGGCGCCAACTCCAGCAGACCAAGTACGAGCAGTCCGACCAGGAAGCTGAGAACGATGGCCAACCCCCCTCCCCGCGGCGTCGAAACCGCGTGAGAACTCCTTTCATTGGGAACATCCATCAGGCTGCGCGCCAGCGCATAGTGCCGCAACAACCCAGTCAGCAACCAGGCGGCCAGTGCAACCGCCACTATTAGCAACCAAAACATCATTAAAGTAAGGCTTCAGTGTCGATTTGTTGTCCCGGCATCTGCATCAGCTCTAACGGGACTTCCAGCTTGGCCACGCCTGGCCCGGCTTTCCATGAAAACCAAAGAGCGGATTTGATATACTGCCACCCAGCATTTCGATCAAGACGAGGGCGTAAGTGCGGCTGCGCGCAACGCCCAGATCGAGGCGGCACAATACCACGACGCCGTTTGTCTGTGAAGCCTCGCTCAAGCCGTAAGGGGCAACTATTCCAATGGACAATCCGTCGCTTGTTTCTATTATCACGCCCGCCTATAACGCTGCGGCATTTATTGAGCAGGCAGTTAAGTCCGTGCAGGCCCAAGATTATCAAAACTGGGAAATGCTCATTACCGACGACTGCTCCAACGATAATACTCGGGAAATCGTCGCAGCCCTCAACAAGATTGACCCACGTGTAAAACTGATAAAGCAGCCGAAAAACGGTGGCCCTGCCGCCGCCCGCAATGCGAGCGTACTGGCCGCCACCGGCCGTTACGTCGCTTTCCTCGACAGCGACGACTGGTGGCTTCCCGAAAAGCTTGGCCGCCAGCTTGAATTCATGCAGCGCCATAATGCCGCGCTGTCATACACCAGCTATCGACGAGTTGACCGAGACGGTTTGAATCCTGGCCACTTGATAATCCCGCCCGCCACACTGACTCGCAACCAGCTATTGAAGAATACAGCCATCGCCACATCGACCGTAATCGTCGATCGCGAACAGACCGGACCTTTTGCGCTCCGAAAGACCTACTACGACGACTTTGTGCTTTGGCTGGAGCTACTGAGCCGTGGATTCACCGCGTACGGATTTACCGAAGACCTGATGCGTTATCGCGTAGTCGCCAATTCGGTATCCAGAAACAAGAGCCGCTCGGCCAAAATGGTTTGGAATACCTACCGAAAAGACCTGGAACTGAATCTACCGCAAAGCATCTGGTGCTTTTCACAGTATGCCTTGAATGCACTGAGAAAATATCGGCAATTCTAATATGCCGCAGGCAGCATTAGTCCACCAAAACCGGATATCGAAAGATGAATCTCAGCATGTCGCGACTCAGCAAATTGAGCGCCATGATTCGCAAGAACCCGAAGTTTGTGATGATGCGTGTCCCGGGACGTTTTCGCTGGGTCAAAACTGCTGCCAAGTTCGCTTATAACCTCTCACACAAGACACAGCGGGACCAATTGCAGAAATCACTTCACGAACGCCGGCAGAACAGCGCGTTCAGCGATGTGGACATCAAGCGGTTCACCACGGAATTGAAGCAGCACGGGGTTGCCTTCGGGCTGACACTTCCCGCCGTTACAGTAGACGCGATAAGCCGATACGCTGAGCAGGCGCCGTGCTACGCCGATCGCAATCCATCGCATGGGTTCCTCTTGTCGCAGCGGACCCAGGCGGAAACGGCTCTGGACAAACCCATTCTGTTGGCGCAGTACATGAACACGGCATCGGAGTGCTCTGACATTCGTACGCTGGCGGACGACCCGGTCCTTCGCCTAATTGCGGCCGAGTATCTCGGTGGCCTACCCAAGCTTGTGGGAACCAGCCTGTGGTGGACATTTCCCGTCGATGCCTCCGAACATGACCGCATGAATCATGCGCACTTCTTTCATTCCGACGTTGACGACTTCGCGTTCGTAAAGTTCTTCTTCTATCTCACTGACGTGGCCCCCCGGCGACGGCTCTCACGTATGCGTACCCCGCTCTCACCACAAGAGGCCACATGCCCGGTTTTCGGACCGCTGGAAGATTCGCCGTTACACGGACGCCGAAATCCAAGGCATCTATGGAACCGAGGGCATCCTGGATATTCCAGGCAAAAAGGGTACGGGTTTTGCCGAAGATACGTTTTGCGTGCACAAAGGCACTACGCCCGAACACAAGCCACGACTGTTGCTGCAGATCCAATTTGCACTATTTGACTACCGAAACCAGCACGATGAAGTGCCTCCTGCTTGCTTGGGCAGGTTACTGTGACACATATGCACGCTTGAGCGCCTAGACCCAGTGATCGCACAGCTTCTTCGGCGCGCGACGCGCTTCTTCTCGTATACTCCGCTGTTGGGATTGTCCGCAGCCCTGTCGTTCATAAAACTGCTGCTATACGCTCGCTTTGTCGATGCGGACGCATTCGGCGAGTTGTCACAAATCCTGCTGATATCGTCCTTGTTTTGCGTCGTCGGCAGTCTGGGGATCGAGCTGCTCGCCCATCGTGAGCTCCCGAAGCTGTTCGCCCGAAGACGTTTCCGCCGGGCTTGCACACTCATTCTGTCCGGACTGTACGTCACGACCACCACCGCGCTGGCCGGGAGTGTGATCGGCATTCTCGCCAGCGTCCACTTGCTAGGCGTCTACTGGCTTATCCCTGCCGCCGGTCTACTCCACGGCTGGGCGCAGCAGGGTTTCCTCCTGTCATTGATCGAAAGCCGTAGTCGCCTCGATATGATGCGCTACGCCAAACACGCCCTGTGCCGCACCATTCTGACGATTTCAGCCGGCACCGCTGCGCTATACGGGGGGCTGGGCGTGGTCGGCGCCGTCCTCGCCGAAACAAGCGTCACGCTGCTGATTTTTTTCTACCTAATTCCGACAACGACCCGGGCATCTGGTCTCCAGCTCGCTACCCAACTGCACCTAGCTACCAAGCGCTTGGCAAAGATTGATTGGCGCGCCAGCACGACTCTGCTGACGAACAGCCTGGTCTCTTTCTTTTCATTTGGAATCGACCGCTGGCTTGCCGCCACATATCTGACGCTGAGTCAATTTGGACATTATTCCTTCGCCTGGATGGCATTGGCCGCCGCCCAATCAGCGCAGTTTCTATTGAATGCCGGTATATTTCCATTGCTTGCACATCGGGAAGCGTTACATCCTGGCGGTGGTGCCAGAAAATTGACGATCGCCGTCTCTACAACCTTGCTTGTCGCAGGCGCCGCTCTGGCTTTGGCATTATTTCCAATCGCACAAGCAGCGATCACGCGCTTTTATCCTCAGCATCTGGACGCGTTGCCGTTGCTCATGCCTCTCGTGCTTGCCGCCGTATTCCGGATCAGTGATTTCTGGTCGAGCTATCTGATCATCATCAAGCGTGAACGTATCGTGCTCATGATCCAGGCCACTGCCTTGCTGACATCCACAGGGGGGTGGGCTGCATGGGCTCTAACCCGTGGCATCGCACCCACGCCCTACAGCTTCGGCATTCTGGCGCTCAGTACGGCCGTACTGAGCTTTATTGCCTTGGCCGCAGCGACACTATTTCTGAAGAAAGCATGAGCACGATCTCTACGATCAAACGCATCTGGCGCCACACATTCGTAGCCCGAAGCCTGAACACGTTGCACTGGCTTGGACGACGCGTTCGCTTACATCCCGACGCCCTTCTACTATCCGATGTCGCCGACCTGCGTATTGGCCAAGGCTCTAAAATCGGGCCTGGCTGTGTGCTGCAAGTGCATCGCGCAACGCTCGACATTGGAAAAAATTGCTGGTTGTACCGTGATGTGGAGTTTCGCACGGCTACCCACATGCATATCGGCAATAACGTGACGTTCCAGGCAGGTGTCTTATTGAACGGCACAGTCTCCATCGGGAACCATTGCATCTTCGCCCCGCACGTATTCATCTCGTCCGGCACGCACATATATCAATGGCGGCCGGAATTGCCGATTCAACTCCAGGAAGCACTGCACTCGCAATCTCCGGAAGGTCATCTGCCCTATCAAGACAAACCCGTGGAGATCGGAGAAGACTGCTGGATTGGTGTAAACGCCGTGATCATGCCTGGTGTTTCCATCGGCCGTGGCTGCGTGATCGGGGCCAATGCCGTAGTGACGTCCGATGTTCCCCCCTATTCCATCGTGGCGGGCATCCCTGCCCGGCAATTGCGCAAACGATTGGAGTGGAATCCGCCAGATATCGTCGACTGCCGAAACCCGCAAGCTGCCCCCTACCTATATAGCGGGTTTCAGATTAAACAGAGCCCCTCCGGGTTCGAAGCGTGGGCCACAGGTAAGTTCAGTCTCGCGGTGCCAAGCGCGACATCCCATAGTGTTGAATTGCACCTCAATGCACCGGCCGCAGGCCAGCTCGCCATCACTGGCCAGCGTTTTGAACTGTGTGCGGGAGAAAATACCGTTCGTGCAACGCTCGACATGGACAGCGTTGGCCGAACGGGCACGGCATTGATCGTCCAATGCGAATTGGACATTCCCGGGCGGCATGCAATCCGACTGCACGGATATCAGGCATTTGACCGTACATAACACCCGATCGTATTGACAGCCAAACTTATGGCCTTTGCCTTGATACCGATCGCAGGCAACCCGCCGCCATCACACCATCATGCCATGGGCGTGGTTGCGGGTTTGGCCTCCCTCTTCCGGCCAACACCCATGAAAACCGAAATCACCCAGACAATCACGAACTGCGGCACGATGAACGGAAACATCAAGACATCGCCAGCGAAGAGAATCGGGCTGGCCAGCAATATGCAGCCAAATGCCGTCAGCGCCCCCAGCGACAATAGCGAGGGCCAAGTACGAAACCAACGGTACGTGATACCGCCAAGCAGGCCGGCAATCACTGCCGCCGCTGACAGCAGAACCCATCCTCCCTGCAGATACAACGCGCCGGGCAGCGAGGGGAATAAACCGGCCAAAAACCAATCCGTATCCACCGGCGCCATCAATTTGAGCTTGCTCGCTATGCCAAGCACTGCCCCAAATACCACGATTGCGCTGTTATGGTAAGGACCAAGATCGACGATTGAAACGGTTGTGGCGAAGCTATGGCAAAAATAGGCAGCACCCATCACTATAAGATAGATAATGCCAGTCATGACGCTATCGGGGCGCAAGTTGCTCAGCCAATCAGACGGTTGCAGCCCCAGATACACTATAACCCCGTGAGAATACTCGGCAATGGATATCCCCGTAGCTTCGGCTCGCTCCATAAACACATAGAGAAAATAGCAGCCACTGAGCGCAACCATCACCATCAACAATAGCCTGGAGTGAAAATTGGCAGAGCGCGCACCATATTTCATCCCTGCCAAAGAGCGCGATACCAGATAGAACAGAAGGGCCAGCAGCAAGGTCGAACGGCCGCCAGTCAAGAGTGTGTTTACCGACGCCAGCATTACGGCGGCTCCGCCTACTGCGAATTTGATATGGGAGCGAAGCCTGACCCACGGAAACAACACCACAGCCACCGTATACGATGCACTGAGCAAATAACCCAATGCACTAGCAAAAGACGACACGGCACCATCTCGTGCCTCGCCAAGCTGACGCCACTGCTCGCGTGCATACGCCAGTCCGGCTGAATAGTCGATACCCTGAACCAGCACCTTGTCGTAGACCAAGCCGACAGTCCCCACCAGCGAGAGCACCAAGGCGATGTAGATCAAGCGCGCATCGGGCTGCCAGCCCCCGTCTTGGCGTGACAGGCCGGAACAACAATGATCAGTCACTACAAACGCCATCGTCACACCTAGCACAAAGGTAAGTTGCACCAGCAATGCCCCGGCAACCGAATCTCCTGATGGAGAAATCGGCAACACCAGCTGGAGCACCCAGTAAACAAGCCAGGTACACAGAAAGCCTTTTAAAATGGGCATACGCGTCTTGACGGGAACGGCGGCTATGAGGTTGCGGCGAGACGCGCGCCACAACACCAGCAGCACGCCCAGGATCAAGCCTATGGCGGCACTTGCCAGTACATATATCAAACCACTCGGCGCATAGGGGCGCGATAGCACATAGGCGTCAAATACCTTGCGCGTCGGATAGGTATGACGTGGATCCAGCGCGCTTTCCAGGTTGGCCTTGCGTTGATCCAACTCATGGAGTTCCCTCGCTGACGCCACGGCAACATTGCTGAGCAACACCGCATCGGCCGCACCGCTTGTGGCCGGTGGCACGTTCTTCAAGTTCTCGTATATACGCTTGTATTCATTCGCAGCCCTATCCCTATCGATCGATACCTGCGCCAGCGACGATTTCAGCAGCTGCAACGAATGGCTGGATTCTTGCGCATGCTCCTCGCTTAGGATCTGGAAGGCCATCATCAAGGCCTGCTTGGCCACGTCCGAAGAAAACGCCACCACTTGCCAATTGATAAGACCATCCGGCTTGGATGCCGTCGCCTGTAGCGTTTCGAATATCAGTACCGCTTCGGCACTACCCGGCCCGGAATCCGGCAGCTTCATCCTCTGCAATAGTTCCATCTTGAATGGTGGCGAATTAACCCTGCTCAAGATGACCGGAATCTGAGCGATCGGGCGGTCTTGCACTTCGCCGCCAGCCACCACCGCAACCTGCCCAGGCTGAATAGTCATCTTCGACATCCACTGCACTCGGGTAAACGAAGCCAGAGCATATCCAGCAGCGGCACCGAGTAACGCCAGCAACAGAAGCACCTTGTAGCCGCGCAGCAGGTAAACCAGTAGCGAATCCGACATGGCGACCGGACGAATTGACGAACTATGCATAAAGCCTCTCCTATCTTGCGCCGACGTTATCACGGCCAGATTGCTGTACTACTAACAAGATCTTTCAGGCTCGGTTCGAAGATAACTGTTCCTCAAAATAGGCGATCGTTTTTACGAGTCCCTGCTCCAGCTCAACCATGGGCGCCCAGCCCAGAATCTCCCTGGCCTGCGTGATGTCAGGCTGTCGCTGACGAGGATCATCCTGCGGCAGGGGCTTGAATACCAGTTTGGACGAAGATCCTGTCAAAGCCAGCACTTTTTCGGCCAACTGGCGGATGGTGAATTCGCCTGGATTGCCCAGATTTACAGGACCTGTAACGCCGTCAGGAGAGCGCATTAACCGTACGAACCCTTCGATCAGGTCATCCACATAGCAGAAACTGCGCGTTTGCTCGCCCTCGCCATAAATCGTGATATCGATGCCCTTAAGCGCCTGAACAATGAAATTGCTAACTACCCGTCCATCGTTCGGATGCATGCGCGGACCGTAGGTATTAAAGATTCGCGCGACCTTGATGTCCACATTGTGCTGACGGTGATAGTCGAAAAACAGGGTCTCGGCACAGCGCTTGCCTTCGTCATAGCAGGACCGGATACCGATGGGATTCACCCTGCCCCAATAGCTCTCGTCCTGAGGATGCACCTCGGGATCGCCATAGACCTCGCTGGTCGACGCCTGGAAGATCCGAGCTTTCAGACGTTTGGCGAGGCCAAGCATGTTGATGGCGCCATGAACGCTGGTCTTGAGCGTCTGGACCGGATCGAATTGGTAGTGCACCGGGGAGGCCGGACAAGCTAGGTTGTAGATCTCATCGACTTCGACATACAGCGGAATCGTCACGTCATGGCGCAATAATTCAAAGTACGAGTTCGACAACAAGTGAACAATGTTCTGCTTGGCACCGGTAAAAAAATTGTCGACGCACAAAACCTCATTGCCTTCAGCCAACAAGCGCTCACACAGATGCGATCCGAGAAAACCCGATCCGCCAGTTACCAGTACTTTCTTCATGAAAACTCCTTGATATTCTTTCAATGGGCCGTCAAGCCGCAGCATTGCCGCTGCTTCCTCAACGATCTCCCCGCGGCAACGCTTCACGCAGGGCATCGATGGGCCGGAACATCCAACGGCGCTTCACAGCGTAGGACTCATCCCGTGCAGGCGCCGTCTTCGGTAAAGCGTACAACCGCTCCCACTGTCGATCCCCTATCAAGGCCAGTACGGCATCTTCTTCTCGAGCATCCTCGGCACAAGTCTGGTCGTCGGCCTCCAACATGCCACCGCGCAACAAGCGCTCGAGCCTACTCGCATCCGCGCCATGGCGGTACTCGTAGCGCGTCGTCGTGGCGCTATGAACGTGGTCGACGAATTGCGCCACTCGATAGGCCATCGTATAGGCGAATCGCAGAGTCTGACGCGCGATGCGTACCGCCTCGCCGGCCCGAAACTCCGCATCCTGCCTCGCGTTGAGCGTCAATTGCGCGAGCTGCTCAGGCCGGTAGGCATCGCTTTGAAAACCAGCCTTCTGATAGATTGACGGTCCCGTTGCAATCACCTGCTTGCCCAGGATGCCTGCTTCGAGTGCCGCGCTGCCGCCAGCAACCACGATGGCATCGCAGCGCTCGATCAGGCCGAGCGTGCTGGCCCGGTCCGTGCTGGCGATGCAATGCACCCCGCGGCGCTTCGCCCATCCGGTGTAGTAGTCCTCGGCCTTCCTGCCGTCCGCCGCGCCAATCCGCTCCCCCCAATTCGGGTGACAACGAAGCACCAATTCCGATGGACGCAGGCCGAAATGCTCGATCAGGGCGTCATACGCCTCGGTCTGTTCCTGCCAGCCACTACCCCAGTCCGGATGCCCCCACACTTCATTGCGGCTTCCTGGCACCAGCAAGATGCGGCTCGCCGCGGCAACCTCCGGCCATTCAACCGTTTTCGCGGACGTGTTGTATGCTCGCCATTCCTTGTCGTTGCGACGCAGGAAACGCGCAGCCACGTGTTGCACCGCACGCAGCGCCTGCTGGCGCGTCAACGGCCGATCCGCCCACTGCTCCATCAGGCGATTCACATTGTCCAGACCCAGACAGTTCTCACCAGGCAACAGCTGCAAACCGTCGCCGAACCATGTGCGCTCCATCGTGACGAACGGAATATTGGCGTCGCGCGCAGCCTCGATCAAAGCGCGTGTCGCGTCGATTCGACCATTGAATACACAAATGGCGTCCAGACGCTCGCGCTTGATCCATTCAGCCGCCGCCGCGTATGCACGCTGGCTTCCCGATTCCAAGCGATCGACGATCGCCTGAAACTCGGCGCTGCTGAAATCCTCATCTGATTCAAAACGCCCCAGGGTGCTGGCGCTGGACTGACTGCCCTCGTGCGCGCCGGCGGACCAGGCCGAGCCGCTGCGGGCCAGCTCGCCGATGGAATAGACTGCCCGGCCCGTGTATGAACGGATGTTGCCTATACGACAGCGCATACAGTCCATGGCGTTGCTGCGCGCGGGATGCAGCTCCTTCGAGTAGCAACCGGACAGATCCGATTCACAGGACAGGAAGGAGATCTGATGGCCCGCGCCGCGCATCAGCTGCGAGAGATAGAACAGATGCTCCACGTGCGGACGCCAGCTGTAAATACTAGAAAAACCGATTTTCATGGGTGCCATATGATCACTTATTGTTCCAGGTCGATCGCATCCCAATCGACCCGGGTACCATACTGCACGTCACGAACCAGTCGCTTGCCGATAACGGTGTCCAAATGCTTGGGCGCCAGACCATAGCCCGGCCGCACACTGCGTACCGCGTCGCGGCCGACGATCTCGCCCGCCTTCAGGTCGCGCACGAAATACAGGGAGCGGCGGAACTTGGCATTGCCCTGTTCACTCGACTTGCGGCCGTAGTCCACGGCACCCAGCGCTTCCCACGCGGTACGCGCGCCCTGGCACAGCTGCGCCATCTCTGCGGGTTCCAAAGAGAAGCTGTCGTCCGGCCCGCCTCCGGAGCGGTCGAGCGTGAAGTGCTTCTCGATCAGCGCGGCGCCAAGCGCGACACTGGCAATTGCGGTCGTATTGTCGAGGGTATGGTCCGACAACCCCGTCACCAGACCGAACCGACGCATCATGTCGGGAATGGTACGCAGGTTGTAGTCGGCCGCGGGCGCGGGATAGCCGCTCACGCAGTGCAGGATGGCCAGCTCTTTGCAACCGCCGTCCTGCGCCGCCGTCACGGCTTCCGCGATTTCCTCCGCATCGGCCATACCCGTCGAAATGATCATGGGCTTGCCGGTACCTGCCACGTACCTGATCAAGGGCAGGTCGATCGCCTCAAAGGAAGCGATCTTGTACGCGGGTGCGTTCAAATCTTCCAACAAGTCGACCGCGGTATTGTCAAACGGCGAGCTGAAGATCGTGATGCCGACCTTGCGTGCATGTTCGAACAGCGGCATATGCCAATCCCAAGGCAGATGGGCCTCGCGGTACAGGTCGTGCAACGTGCGACCGTCCCACAGTCCACCATGGACCTGGAATTCATCGCTATCGCAATCCAGGGTGATCGTGTCAGGCGTGTAGGTCTGCAGTTTGACCGCATCGGCGCCGGCCTTCTTGGCCTGTTCGACGATGCTGATGGCCGTCTCCAGCCTGCCGTTGTGATTCGCCGACAGTTCGGCAATGATATAAGGCGGAGCGTCTTCGGCGATGCGCCGGCCCGCAATGCTGAGGCTAGGTACCTTGGCCATGTTCATGCTCAATTTGAAGCGAGGGGCAGTGCCCCCTCTCCGTCAGTTCAAACGCTTGAAGCCGCCGTGGCACACCGGGCCGTTGAGCAACCCCATCACATCACGACCATCTTCGCATTCGCGTATCAATCCGAAGATCGGGTCCAGAGCTTCGAAATAACGATCGACGACATCCTGGCTGTGCTCGGTGCAGGCATACACGCTATTGCCCGCCAGGAAACCCTTACCCAGCATTTCCTGCGTGATAAGAGTCTTGTAAGCGAGCGCGTTGGGACTTTGCACGGTATATCCGGTCAGCGCTGGCAGTCCCCAGTGATCGATCTTCAGCCCATGCTTGTCCGCCAGCTTTTGCCAACGGTCGCGGATATGCAGCCCGGTTTTCGTGATGATGTCCCAGGACTGTATGCGTTCCATCACTTCCAGCGTTTTCAATGCAGCCGCCGGGCCGATGCGCTCCGTCCAGAACGTGCTACTGATGAAGGTCGACTGCGCGGCCTCCATGATTTCACGGCGGCCGATCGTAGCGGTGATGGCATAGCCGTTGCCCAGCGTCTTGCCGAACATCGCCATGTCCGGCTCAACGCCGTACAGCTTGTGCAAGCCGCCGAAGGACTGCCGGAAACCAGAGGTGCATTCGTCGAAAATCAGGACGATGTTGCGTTCCGTGGCGAGCTTGCGTACTTTGTGCAGGAAATTGTCCTCGGGCCCCTTGTTTCGCACCACTTCCATCTTGATCACGCCGATATCGTGCTCATTGACCAGCGCTTCCAACTCGGCGTAGTTGTTGTAGTTGAACGGGAACACAGTTCCACGCAGATTGCGCGGCACGCCCTTGGGCTCCAGACCCGGCAACAGATGCCCGGCCAGGCTCTCGTCATCTCCCAAATTGGCTGATAGGTACCAATCGTGCCAACCGTGGTATCCACAAACTGCCACCTTGTCCCGTCCTGCGGCAGCGCGCGCGATGCGAATGGCGACAGCGTTCGCCTCACCGCCGGAACGCGCCAAGCGCACCATGTCCGCCCAAGGATGCAGTTCGATCAGCTTTTCTGCCAGGTAGACCTCTTCGGGGCAGTTCAACGTCGTCATGTTGCCCAGCTCAACGACCTTGCGTACGGCGGCATCCACCTCGTCATTGCCGTAGCCCAGGCTGTTGGTGCCGACTCCCATCAGCGACATGTCGATGTACTCGTTGCCGTCCAGGTCCCAGACCTTGCAGCCCTTGGCTCGGCTGAAGTAGGCTGGCCACTGCTCCGGCAGCATCATCTCAGCGCGTTTGGACAGCAGCATGTTGCCGCCCGGAATAATCTGCTTGGCGCGTTTCCAGAGTTTCTGACCGGTACCCATATTGGATCCTTCGTTACGGATAAGTTGCTGATTGGCGGAGAACAGTTCAGGTTTGCTGCGATGCAGTTGCAGCACCTGCCGCCAGGAGAAGTGGATATCGGGAGCAAAGCGCTCGAATATCCGGGAAATGACCAGGAAGTCCGCAGGTTCATCCACGGTCCAGCGCAACGCCGACAGATCTTCGCCGCCGCGTATCCCGGCCTGGCGAAACTGCTGTGGATTCCGCAAGTACGGCGTGACATGTTCGCGCTCGAAAGGCTGGACGGCCTCGCGCGCGGCCCGGTCGAGCGCAGCGAAGCTGAAAACCTCGATATCCAGGCCATCCGGAAATGTCGGGGGCACGACATTGGAAAAATAATCCACATCCGCCGCAAGATATTTCCGTACGACGGCATCGACCAAATCTGGATCCACCAGCGGGCAATCGCCGGTAATCCGCACTACCACGTCAGCGCCAGCGGCTTGTGCCGCCTGATAGTAGCGATCCAGCACGTCTGTTTCGCTACCTCGCACGCAACGGTAGCCCAGGTTTTGCACATGCTGCGCCAGCACCTGATTCTTCTCGTCGATCGACGTGGCGACCACGATCTCATCCAGCGTGTTGGCACGGGCCAGCCGCGCCAACAGCACCTCGATCATGGGCACGCCAGCGATGGGCTTCATCACTTTGTTCGGCAAGCGCGTAGAACCCATCCGCGCCTGCACTACTGCCACGACTTTCATAGTTCATTCCACCGGGCCGGATTTAATAAGACAGGATCCAGAGGCCGCGGCCAGACCGGCATTGCCGGCAGGAGATCGCTCGGCGCGGCGAGGATTTCGCGCAACTGCCATTCACTGTCGACGCCGATTACAACCTGATCCACCTGGTCAATCGAAAACACGTAATTCAGACATGCCTGCACCGGCGTTTGCCCGGTTGCTTGCAGCCACTGCATCCACATGTTCCTTATGTCCGTCCACCGGGCAAACTTTGCTGGCCATTCATCCATGAGCAACAGGCCCTGAAGAAAAGCGGACCGAACATGCAGTTCAACACCAGACGCGCGCAGGCGATCAGCCCAGCCGGAATCAATCATTCGGCTGTCGAGGATATTCATCGGCGCCTGAACAATACCGATTGGCATGATTCCCATCAATTGGTTCAGTTCCTCGGGCGCATAGATGGACACGCCGATCTTCGCCACCAGCCCTTGGTCTTGTACATCCGTCAACGCCTGAGCGAGCATTTTTCCCTCGGAACCGAGCAACTGCGCAGGCCGATGCAACAGCAAACCATGCACCCGCTCGATCCGCAGGCGCTCCAGTGATCCGCGCAGGCTCGCCTGAACCCAGCCGACAATGTCGGTGCAACCGGGCGGCATGGCTGGCAGCTTGGTGACGATATTCCATGCGCCCACACCTGCCTGGCCCAACGCCAGCTCGCTGTCGCCATAGGCGATTGCCGTGTCCAGCGTATTCAGCCCATGGCCACGGGCCAGAGCGAGAATGCGCCCGATTTCATCCTGCGCCACGCGGCCGGACTGATTGGCGATGCCATAAACGCCGCCGAATTGGGCTGTCCCCAGTGCCAGTCGCGCGCTCATTCTCGGTCGCCCGCAAACTGCGTCAATCGGCTACGCGGCGGTGCCATCACGCTGGACTGGATCACAGACATGGTCAGGCCTTCACCGCGACGCGGAGCTGGTCCACGACGCGGTCCTGATCGGCTTCAGTCAAGGTGGGGAACATCGGCAGACTGAGAGCCTCGGAGTAATACCGTTCAGCCTCGGGAAAATCGCCCAGTTTGAAGCCCATCTTCGCGTAATAAGGCTGCAGATGCACCGGAATATAGTGCAGGTTGACCCCCACGCCGCCAGCGCGGAGCGCATCGAAGACCTGTCGATGGCTGGTATGCGGCATCTTGTCCAGCTGCAGGCGGATGATGTAGAGATGCAGCCCCGAGTAGGTATCGGGGTGCTGCCACGGCACCGTGACGGGCAGCCCGGCCAGCAGGCGGTCGTAGCGGCGGGCCAGCACATGCCGCCGGCTCACGTACTCGTCCAGGCGAGCGGACTGGCTCACGCCCAGCGTAGCCTGCAGTTCAGTCATGCGGTAGTTCAACCCCAGCTCAATTTGCTGGTAGTACCACCCGCCGTCCGACGCATGAGTCATGCGCGACGGATCACGCGTAATGCCATGGCTGCGGAACAGTTCCATGCGGTCGGCCAGCTCGACGTTGTTGGTCATCGCCACGCCGCCTTCGGCTGTGGTGATGATCTTCACCGGATGGAAGCTGAAAACGACTATGTCGCTGAACTGGCAGTTGCCTATCGGCTTGCCCTGATAGCGCCCGCCCACTGCATGCGAAGCGTCTTCGATGATGCGAAAGCCATAGCGCTGGGACAACGCGTGAATCGCCTGCATGTCGCAAGACTGCCCGGACAGATGCACGGGCACCACAACCTTCGGCAAGCGGCCTTCACGTTTGGCGATTTCAAGCTTGCGCTCGAGCGCCTGCGGGCAAATGTTGTACGTACGCGGATCGATGTCCACAAAATCCACGCTCGCGCCGCAATACAAGGCGCAGTTGGAAGATGCCACGAACGTGATGGGCGAGGTCCACAGCCAGTCGTCCTGGCCCAGACCCAACGCCAGGCAAGCCACGTGCAATGCCGACGTCGCGCTGTTGACCGCCACTCCCCTGGCCGCGCCACAGTACTCCGCCAGAATGCCCTCGAACTTCGGAACAGCAGGGCCTTGCGTCAGGAAGTCAGAACGCAGCGTTTCAATCAGCGCGTCGATGTCCGACTGCTGAATATCCTGACGGCCATAGGGAATGGTGGACATCAGATGCTCCCGATCCTGGAGTGATTGGCATCAAGCCAGCTGCGCAGATCCTCGTCGCTCATCCATTCCTTGTTGTTGTCGCTGGCGTAGACGAATCCTTCCGGCACCTTCGTGCCATCCTTGATACGATGCGCAGTCTCGGACCAGCCATTGATAGTCGGCAGGATCTTGAAGTGTTCGTCGTACTCGTACGTGTAATACGCATCCTCGGCGCTGATCATCTGCTCATGCAGCTTTTCGCCGGGGCGGATGCCGATGACTTCCTGGCGCGCATCCGGCGCGATCACGCGAGCCAGATCGCAGACCTTCATGGACGGAATTTTCTTGACGTAGATTTCGCCGCCTTCCATGTCCTGGAAAGCATGCCAGACCAGCTCCACACCCTCTTCCAGCGAAATCATGAAACGCGTCATGCGCGTATCCGTGATCGGCAGGACGCCCTTGTCCTTGATGGAAAGGAAGTACGGGATCACGGAGCCGCGGGAACCCATGACATTGCCATAGCGCACCACGGCGAAACGCGTATTGTGGCCGCCTGTGTACGAATTGCCGGCGACGAACAGCTTGTCGGACGCGAGCTTCGTGGCGCCATACAGGTTGATCGGGCTGCTAGCCTTGTCAGTGGACAAGGCAACCACGCGCTTGATGCCCTTGTCGATACATGCATCGATCAAGTTCATGGCGCCCATGATGTTGGTCTTGACGCACTCGAACGGGTTGTACTCGGCAGTCGGCACGATCTTCGTCGCGGCCGCGTGCACAACGTAGTCAACACCATCCAACGCACGGTAGAGGCGATCCTTGTCTCGCACATCGCCGATGAAAAAGCGCAGACGTTCTTCACCCTTGTACTTATTTGCCATCTCCCACTGCTTCATCTCATCGCGAGAGAAAATGATGATCTTCTTCGGGTTGTATTTTGCCAGCGTCAACGGAACAAAAGTATTGCCGAAAGAACCCGTTCCACCGGTCACAAGGATAGTTTGATTGTTAAACATGTAGCGCGCCCTGAAATGTTCAATCGCTACCAAAAAGGTCGCGGGTATAGACTTTTGAATCCACGTCGGCCAAGCTCGGACTCCTACGGTTCGCGATGATCACATCGGCGCGTCGCTTGAAGTCGTCCAGATCCGTCACGACCTTGGAATGGAAAAATTCGCTTTCATGCAGAGCTGGTTCATAGATGATCACTTCAATGCCCTTGGCCTTGATGCGCTTCATGATCCCCTGAATGCTGGATGCTCGGAAATTGTCCGAACCGCTCTTCATAATCAGGCGATAGATACCAACCACTTGCGGCCGGCGCTTCAGGATGCTGTTGGCAACGAAGTCCTTGCGGGTGGTGTTCGATTCAACGATGGCATGTATTAGATTCTGCGGCACATCACGATAATTCGCCAGCAACTGCTTCGTATCTTTCGGCAAACAGTAACCGCCATAGCCAAATGACGGATTGTTGTAGTGGGTGCCGATGCGGGGATCCAGACCCACGCCCTCGATGATCTGGCGCGAATCCAGGTCATGCAGCGCGGCATAGGTATCCAGTTCGTTGAAGTACGCAACACGCATCGCCAGATACGTATTGGAAAACAACTTCACAGCCTCTGCCTCGGTCGAATCCGTAAACAGTACAGGGATGTCCTGCTTCAATGCGCCTTCACGCAACAAATCTGCGAACACTTCCGCGCGCCTCGATCGCTCACCGACGATAATCCGAGAGGGGTGCAGATTGTCGTACAGTGCCTTGCCTTCTCGCAAGAATTCCGGTGAAAAAATTACGTTGTCACATGATAACGATTCGCTCAATCTAGCCGTGTAGCCTACCGGCACCGTAGACTTGATGACGATTACAGCCGTCGGATTGATCGTCTGAACATCCTTGATGGCCGCCTCAACAAGGCTGGTATCAAAGTGGTTGGTAACAGGATCATAGTCCGTTGGCGTGGCGACAATCACATAATCAGCACCCGCATATCCGACTTGCTTGTCCAGCGTAGCTTGCAGCCTCAATGACTTATTCTGCAAATAATCCTGCAATTCCACGTCAACAATCGGTGACTCGCGCCGATTCAACCGCTCAACCTTCTCAGCAACTACGTCGACCACCATCACATCGTGATGTTGAGCTAACAACACGGCGTTGGATAAACCTACATATCCCGCGCCCGCAACAGCAATTTTCATTATTTCAGCCTCGGCAATCTTCTATATTTGATTCTGCGGTCGTTCTAATTCATACCTAGCGGCCTCGTGCCATATGCGTTTCGAGCTCTGCCCGAATCGGATCGGGATTCGGGGCATCCAAGGCAGCAGGCACCAAGGCACCCACCAAGTACCATCTGCCGTTTACCCGCTCGGCAGCTTGCGGGCGCGGCCGAATAGCCTCGGACGCCGTTCAGGGCGAAGGCGGGGCGAACCTTGCCGGCAATCTGCCGCCCCCTGCGCTAGGCGGGGAATCATAACTGGCTGAATGCCGTCATTCAATGAAAGAACCCATCGGCGGTCAAAACACTTTACATAACGCAACATCTTTTGCTGGATGCAGAGGAAGAAATACCTTTCGCAGCAAGCAGGTCCAACCACCATCGACACGTTTTCTTATTTTCAAGTAGTATTTCTCGCTCAAATTGCAAAAACCTACTGGATTTTTGCAATATCTCGCCTATTTGCATCCTGACTGCCGCCACATCAACACTTCATGATCCTCGCGGTATCCAGCTTCCCGGAAAACGGCCGCCGAGGCATGATTCTCGTGCCGCACCTCGGCAAGTATTTGTGTAACACCAGACTGCGCGGCCAGCCATTCCGATGCTTGCCTGATCACACCCGCTCCCCAGCCCTGCCCGTGACTGCCCGGCACAAGATAAATAGAAATCACGGCGGACCGCCCTTCCATATCGAAACGGACCACCGCTACCGACCTGTCATCCAGCGTCGCGATCAACAACATGCGATCCGGATCTTCCAGCACCCTGTCGAACCAGGCTTTATGCGTCGCGTACTCGATGATCTCGGCCGAATGCGAATGCCTGCGGTTCTCCGGCGCGTTGCGCCATTCATACACATCGCGGCAATCCTCGGCCGTCGCTGGCCGTAACGTGAACCGCGGTTCCAGCAGACGCCGGATGACACGCTGCACGCCCTTGCCATCCGTTACGCCTGCGCCGCGCCGGCTCAGCCCTTGCAACAATGCAGGTTGATGCCGGGCATATTCGAATAGGCGCACACAGTCCCCGACAGGGTCCGGAGATTCCGGCGTCACCCCCAGAACCAGCCCCTCTCTCTGAAGATCTTGCAGCAACGGCACCTGATTGTCAGCGACGGCCAGGACGATGGCCGGCGTTCCCAGGCAGAAGCGTTCCCAATTGGCGATCCCGCTGGCGCCGATGGCCAGATCAGCCTGACCGATCAACTCACCCATGCGCTCGGTCTGGACATGCAGACAGACATTGGGGTGCGTGGTGCAGAACTGGCGCAATGCCTCCCGCCGAGGATGGGCCTGACCAATCACCACATTGACGACCAGTCCGTCGAGATGGCCTTCCAAGGCTTGCAACAGCTGCCCCGTATGATCATGCGCGTCCATGCCGCCAAATGCGATCAACAGGCGGCGCACGACCCCGTCGCGCAGGCGCGGCTGCTGCCGCAACACCGCAAACTCCGGCCGCAACAACGCATAACGCGGACCCAGCAGCTGCACGCAGCGGCCATTGAGCAACGGGCCGTAGCGGCCATTGTCCAGATAGAAGTTCTGATCCAGCAGCAGGTCGCAATCATGCGGACGATCAGCCAAATCGTCGATTGCCATGATCCGGCCGCAATACTGCCGCAACGCGCCTTCCCAGCGCCGATCCAGCGCATAGTGATCCACGATCAGCCAATCCGGACGCAGCTGACGCAATATCGTGGCGGCCGCGTCCCTGTCCTGCTCGACCGGCACGCCCAACCAGCTCTCGTAACCGTGCAGCGCAACATCCGCCGGCCCGGCAGGGTCGGGCAGCCAATGCACCACATGCCCGAGCCGGGCGATCAGTTCTCCCAGATGGCCCGGCAAGCGCCGCGTCAGGAAATGGACCTCGGCGCCCCGCGCGGCCAGCTCCGCCGCCAGCGCCAGGCAGCGCATCACATGCCCCGCTCCGATCTGCACGGAAGCGTCTGCGCGAATTGCAACGGAAATACGAGACTGCGCCATTAGAAAACGAGGAAATGTCAGCGTTACTGTTACAGGAGTCTCGCCAGTCCCACCGGTGCAGGATAGCAATACCGGCGAACGGGATGCCGCGGGGACGCGGCGTCCGACCCGGATTCGCCTGGGCCAATATTGTAGAGGAGACGCGCCCGGGCGCGGCACACATGAGAGGCCGTTCAGCCGCTTGCGGCCTGCGCCGTCGGCAGAATCCTGATACGGACAACGAGAATTAGCATTCCGGAAGATATAGGTACACAATAAGGCCAAACGTGCCAAGAAAGGAGACAACCATGCGTATCGCCGATGCCCAATGGATTCCTTCGACCCAGCACCAGACCTGGGACGCCTTGACCGATCCTGCCGTGCTGCAGCGATGCATCCCCGGATGCGTCAACGTCACGCAGCGCTCCCCCACCGAGTACGCCGTCACCCTGCGCGCCAAGGTCGCCGGCATCGACACCGACTACGATGGCGAGATCCTGCTGTCGGACGTCGATCCCCCCAACAGCTGCACCCTGGTGTTCGAAGGCAAGGGCCGGGCGGCCTGCCTGGCCATCGGCACCGCCCAGGTCAACCTCAGCACCAAGGACCAGGGCACCCGCGTGGCCTACACCGTGGCGAGCATGACCGGCGGCAAGCTGGCCGAATGCGGCGAAAGCCTGATCCTGAAGGCGGGCGAGAAGATCATCGAGCGCTTCTTCGCCGCGTTCATCGATTACATGGCCGGCCAGCCACGGCTGGCGCCGCCGCCCCCGCCGCCCGAGCCCGAGCCTCGCGGCCTGTCCAACTCCCGCTGGTCCTGGGCGCTGGTGCTGGTGGTGATCGCCGTGTTCCTGAGTTACCACACCCTCTACAAGTAGTGGACAGCCTGGCCAACCGGGACGGCTGCGGCCATTCGGCGGTGATATGCTAAC
>MCND01000142.1_pt1 | contig 32948 bp, 20 predicted proteins | sample 778211 | NCBI WGS metagenome assembly MCND01 (sample SAMN04296812, study PRJNA304217) | bioreactor metagenome | isolation source: activated sludge enriched with benzalkonium chloride | place: Turkey: Istanbul urban wastewater treatment plant
GCGGACCGCCGCTATTGCGCGAAAGCGAGTAAGGGAAAACGACCATCCGGGTCGAACAGCGCCTTGATCCGGGCATCCAGCCGGCGTCCCGCCTCCCGGGCCGCATCGTCCAACGGCGGCGCGTCGCCGCCTGCCGCTTCCCCGGCCGCCGGCACGGCCGTGAGCAGCACCTCCTGCACCCACGCCAGCGTGCCGCCGTGCCCCAGCAGCAGATGCGCCAGGTTGACCGTGGCGGGCGCCTGTGGCCGCAGCGCGTCCAGCCGGTAACGACCGGCCCAGGCGCCGCCCACGGCGCAGGCGGCGGCGTCCGGCCCCGTGCTCAGCTGGAACAGCGCCGGCACCAGCCGCTGCAGCGTGGCCGAGCGCAGCGGCCGTTCGTCGCTCTCGCCAAAAGGCCCCAAGGTTTCCTCCACCCCGTCGGCCAGCACCACGTCGGCCGCCAGGACCCCGGACTGCGCGCAGCGTCCCGCCGGCCAGGCGGCTGGCGCCGCCAGCCATTCGGCCAGCGTCATGGCGCCGGGCAGGCCGTCGAACTGCCGCAGGCCGGCTTGCGCCAGCACCGCCAGCGGCACGCCGGGCTGGGCCCGCCAGCGCGGCGTGTCTCCGGCCAGGCGGGCCAGGCCGCTGAGGTTCGCGGGATCCACCCGCAGGCAGGGACCAACGGCGGTTCCCTCCGCGCCGTCCAGCGCCAGGGCCACGCCGTACTCGGCGCACAGCACCCGGGCGTGGGCCAGGTCGCCCTCGCGCGCGGGCGCCAGCCAGCCGCGCGGGCCGTCCGCGCCGGCCTCGCCCAGGTCACGCACGGCCCCCTGGCACAACAGCGTCAGGCGCTGGATGAATCGGGCCCAAGGCGTCTGCACGGGACGCCGGCCGAGCAGGAAAGCGCGCCGGGATGGCTGCATGACTACAATCCCCCTTCTGCTTCAGATCGCTTCGAGAATCAAATGCCCCGCCTTGCCCATCGCACCAACGACTTTCTGACATTCCGAGTCATGGAACTCTTCAAGCAGGCGCAGGCCCTGCAGGCCGCGGGCAAGGACATTATCAGCTTGGGCATCGGCGAACCGGACTTTACCGCGCCGCCCCAGGTCGTGGAAGCGCTGGAGCGCGCGGCGCGTTCCGGCCTGAGCGGCTACAGCCCGACCGCCGGCCTGCCCGCGCTGCGCGAGGCCATCGCCGGCTTCTACCTCGACCAGTTCGGCGCCCGCGTCGATCCCCGGCGCGTGATCGTGACCGCCGGCGCCTCCGGCGCCCTGACGCTGGCCTGCGCCGCGCTGGTCAACGCCGGCGGCGAAGTGCTCATGCCCGACCCCTCCTATCCTGCCAACAGCAACTTTGTGCTGGCCGCCGGCGGCGTGCCGCGCCTGATCCCCAGCACCGCCGACAAGCGCTTCCAGCTGTCCGCCCAGGACGTGGCGCAACATTGGACGCCCGCCACCCAGGGCGTGCTGGTGGCCTCGCCCAGCAATCCCACCGGCACCTCGATCGCGCACGGCGAGCTGGCCGAGCTGCTGGCCCAGGTGCGCGCCCGCGACGGCTTCGCCATCGTCGACGAGATCTACCTGGGGCTGTCCTATGAAGGCCAGCCGCGCTCGGCGCTGACGCTGGACGACGACGTCATCGTCATCAACAGCTTCTCCAAGTATTTCCACATGACCGGCTGGCGCCTGGGCTGGATGATCGTGCCCGACAACATGGTGGAGGCGGTCGAGAAGATCGCCTCCAGCCTGGCCATCTGCGCGCCCACGCTGGCCCAGCACGCCGCGCTGGCCTGCTTCACCGACGACGCGCTCAAGACCTTCGCGCACCGCCGCGAAGCCTTCAAGCAGCGCCGCGACTACCTGCTGCCCGAATTCGAGCGTCTGGGACTGCGCGTGCCGGCCAAGCCGGACGGCGCCTTCTATATCTACGCCGACATCAGCGACCTGGGCATGGACAGCACCGCTTTCTCGCAACGCCTGCTGCTGGAAGCGGGCGTCGCGGCCGTGCCGGGCCTGGACTTCGGTCCGGCCCACGGCGACCACACCATGCGCTTCTCCTATGCCACCGGCCTGGACCGCCTGGAAGCGGCCGTCGATCGCATGGGCAAGCTGCTGGGTCACTGAACCGGCGTTCGGGTTCCATGAAAAGCAACGCGCCCCTCGGGGCGCGTTTTCCTGTGGCCGGGGCGCGACCGGATCGGGATCAATCCCTGGCCAGCGCGATGCCCGATGCCAGCGCCAGGCGCCGGCGCTCGGCCTGCACCTTGGCGCCATAACCGTTGTCGTCGGGGCCGGTTGCGCCGACGTAACAGGCCAGTCCGCCATCGACCGAGCCGCGCCGGTTTATGCAATCCTTCAGGATCGTGGCGCCCACCATGATGTTGGCGCCGGGATCCAGCGGATTCTTGCCGACCGCGTCGAACTTGTCCTGGTGGACGCTGGTCATGACCTGCATCAGGCCCTGCGCGCCCACATGGCTTTCGGCCAGCGGGTTGTAGCGCGACTCGATGGCGATCACGGCCAACAGCAACAGCGGATCGAGCTGCTTGTCGCGGCCGACCTTGTACACCGTACCCACCAGCGGGCCGGTGGCGTCGTAGGCCACCTTGTACTTGCGCGAAATATAGTTGCGCAAGGCTTCGGCCTGCGGGCCGGTGGCGACCATGGCGGGCTTCTTGGGCGCCGGCGGCGCCACGCGGGCCGGCCCCAGCATGCCGGTGGCATTGCTGGCGGGCGCGGCGGGCACGGCCATCGCGATGGCCGAGGACGAATCTATGCTGAGTTCGGATCCGGTGTCGGACTCGGAACCCGCTTGCATGGATGTAGGCGCGAGGGCGGTCAACAAGGCTTTGTGCACCTGCAATGCCTGGTCGCGCAAACCAGGCAGGGCGAATCCCATGCTTACCGTCACGATCACGGCAATGCCCAGGTAGACGGAGCAAATGCGCAGGGATTCGGCAAGATAGTGGTGCACTCCTTGGGCCATGCGCCTGAACAGGCTGGCCACTGACGCATCGGGCATAAAGACCTCCTGCGTATCAAAGAGGGGGTTAATGTTAACCTCTCTGGCTGATCGAAATGTAACTAAATTGCCGGGATCTGTAGTGAAATACCGCGACCTTCGAGACTTTCTCGCTCAACTCGAACGCATGGGCGAACTCAAGCGCATCGCCGCGCCCGTCTCCACGCGCCTGGAAATGACCGAGATTTCCGACCGCGTGCTGCGCGCCTCGGGCCCGGCCCTGCTGTTCGAGAACGCGCAGCACGACGGCCGCCCTGCGCAGATGCCGGTGCTGGCCAACCTGTTCGGCACGCCGGCGCGCGTGGCGCGCGGCATGGGCGCCGACGACGTCAGCGCCCTGCGCGACATCGGCGAGCTGCTGGCCTCGCTGCGCGAGCCCGAGGCGCCCAAGGGCCTGCGTGACGCGCTGGCCAAGGTCTCGATGCTGAAGTCGGCGCTGTGGGACATGAGCCCCAAGAGCGTCAAGAGTCCGGCCTGCCAGGAAGTGGTCTGGGAAGGCAAGGACGTGGACCTGACCCGCCTGCCGATCCAGACCTGCTGGCCTGGCGACGTGGCGCCGCTCTTGACCTGGGGCCTGGTGATCACGCGCGGCCCCAACGCCAAGCGCCAGAACCTGGGCATCTACCGCCAGCAATTGCTGGGGCCGAACAAGCTCATCATGCGCTGGCTGTCGCACCGCGGCGGCGCGCTGGATTTCCGCGACCACGCGATCGCCCATCCCGGCACGCCCTTCCCCATCGCCGTGGCGCTGGGCGCCGACCCGGCCACCACGCTGGGCGCGGTCACGCCGGTGCCGGACAGCCTGTCCGAATACCAGTTCGCCGGCCTGTTGCGCGGCTCGCGCACCGAGGTCGCGCAGGCGCTGGGCAGCAACCTGTCGGTGCCGGCCTGGGCCGAGATCGTGCTCGAAGGGCATCTGCTGCCGGCCTCCGACCCGCGCGCGCTGCCGCCCGCCGTGCCCGAGGGCGCCCCGCCGCCCCCGGACACCGGCTACGAGATGGCGCTGGAAGGCCCCTACGGCGATCACACCGGCTACTACAACGAGCAGGACTGGTTCCCGGTCTTCACGGTGGAAAGGATCACGATGCGGCGCAATCCCATCTATCACTCCACCTACACCGGCAAGCCGCCGGACGAGCCGGCCGTGCTGGGCGTGGCGCTGAACGAAGTGTTCGTGCCACTGCTGCGCCGCCAACTGCCGGAGATCGTGGACTTCTACCTGCCGCCCGAAGGCTGCAGCTACCGCCTGGCCGTCGTGTCGATCCGCAAGCAATACGCCGGCCACGCCAAGCGTGTCATGTTCGGCCTGTGGAGCATCCTGCGCCAGTTCATGTACACCAAGTTCATCGTGGTGGTGGACGAGGACATCGATCCGCGCGACTGGAAGGAAGTGGTCTGGGCCATGACCACGCGCATGGACCCGGTGCGCGACACGCTGCTGGTCGAGAACACGCCGATCGACTACCTGGACTTCGCCTCGCCCGTCTCCGGCCTGGGCGGCAAGATGGGGCTGGACGCCACCAACAAATGGCCGGGCGAGACCAGCCGCGAATGGGGCACGCCCATCGTGATGGACGCCGAGGTCAAACAGCGCGTGGACGCCATGTGGAGCGAGCTGGGGCTCTGACCCCGCCGGCGGGCGGCGCGCGGTCTCCCCGCGCAATCGATTGAAGCCGCCCGCGCCGCGCCTCGCGCATCCAACCGTTACACGCCGTTCCAAACGGCCTGTGAACGAGCGCTCCGAATCCGCCGAGAGCCGCATCTTTCCAGGCCTGGCGGCCGGTTCTTAAGACTCTCTTCAACTTTGTATGCGCCTCGTCCGGGGCTTTCTACACTGCCGGCATGATGACTGTTCCGCGACGCTCCCGGCCCGGCAAGCACTGCCGCGCCCAGCGACACGCGGGCGGTCATTCTCGAACGAATCGGCAACATCAACGCCGTCCCTGTTTTCCCCAGGGATGACGATCCCGACAGTCGTCATGCCGGCCTTTCCGGATTGAATCACCGCAGGCTCTGGCAGGCGCGCACAGACGCTCCGCCCGCGCCTCGCCCGGCCAGCGCGACCTGTCGGCATCCGCCCCGCCATTCCTGGCCGGGGCATGCGCCGGACAAGCATCCGTCCCGTCGATCGTTCGCCGCAGTTCCCCGCGCCGGGAGCACGCGCCAGTCCCCTGCCGCGTGTCGAAGCAGGCGCCCGCTGAATCGCCGCCGCAGCATGCTCGCAATCGCGACGGCGTTCAAAACATTGAATAAGAGGACTCATCATGAAGAAGGTTCTGGGATTGATATTTGCCGCCAGCGTCGTGTTGGCCGCGCCGCTCGCCCACGCCAAGGAAGCCGTTCCGGCCGCCAAGCGCGTCGAACAGCCCGCCCCCGTCAGCGTCACGCTGAGCGCCTGGTCGGTCACGCTGGACAAGGCCGGCAAGGAGAGATTCAAGCGCGCCGAATCCGCCAAGCCCGGCGACGTCATCGAATACCGCGCCGAACTGCGCAACGTCTCCCGCGCCACGCTAAAGGATCAGGCCCTGACGCTGCCGGTGCCTCCCGGCACCGCCTACGTGCCGTCCTCGGCGCGGCCGGCGCAGGCGCAGGCTCGCGCGGACGGTGGCAAGTTCGAGGCCATGCCGCTGATGCGCGTCGAGCGCAATGCGCAGGGCCAGGAAGAAAAAATCGCCGTGCCGCCCGAGGCATACCGCGCGCTGCGCTGGCCGGTGACTGACCTTCCCGCTGGCAGCAGCTTCAAGGCCACGGCCCGCGTGCGCGTGACCGACACGCCTGCCGAGGCGGCCAAGGACTAAGCCGCCCGCCATGGCGGCGCGCCCTTTTGCCGCGCCGCCCGCTACCCACATCGCGTTTCCTTCATCGCGGCGCCGGATTTCCGCGCGCCCCGGGGGACGCTTTGCGTCCGAACACGGCGGAGGGCCGCGTTCGATGGTTCCACCTCTAAGGAAATTCATGAGAGCTCTACCCAAGAAGAGCGCCACGCGCTGGCTCGGCGCCGCCGCGCCAGCGCTGGTGGCCTGGTCTTTGACCTCGGGCATGGCCCAGGCGGCAACCCCGGCCGCCGGCACGATCATCAGCAACCAGGCCGCCGCGTCGTACACCGACGGCCAGGGCGTCGACCGCGTGTCGCAATCCAACGCCGTCGAGACCCTGGTGCTGCCCAAGGCCGCGTTCAGCCTGGCCAGCGACAACACCAAGCAGGCCTCGCCGGGATCCACCGTGTACTTCACGCACACGCTGACCAATACCGGCAACGCCGCCGACACCTTCAAGATCACGGTCGACAAGCCCGCCAACACCGTCGGCTCGCCGGCCTCGACCTGCGATATCTACATCGACGAGGACGGCAACGGCCTGCCCGACTCGAATACCCCGATCGGCGCTTGCGGCACGCCCTTCACCACCACCTCGGTGCTGGCCGGCGGCCTCTACCGCTTCGTCATCGGCGCCACGGTCAACGGTCAGGCCTCCACAGGCGATGAAGCCACGATCGCCGTCCACGCCAAGAGCGTCACCGACCCGGCCGCGACCGGCGCGCCCGAGCAGAACACGGACACGCTGCAAATCGCCAACGGCGCGGCGTTCAACGTGAACAAATCGGCCAACAAGTCCTCCGGCCCGACGGGTTCGGTGATCACCTATACCTTCACCATCGCCAACACCGGCAACGCGGCCGGCGATCTGACCATCACCGACGCGCTCGGCAACGGCCCCACCGCGGGTCTGCGCTACGTGTCGGGCTCGGGCACCTGGTCCAACGGCCAGGGCGCGCTGACGGACGCATCGGACGGCGCCGAAAAAAGCGACGGCAACGGCGGCTCGATCGACTATCAGGCGCCCACCGAGGCGTCCAAGCCGGGCGACGTGGTGGTCAAGCTGACGGGCTTCAATCCCGGCGCGACCCAGACCGTGACCTTCCAGGCCAAGGTGGCCGACACCGCCACGGTCGGCAAGGACATGACGACCAACGCCGCCGACTACACCTGCCAGATCGGTGACGACGGCAAGGACTGCCGCACCAACGAGGTCATCTTCGAAGTGCTGCGCGCCATGAGCGTCGTCGCCAACGGCAGCACCTCCAGCAGCGTCAACGGTTCGAACGAACCGCTGACGGTGACCGAGGCGACCGCGGGTTCGACGGTGCACTGGACCGACGTGATCTGGAACACCGGCAACGACACCGAGACCTACCAGCTGACGCTGTCCAAGGAGAACTTCCCGGCCGGCACGACCTTCATGCTGTTCCAGGCCGACGGCGCGACGCCGCTGGTCCAGGGCTTGACGCCGCCGATTCCCGCCTCGGGCTCCGCCGGAGTCTGCGCGGCGCCGCTGGTCAAGGATGCCGAGACCAACGCTTGCGGCTACCCCGTCGTCGTGCAGGCGCAGCTGCCCATGAACGCGTCCGGCGACGGCCCGTTCCAGGCCAGCTATATCGCGGCCTCGACATCCGACCCGTCGCAGACCGATTCGGTCGAGAACCAGTTGGCCAAGCTGTCGTCCGCCGCCTTCGTGCTGGCCAACGACATCTCCGCCGCCCTGCGCGGCACGGCCACGCCCCAGACCACGCTGACGGCGACGATCGGCGGCAGCGTCACCTTCCCCCTGTACGTCAAGTCCAACAGCGTCGACACCTTCGCCCTGTCGTACTCGGGCACCGACTTCAACGCGGGCATCGTCCCGGCCGGCTGGCGCGTGGAATTCCGCTCGCCCACCGCCGGCACCTGCGACGCGCCGGGCGCCCAGATCATGAACGCCCGCGTCACCGAGACGGCTGACCCGTCGGACACGACCACGCCCGACGCCACGCTGATCGCCTGCGCCGTGGTGTCCACGCCCGAAGACGCGGCCCAGAGCACGCAGAAGGTGTACTTCAAGGCCACCGGCACCTCGGGCGTGTCCAGCGCCAAGCTCGACGCCGTGACGATCAGCGCGAACCGCCAGATCTCCCTGGTGCCCAACCAGACCCAGCAGGTCGCCCCCGGCGGCAGCGTGACCTATAGCCACGTGCTGACCAACCAGGGCAACCAGGCCGAAGGCGGCACCTGCTCGGCCATGAGCTTCTCGGGCGATAACTCGCTGGCGGGCGACGGCTGGACCTCGGTCGTGTACTACGACGCCAACAACAACGGCGAACTGGATCCGAGCGACCCCGTGGTCGAATCGCTGGCCCAGATCACCGCCTCCGGCAAGTACACCGACGGCACCGCCGCCGTGGCGGGCACGCTGCCTTCGGGCAAGGGTCTGCGCCTGTTCGTCAAGGTCTTCGCTCCGTCGAGCGCGGCCGCCGGCGAAACCGACAACCGCACGCTGCAGGCCATCGTCAAGAACAGCACCGGCGCCGGCGCCTGCGCCAGCCCCGAACCGGCCGCACAAAGCGTGGTGGACACCAGCAACGTGATGACCGCGCAGATCCGGCTGCTCAAGGAACAAGGCCTGGATGCGAAGTGCGACGGCGTCGTAGACCTGGCTTTCAGCGCCACCCAGATCCAGGTCAAGCCCGGCGAGTGCGTGATCTATCGCGTGCAGGCCAGCAACCAGGGCGTGGACGCGGTCACCAACGTGATCATGAACGATTCGGTCCCGGCCTTCTCGACCTACGTCGACATCAAGGACTCGTCCATCTGCACCCCGGGTCAGGCCACCACGCCGGCCAATGGCGGCACCGGCTCGGTCACCTGCAACGTGGGTGAACTCAAGCCTGGCGCCAAGGCCACGATGCAGTTCAACGTCAAGCTGGACGACTGACCGTCCCTTCCCGTTCGCCTGGGCGCAAGCCCTGGCATCCGATTCGAGGCGGCTCCCGCCGGAGCCGCCTCGTCATTCCCAAAACCCTGATTCGGAAAGATTGATACGCATGCCTGTAGATTGGAGAAACTTCCTGTCTTTCCCCCAGGAGCGCGCATCCGGCGCGACGCGACCGGCCCCGGCCGCGCGCGGTCCGGGCCAGCTCGGGCGCGCCTGTCGCGCGCTGACGCTGGCCGCGCTCCTGCTGCCGGCATGGGCATCCATCTTCAGCGGCCACGCCAGCGCCCAAACCTCGATCGCGGATTCGCCGCAGGCAGGCATCATCCTGCGCACGCAGGCCGATGTCACGTTGCTGCCCGCCGGGCACACGCGGGAGGTCCGCATTCTCTCCAACATCGTCGAGGTCCGGGTCTCGCCGGTGGAAGCGTTGCTGCTCACGCCTGGCGGCTCGCGCGACGGCGTCCCCGGCGCCAGCGTGCAGATGCCGCACGTGCTGACCAATACCGGCAATATCGTCTCCGGTTATGCCTTTGACCTCAACGTCGTGGCCGGCAGCTTCGCGCCGCAAGCCCCCTACATCGTGCATGACCGCAACGACAACGGCGTCGAGGACGACGGCGATGCGCGCATCCCGTTGCACGGCCCCGCGTTCACGCTGGAACCTGGCGAGGCCGCCAGCCTGCTGGCGATCGCCACCGTGCCCGATGATGCGCAGGACGGACAGGCGGCCGTGCTGCGCCTTTCGGCCAGATCGCAGGCGCGCAGCGTGCTCACGAGCAAGAATGATGTCATCGTCGTGCGCGAAGGCGCGGCCTTCGCCTTGCACAAGACGGCCGACGCGGACCGCGCGCAGGGCGGCGACGTGGTCGGCTACACGCTCGACGCCACCAACAACGGCAATGCCGACGCCGAAGGCACGGAGACCGGCAAGGACCTCGACGGCGCCACAGGCGCGCTGCGCATCGACGGCGTGGCCGCCCGGGCCGTGCTGCTGCGCGACCGCATCCCGGCGCATACCCGGCTGGTCAGCGGTTCGCTGCAAACCGCCATCGCCGGCGCCCGGCGACTCTGGCATGCGCCGGGCGACGCGCCGTTTTCCTATCGTTCCAGCGAAGTGGCCAATGCCGACGAAGTGGCCATCGCGCTGCCGGTCGTGCAGCGCAATCAATCGCTGCGCATGGGCTTTTCCGTGCGCGTGGACGACGACCACGCCGGCCGCGTCGACAACGTCGGCGTGCTGAACTTCCACGCCGCGGCCTCGCCCGACGGCGTGCGCATGCAGCCTAGCAATACCGTGCCCGTGATGGTGGACGGTACCGAGGGCGTGGACCTGACGCTGGTCAAGACGCACGACGGCAATTTCCACGCCGGCCTGGAGCAGGCCTACACCCTGAAGGTGCACGCGGCCAACCAGCCCAGCGCCGGCGCGATCTCCGTCGTTGATACCCTGCCCGATGGCATGCAGCTGGTCTCGGCCAAGGGGCCGCTCTGGACCTGCGACGCGGCCGGCCAGACCGTCAGCTGCCAGACCTCGCAGACCATCGGCCCGGATTCGCCCAGCGCGCCGCTGACGCTGGTGGCGCGCGTGCCCGCGACCGTGCTGGCAGGCCAATCCGCCGTCACGCTGATCAACCGCGCCGCCGTCTCCGGCGGCGGCGAACCCGCGGCCTTCGCCGGCAACAACAGCGTCGAGGACCCCACCGTGATCGAAGCCGGCGCCAAGCTGTCCGGCAAGGTCTGGCTCGATCTCAATCGGGACCGCCTTCACCAGGGCGGGGAACGCCCCCTGGCCGGCTGGCGCGCGCAACTGCTGCTGCCCTACAACGATCCGGCCGCGCGGACCGCCGGCCTGCGCAGCGTGGTCATCGGCCCCGGTACGCAGTACCGCCTGGTCCAGGAGGCCGTGACCGACGCCGCCGGCGCCTACCGCATGCAGGACGTGACGCCGCGCGCGGACTACGCGCTGCGCTTCCTGTCCCCCTCCGGCTACCAGTACGCCACGCCCGTGGACGGCGACAATGGCGCCGCGCAATCGGGCGCGCGCCCGGATACGGACGCCGGCATGCTGGTGGACCTGTCGATCGCGGCGAACGCCGACATCACCGGCCAGAGTCTGCCCGTCATCCCCAGCGGCGTGGTCTATGGCTCGTCGAACCGCCAGCCGCTGGCCGGCGCCATGGTGCGGCTGAGCGGCCCGGCCGGCTTCGATCCCGCGCGCCACCTGGTGGGCGGCGCGGGCAATGCCGAACAGCGCAGCAGCGACGAAGGCATGTACCAGTTCCTGCTCACATCGGACGCGCCCTCGGGCCGCTATCAGCTGCTTACCCGGCCCTCGGCCGGCTATGTGTCGCCGTCCACGGCGCTGCCGCCCCAGCCGCAAGCCCTGGTCCTGCCCACCGGCGCGGCCCCGCTGGCGGTGCAGCCGCAAGCCGCCCCGCCGCAGCCTGGCGAGGCCACCACCTACTACACCCAGTTCACGGTATCGTCCGGCAGCCGGCCCGTGGCCAACAACCACCTGCCGCTGGACCAGGCCGCGACCCAGGGCCTGCTGCTGCGCAAGAGCGCGTCCAAGAGCGTCGTCGAAACGGTGGACTTCGTGGACTACGCGCTCGAACTGAACAACCAGACGGGCGGGCTGCTGGCCGGCGCGACCTTCGAGGACCTGCCCGCCGCCGGCTTCGTCTACCAGCAAGGCTCGGCGCGGGTCATCACCGCCGCCGGCGCCAGCGCCGTCGAACCGCTGCTCACGCCCAACGGCAAGGGCGGGCTGTCGATGCGCTTCGAGCTGCCGTCGCTGCGCCTGGCCGACCAGGAAGCGCTGCGCCTGACCTATCGCATGCGCGTGAACGTCGGCGCCCTGCAAGGCGACGGCGTCAACCGCGCCCGCGCCACCAGCGGCGCGCTGCGCTCGAACGAAGCCTCGGCGCGGGTGAAAGTGGTCGGCGGCGTGTTCGCGGAAGAGGCCTTCGTCATTGGCAAGGTCACGCTGGACTGCAACCGCAATGGCATCCAGGACGAGGAAGCCGGCGAAATCGGCATCCCCGGCGTGCGCCTGTACCTGGAAGACGGCACCTTCGCCATCACCGACAGCGAGGGCAAATACAGCTTCTACGGCTTGCGTCCGCTGACGCACGTGCTCAAGCTCGACCTGACCACCCTGCCGCAAGGCGCGGTGCTGGGTTCGGCCGGCCACCGCAACAGCGTCGACGAGCAGGCCTCGCCCGCCGTCCGCACCCGCCAGGCCAGCACCCGCTTCGTCGACCTGAAGAAGGGCGAGCTGCACAAGGCCAATTTCGTCGAACAATCCTGCGCGCCATCGGTGCGGCGGGATGTGATCGCGCGCCGCGACGCCGCCTCGGCCCAGCGAGACGAAGCCGCGTCCAGCGTGCGCCGCGACTTCAAGGCGCAGGCGCAGATCGTGGAAACCACCGACGTGCGCAGCCGCCCGCAGACCGGCTACATGGACCCGGAGCGCGGCACGCCCGGCGCCGACCAGCCTCCGGGACGCGACGGGAAATCGCCGGCGCCGCGTGCCACGCGGACCGAAGCGGCGAACGCCGCCGGCGCGCCGGACGCCGCCACGGCCCGGCCGCTGGAGGAACTGCTGCCCGAGGCCGACCCCGAACTGGGCCTGCTCAACCTGAAGGAAGGCCAGACCCTGCCCATCGCCCAGACTTCCATCATGGTCAAGGGCCGTCTGGGGGCCGTCTTCCGCCTCAAGGTCAACGGCGCCGAAGTCGGCCAGGATCGCGTCGGCAAGAAGAGCCAGCTGCAGGACCAGGGCGTGCAGGGCTGGGAATACGTGGGCGTGAACCTGCGCCCCGGCGTCAACCGCATCCAGGTCGAACAGCTGGACGGCATGGGCAACGCGCGCGGCAGCGCGTCCGTCAGCGTGATCGCGCCCGGCAAGCTGGCCCGCATCGAACTGAGCGCCCCCGAGCGCCCCATGGCCGACGGCCGCACGCCGGCCAGATTGCGCCTGCGCCTGACGGACCGCGACGGCGTGCCCGTGACGGCCCGCACCCAGGTGACGTTGAACGCCACGATCGGCCAGTGGCAGCTCGAAGATCTGTCGCCCGCCGAGCCCGGCACGCAGATCTTCGTGGAAGGCGGCCAGGCCGAACTGCCGCTGACGCCGCCCGCCTCGCCCGGCGAGGGCCATGTCGAAGTGCAGGCTGGCAATCTGCGCAAGAAGATCCCGCTGGTTTTCGTGCCGGAACTGCGTCCGATGATCGCCGCCGGCATCGTCGAAGGCAGCATCAGCCTGAACCAGATCGACTTCTCGAAGATGGAGCCGGTGCGCTCGGGCGACGTGTTCGAGCGCGAGCTGCGCGCGCACAGCCGCTCGTTCAACGGCGGCAAGGGCTCGGCCGGCGGTCGCGCCGCGTTCTTCCTGAAGGGCAAGATCCGCGGCGACTATCTGCTGACCGCCGCCTACGACTCGGAAAAGACCACCCGCGACCGCCTGTTCCGCGATATCCAGCCCGACGAGTACTACCCCATCTACGGCGACTCGGCGCAGCGCGGCTTCGACGCGCAAAGCACCGGCCGCCTGTATGTGCGCATCGACAAGGACAAGTCGTACCTGCTGTATGGCGACTACACCACCGCCTCGTCCGACACGGTGCGCCAGATCTCGCAATACTCGCGCTCGCTCAATGGCGTCAAAGGCCATTACGAGACGGACATCCAGGGTCGCAAGGTGGAAGTGACCGGCTTCGCCGCGCACGACACGCTGCGCCAGATGGTCGAGGAATTCGCCGCCAACGGCACCTCCGGCCCGTTCCAGCTGCGTCACGGCGATCTGTACCTCAACAGCGAGCAGGTGGTGGTGCTGACGCGCGACCGCAACCAGCCGTCGCTGATCCTGCGCAGCGAGACCAGGCAACGTTTCGTGGACTACGAACTCGAACCCTGGACCGGCCGCTTGCTGTTCAAGGCGCCGATCCCCAGCTTCGACGCGGACCTGAACCCCAACTCGATCCGCGTGAGCTACGAAGTCGATTCCGGCGGCGAGGCTTTCGCGGTCTATGGCGCCGATGCGCAGGTCCAGGCGACCGAGAAACTGCGCGTGGGCGGCGTCTACGTGCGCGACGAGGATCCCGGCAAGTCCTTCGGCATGCGCGCGGTGACGGGCGAATACAAGTTCGGCGAGCGCACCACGCTGTCCGCCGAGCTGGCCAGCACCCGCAACGGCGACAGCAGCCTGCTGGACAGTCAGCTGACCGGTCAGCCCGGCGGCCAGGGCGAGACGCCGGCCGTCGCGCCCGGCGCCGACCTGCTGGGCGAGCACTCGGGCAGCGCCCGCCGCGTGGAGTTCCGCCACGAAGGCACGGACCTGAACGTGCTGGCGCAGTACGCCAGCGCCGACGAGGGTTTCGACAATATCTCCGCGCCGGTCTCGCAGGGCCGCACCGAGATCGCCGGCAAGGCCGAGTACCGCATCGACGAACATACCGCGCTGCGCGGCGAGATCCGCAGCAGCGAGGACGAGCGCTACGGCAGCAAGCGCGAAGGCGCCACCGTGTCGGTGGAACGCCGGCTGAGCGAGACCGTGGTGGCCGAGGCCGGCATGCGACGCTATGCGGAAACCGTCGCCGACAATGGCTACATGGCCGAACAAGGCGTGGCGCCGTACTCGGGCACCACCCTGCGCGGCAAGCTGAGCGTGCAGTGGCCGACCAACCCGAACGCCGTCGGCTACCTGGAATACGAACAGGATGTCAGCGAGTCCGACCGCCGCGTCGCGGCCGTGGGCGGCGAGTACCGGCTGGGTTCCGGCGGGCGGGTCTATGGCCGCTACGAATTCCTGTCCAGCCTGGGCAGCCTGTATTCGCTGAACGATACGCAGCGCCGCTACACCGGCCTGTTCGGCTTCGACACGCAGTACATGAAAGACGGTTCGGTGTTTTCCGAATACCGGATGAACGATGCCATGGACGGCCGCAGCGCCCAGGCCGCCGTCGGACTGCGCAACCTGTGGAGCGTGACGGATTCCTGGCGGCTGGGCACGACTTTCGAAAGCACGCGCCCGCTGTTCGGTCCCGAACGTGGAGACACTGGCGGCTACGGCGGCGCCTTCTCGATGCCCGGCGACTACGCCAGCCTGAACGAAAGCTCGGTGGCCGGCACGGTGGCGGCCGAGTACGTCGGCAGCGAGCGGATGAAGTTCAGCACGCGCCTGGAAGCGCGCCGCGCCACCTCGCTGGACAGCTATCTGCACACCGCGGCCGTGGCCTACAAGCTGTCGCCGGACTGGACCCTGCTGCTGCGCAACGGCGTGCAGCTGGACAAGGGCCGCGACGGCAACGCCGGCGACGCCACCCGGCTGCGCCAGCAGATCGGCGCGGCCTACCGCCCGGTGGACAACGACCGCTTCAATTTCCTGACGCGCTACGAGCATCGCGCCGAGCGCCTGTCGGGCGCGGCCAGCAGCTACCTGGCCGGCTCGGCCAGCGGCCTGGACAGCCAGTTCCTCGCCAATGGACTGCGCCAGGACACGCACATCCTCTCGGCCCACGCCAACTGGCAACCGATCAGCAAACTGACGCTGTCGGGCCGCTACGCCTTCAAGTGGACCACCGACGAATCCAACGGACTGTCGTCGAAGAACTGGGCCCATCTGGTCTACGGTCGCGCCATGTGGGACCTGGCCCGGCGCTGGGACGCCGGCGTGCAGGCCTTCGCCATGACCGGCAAGGGCGGCGCGCGCCAGACGGGTTTCGGCGTGGAAGCCGGCTACATGGTGACGCCCGACGTGTGGGTGTCGGTGGGCTACAACTTCAGCGGCTTTCGCGAGACCGATCTCGCCGGAGACGCGCAGACCAACCGGGGCGTGTTCCTGCGCCTGCGGATGAAATTCGATGAATCGCTGTTCGACGGAGCTGGGCAATGACGATGCAGGCCACAAAGAACCGCCGCCCGCGCAAGGCGCACTGGCTGCCGGCGCTGATGATCGCGGGCGCGCTGCTCATGCCCGGGATGGAGCAGGCGCATGCGCAATCGCGCACCATCGTCAACACCGGCTTTGACAAACTGATGAATGGGGCCAGCCCCACCCCGCCGTCGAACGGCGCGCTCTACCTTGACGATGCCCGCTGCACGGTCGGCGTAGCTGGCAAGTGCCTGGCGGGCTGGCTGTCCACGCATCCGGCCCATTTTGAGTTCGGGCACATGATTGAGGCCGGCTCAAGCATGAGCACTTATGGCGTCACGCCCAACAGTGGCACAGCCTTTGTCGAACTGAACGCGGCGACCCGTTCTCGCCTCTATCAGAACATCTGCCTGAAATCCGGTGAATCGATCCGGCTGTCCTATTGGCTGTCGTCCAGAAATGGCACCGACGGCAATGGCGCGCACGATAGCCAGGTCCAGGCCGGCATCTGGCCGCTGAATCATGCAGGTCCGCTAGGCGGGGCGATCATGGCCGTCCCGTCCAGCGTGCGTCCGGGCTCGCAGCCCGGCTGGAACGAGGAGACCGCCGTACTGACACTGCCGGCATCCTACCCGTCAGGCATCTATCAATTGGGTTTCGAAGCCATCCTGCCGCAGGGGAATTCCAGCTACAGCAACCTGCTGGATAACGTCACTATTCCCATCAAGCCCCTGATCGACCTGGGCGGCAGCCAGACGAATGCCATCGTGGTCGAAGGCACCGAGTCGCCCACGATCAAGGTTCGTATCAATGGCCGCGTAAGCGCGCCAATCCGGCTGGTGTTCAAGGCCTCCGGCACGGCCACGCCCGACGAGGACTACCGGTTGGGCAAGCCCGCCGGCCTGCCGGGCTCGGCCCCAACCCTGGAACACAAGAACGGCAGCGATACCTGGACGCTGTTGGTGCCGCAAGGCGAGTACCACGGCGGCCTGTCGACAACCGTGGGCGGCGGCGTCATCAGCCTGCCCTTCGAGGCCCTGGCGGATGAAGCCGCCGAAGACAACGAGACCGTGGTCTTCACGCTGCAGGCGCCAGGCGTCAACGGTGCATCTCCCTCGCTGGACTGGAACATGGAAGATCCGATCTGCAGCGGCACCGGTGATACCGTCAAGCAGGCCAGCTATCTCATCAAGGAAACGGTACCCACGATCAAATTCAGCGGCACGGTATACAACGACCAGAACGGCAACGACGCGCTGGATGAGCAGGAAAACTGGACCTCGGTGGAGCCGCTGGCCTCGAACGTCTACGTCAACCTCGTGCGCAAGAACGAAGTCGTGTCCTCGCAGGCAGTGGCGCCCGGCGCGGGCAGCTATCAGTTCGCCGCGCCCAGCGATACGGACTACACCATCGTCCTGTCGGACTCCCCCGCCAATCCGTCTCCTACGCCCCCGGTCTACTGGCGTTTCAAGAGCCCGGCGTCCGGCATTCTCGGCCCCTATTCCGAGGGCCAGGATACACAGGACTTCGGCCTGACGCCCGCCACCGACGCCTCGCTGTCCAAGGCGTTCGACCAGATCCGCATCCCGCTGCAAGGCAAGGCGAAGGTCATCTTCAAGCTGAAGAACAGCAACAACGGCCTGGATCAGCACGATGGCCTTGCTTTCACCGATCTGCTGCCAGAGGGCCTGGTGATCGATGGACAACCCCAGGCCGCGCAATGCGGCGGCACCGTGACGGTATCCACCCAGAACGGCCGCTCGCGCCTGCGCTTTGCCGGCGGCAGCCTGCCCAAGGGCGTCAGCAGCTGCGACGTGACCGCGACCGTGCTGGGCCAGACCCTGGGACTGAAAACCAATGACCAATCGAATCTGAGCGAGGTCTCATCCAACCTGGCCGTATCGGTCAATGCCAGCATTCGCGTCGGCCTGAACTACGACGTGGAGGGTGCGGTCTACCGAGACGCCAACGCCAACGGCCATCTCGACGCGGAAGAAGGCGGCGTCGGCGCAACGTTGTGGGTCAAGCTGACGCCGCGCGCCGGCGGTCAATGCCAGGCGCCGGCGCTGGACGTCGTGGTCGCCGACGCGGCCAGCGGCCGCTACCACATCAAGGCCGCGCCCGCGGGCGACTATTGCCTGATCGCCTCCGACAACAGGGATCCGGCAGACATCACACCATCCACGCCGGGCTGGACGCCGTCGGCGCCGGCGGACGGCCGGCTGTCCATCTCGATCAGCAACGCGGACCTGCGCAACCGCGACCTGGGCCTGTACCGAGGCCTGATCGTCAAGGGCCGGGTGTTCCGCGATACCGGAACGCCGGACGCCCGGGCCGGCAACACCGCCAACAACGGCGTCGCGGACAGCGCGGAACCTGGCCTGCCGGGCGTCGGCGTGCGCGTCCAGGCCGGCGGCCGCGTCTATTCCAGCGGCTCGACCGATGCCGACGGCGCCTACGCGCTGTTCGTGCCCGTGCCGCAGGACGGCGGCCCCGCCGCCGGCCAGCCCATCGAAGTGGCGCAGACCAATCCGCAGGGCCACGTCTCCACCGGCGCCTCGGTGCAGGGCAAGCCGATCTCGGGCTCGGCCAGCGTCGGCGGCACGCAATACACCTACGACCGCGACGCCGACATCCTCAGCTTCGCGCCCGGCGGTCGCAGCGTCCTGGACGGCCTGGACTTCGGCGACGTGCCCGACAGCCGCCTCAGCCACGACGGCAACCTGGACGGCACGCCGGGCGCGGCGCTGACCTTCCCGCACGTCTTCACCGCCGGCACCCGTGGCAGCCTGCGCCTGAGCAGCAGCGCCGTGCCCTCGCCGCCAGCGGAGAACTGGACCGATGCGCTGTATCGCGACATCAACTGCAATGGACAGATCGACGTCGACACGGATACGCTGATTCCATCCGAACAGGTCTTCGATCTGGACGCCGGCCAAAACCTGTGCCTGGTGCACAAGCAGTTCATTCCCGCCAATGCGGCCACCGGCCACCGCAACGTCGTCACGCTGCGCGCGGAACTGACCTACGCCAACGCCGCGCCGGCGCTCAGCGCCGTCTACACGCGCGAGGACCGGACCACGGTGGCGCAATCCGGCGCGCTGGAACTGGTGAAGGAGGTGCGCCACACCGGCCCCAACTGCACGCCGCTGCCCTCGCCGCAGGGAGACTGGGCCAGCAACAATCAGGCGCGTCCCGGCGACTGGCTGCAATACCGCATCACGTACCGCAACAAGAACATCGATCCCTTGCGCAACCTGGTCATCACCGACGCCACGCCGGCCTTCACCCGCTACGTCAACGCAACCTGCGGCACCAGCACGCCTGACGGCCTCGCCTGCTCGCCGCCCAGCGCCGGCAGCAATCCCCCATCCGCGCCCAAGGCGGGCGCCGCCGGCATCCTGCGGTGGGAGTTCCAGGACAAGCCAGGCGCGACGGGCGGCCTGCTGAGCGGCGCAGCCGGCAACGTGGATTTCTGCATCCAGCTGGAACCCTGAGAGGCGGCGCGGTCACGCGCATGGCGCCCGATGCGCGATGCCCGCCATGCCGCCACTGTCCAGCGACACGCAAACAAAAACGCCATCCTGTTTCCAGGATGGCGTTCATTGCCAGGAAGGCGGCGGATGAAGGACGCCGAACCTCAACGCTCGTCCGGATCCTTGCCGCTTGCTTCCTGCCAGGTTTTCCACAGCTGCCAACCCACCAGCGCGCCCGCCGCGACCTTCAGCAGGCGAAAGCGCTTGCCTCCACGCATGAACATGGCGGACAGCGACGAGCTGACCAGTGGATAACGGCGCGCCAGGCCGATGGCCTGCAAGGCCCAGCGTGACGCATTGCTGGACGCCAGTCCGGGCAGCAGGCTCTTGAGGAGCGAGGCCGGCTCCAGCTTGCGGCCGGCGCTGGCGATGCCCTGGGCCAGGGATTCGCGCTCGATGGCGGCGCGCGCGCGCAGCAGCTCGATGCGCACCGCGCGGTCGATGGAGGGAGAACGCTTTGCCATGGCTCAGTCCTCCCCGCGCCGGCGCGGATCCTCGTCATGCGCGTCGCGCACGCGCTCGAGCAGTTCCGCGTCGCGGCCCAGCTCTTCCAGCGTGGCCGAGAACGGCGGCGGGCCATAGAGCAGCGCCTGCCTGACCGCGACCAGCAGCCCCACCCCCAGCACCGCGTACAGACCGGCCAGCAGGCCCAGCGCCAGATAACGGTTTTCGGTGGGCCAGAACGCCACCGCGATGCTGACCGTGAACACCAGCACCGCCAGCGTCAGGAACAGCAGGGCGGCGAAGGCCATGCCCAGCAGCTTCAGCAGCCGCGCCTTTTCATCCGCCGCCTCCAGAGCCAGCAGCTCCAGACGCGTGCGCAGCAGCCCGACCAGGCCGGAGGCGACGCCAAATACAGATTTACGCAGACCCATGAGTCATGGCGCGACCGCGCGGACGGCCGGACGATGCGTCCGGGCCGCCGCGCAAGCCGCGCCGTTCCCGTCAGCGGCGGCTGATCAGCAGGCCGAGCAGCAGGCCGGTCACGCCCGCGATGCCGATGGCCTGCCAGGGATTGTCGTGCACGTAGTCGTCGGTGGCGCGCGCCGCCTTGCGGCCGCGCTCCAGCACCGCGTCCTGCGCCTCGTAGAGGGCCTCGCGGGTGCGTTTCAGGGAGGTGAGCGCGCGGTCGCGCAATTCGTTGGCCTTGTCACCGGTGCTGCTGGCGGCTTCGCGCAGCAGGCTCTCGGCATCGTTCAGGCTGGTCTTGACACTGTCGATCAGGCGTTCTTTCGCCGCGTCGTCGGTTTTCTTGGTGGCCATGTGTTGAGCTCCTGTTGTGTGTCGATGACAAAAACATCATACCAGCCGCGTCGCGCCCCGCAGGCGGCCGCGGCCCCGCGCTACTTGATCTGCGTGATCTCGACGGCGGATTTCACGCCGCCCTGATCGATGTCCTGCTTCATCACCAGGTTCACCGCCGGGCAATACCAGTCAGTGACCGTGGTGTTCATGCCGGGAATCGGAATCGTCAGCCCCTGGAACGAAGCCATGGTGGGATCGGAATTGCGGGTGTAGGTGATGGGATGGCAGGACTGCTTGCCCAGCGCCGTGTCCACCGGCTTCTGCTGTCCCACCGTCTTCTGGCCGATGCGCACGGTCGTGCTGGGCTGGCCGCCCACCGGCGCGTCCTTGCCGATCTTCAGGCGGAAGGACGAGCCCGGCAGCTTCTGGCCGGCATTGAGCTTGCCGTCATAGGCGAACAGGCCCAGCATGCGCAGGTCGAACTGACCCTCGGAAGGCTGGGGCGCCTCGCCTGCGGATGCGTACTTCAGAAAGGTCGCCTGGCCGTTCTTGACCGTCATCAAGTAGTCCAGCTTCGATTTGCCCGGCGGCAGGCCGGCGTAGCTGAAACGCGCCACGCCCTGCACCCGCGCGCGGCAATTGTCGCCATTGCTTTTTGTAACCTCGGCAAAGCTCAGGTCGGCGCCTAGCGCCAGGTTGCCCGTGCCGGTCAGCTGCACGGCGCCGCCGTCGTGCATGAATTGCGCGTCGCACACGCCGGCCTGCGCCGTGCCCGCCGCCACCGCCATCACCGCCAAACCTGCCCAATTTCGCAATGCCACTCGTCGCTCCAGTAATCCGGAAAATACGTCCCGCCCGCGAGCGGAAACTGGATCGATACTACACCGGGCGGCGCGGGCGGCATATGTCCGAACGTGACAGTCCGATCAAGCGGCAACGGCATCCGGCCGGTCACCCCGCCGGCGCCAGCCGCCTGATGCGCGCGCGGATTTCCGGGGCGCAGGAACCGCAGCCCATGCCGCAGCCCAGCCCGGCCTGCAGCCCGTCCCAGTCCAGGCCGTCGGCGATGGCGGCGTCGATGGCCGCCTCGTCCACGCCCTTGCATATGCACACCATGCGCTTGCGCGCCGCCTCGATGCGGCCGGTCAGCAGCGCGGCCAGGCTGGCCGGCGCCGCATCGCCGCCGGCCCAGGCCAGCAGCGCGTCCTGCGCGCGCACATCGCCGGTGAGCAGGAACGCCGCGGGCGCGCCGCCGGCGGTTCGCAGGCGCCGCAGCACGCCGCGCGCCGGATCGTCGAAGGCGGCGTCCGGACAACGCAATTCCAGGGCCTCCAGCAGTTCCTCCAGCGCCGCGCCGTCGGGCGCTTGCGCCGCGCCCAGCTGCAGGCGCGCGCCGCCCACGGCGGCCGGCAGGACCACCGCGTAGTCGTAGCGGCCCAGCCACGGGGCCAGGCGGGCGCGCAGCGCCGGGCCGTCGCCCTGGATCCAGCCACACGCCCGCCAAGTCAGCTTGGCCGGCTCGGCCGAGATGGCCGCGTGCTTGAGTTCCGGCTGGCGGGAGATGGGATCCGCCGCGTCATGCGTCAGCGCGTTCACGCCCAGTCCGGCCATGTAGGCGCTGCCCCAGTGCATCGGCAGGAAGGCCTGGCCGGGCCTGAGTCCCTCGTCCGGCCGCGCCGGCAGCACGATGCTGCCACGCCGCGACTTGAGCCGGGCCAGCGCGCCGGGCGCGAGCCTGAGCCTGCGCATGTCCTCCGGATGCAGCGACACCCAGGGCTCATCCACATGCTGCGTCAGCGCGCGGGCGAGCGAGGTGCGCGCCAGCGTGTGCCAATGGTCGCGCAGCCGTCCCGTGGTCAGCTTGAGCGGGTAATGCGCCGACACGGATTCGACGGGCGGCCGGTAGCCCAGGTCATGGAAACGGGCGCGCCCGTCCGGCGTGGGATAGCGTCCATCGCCATACAGGCGCGCCCTGCCCTGCCCCGCGCGATACGGCCACTGCTGCGGACCGTCGCGCTCCAGCGTCGGGTAGTCCAGCGCGCTGTAGTCCAGGTCCCGGCCCGCCGTCATCCTGGCGTGCTCGGCGTACACCTCGCTTTCATCGCGATAGCCGAACAGCGCGGCCTTGCGCGGCGCGATGCGGGCCGCCAGCCTGAGCGCGACCGCCTGCGCCAGCCGCCAGTCGGGCATGGCGTCGCCCGGCGGCGCGATGGCGGCCCGCACGCGGCTGATGCGGCGCTCGGAATTGGTCATGGTGCCGGATTTCTCCGGCCAGGTCGCGGCGGGCAGCACCAGGTCGGCATGGGCCAGCGTCTCAGCGCCGGCATAGGCTTCCTGCACGATCACGAAATCCGCGCGCGCCAAAGCGGCGCGCGCGCGGGCCTGGTCGGGCATGGACTGGGCCGGGTTGGTGGCGGCGATCCACAACACCTTGATGCGGCCCTCGCGCGCGCGCTCGAACAGCTCCAGCGCGCTGGCGCCGGGCGCTTCGGGCAAGGCGTCCACGCCCCATAGCGCGGCCGCCTCGGCGCGGTCGCCGGCGTCGGCCGGATCGCGGTGCCCGGGCAGCAAGGTGGCCATGCCGCCGGCCTCGCGTCCGCCCATGGCGTTGGGCTGGCCGGTCAGCGAGAACGGCCCCGCGCCCGGCCTGCCGATCTGGCCCGTGGCCAGGTGCAGATGGATCAGCGCGGTGTTCTTGTCGGTGCCGCTGGCCGACTGGTTCAGGCCCATGGTGTACAGCGACAAGGCAGCGCCCGCGCCGCCGAACCAGCGCGCGGCCTGGATGATGTCCCGCGCGGGAATGCCGCAGACCTCGGCGGCCGCGCCGGGCGTGAATTCATGGATGCGGGCCTTGAGCGCCTCGAAGCCCGAGGTATGGGCGCGGATGTAGTCCTGGTCGACCAGTCCTTCCCACACCATCACGTTCAGCATGGCGTGGAACAGCGCCACGTCCGAGCCCGGCGTCAGCGGCAGGTGCAGATCGGCGCCGGAGGCCGTGTCGGTGCGGCGCGGATCGACCACGATGAGCTTCATGCCGGGCCGGCTCGCGCGGGCGGCCTCGAGCCGGCGGAACAGCACCGGATGGGCATAGGCCATGTTGGACCCGGCGATCAGCACCGTGTCGGCCAGTTCCAGGTCCTCGTAGCAGGCGGGCGGCGCGTCGGCGCCCAGCGTGCGCTTGTAGCCCGACACCGCGCTGGACATGCAGAGCCGCGAATTGGTGTCGATGTTGTTGGTGCCGACCAGCGCTCGCGCCAGCTTGTTGAAGACCGCATAATCCTCGGTCAGCAGCTGGCCGGACAGGTAGAAGCCGACAGAATCCGGCCCGTGCCGGACGATGGCGTCGGCCAGCCGGTCGGCAGCGATGTCCAGCGCCTGGTCCAGCCCGATCGGCTTGCGCGGCTCGTCCTTGCCCGCGCGCCAGGACGCGACGAGCACGCGCGCATGATCGGCGCGGACCGTGTCGGCCAGGGCCAGGCCCTTGCTGCACAGCCGGCCGTGGTTGGCGGGGTGGCTGTCGTCGCCGCGCACCGCCAGCACCGCGCCCTGGCTGACCCGCACGCGCACGCCGCAGCCCGTGCCGCAGTAGCAGCACACGCTGGCTACCTCCGCGCCCTCGTCCCGCGCCGGATGGATGCTGACCGGAATCGCCGCCGCGTCCATGGCTAGTCCAGGTCCAGGCTGACCACGCCGGCCTCGACCCGGACAGCGACCGCCCGGGCGCAGCCCACGTCGGGCGCCTGCGCCTGGCCGCTGTCCAGGTCGATTACCCAGTTGTGCAAGGGGCAGGTGACCGAACGGCCGTGCACCAGGCCGGCCGACAAGGGACCGCCCTTGTGGGGACAGCGGTCGATCAGGGCGAACACCTCGTCGCCATGGCTGCGGAACACGGCGATGTCCTCGCGGCCGGGACGGCGCACGATGCGGGCGCCCTGCGGCGGAATGTCCTCGACCCGGCAGATCTCGGACCAGTTTTGCGTGATGGTGGCGGTTGTCATAGCGGCGCTCATGCGGAAAGGATCTCGAACTCGCGCGCGGCGGGCGCGCCCGCCGTTCTCTCGCGCCAGGGATCGGACTCGAAGGACAGGGCGAAGCGCAGCCGCGCGTACAGGAGCTTGCGGTTTTCCGGGTCCTCGACCACCTGCCGCCTGGCGTGCTCCAGGCCGACGCGGGCCAGATAGTGCACCGTGCGTTCCAGGTAGAAGGCTTCCTCCCGATAGAGCTGCAGGAACGCGCCGGCATACTCCAGCACCTCGTCCTGCGTCTGCACCTTGACGAAGAACTGGGCCACCTCGGTCTTGATGCCGCCGTTGCCGCCCACGTACAGCTCCCAGCCCGACTCCACCGCGATGATGCCCACGTCCTTGATGCCCGATTCGGCGCAGTTGCGCGGGCAGCCCGACACCGCCAGCTTGACCTTGTGCGGGCTCCACATGCCCACCAGGTCCTTCTCCAGCGCGATGCCCATGCCCGTCGAATCCTGCGTGCCGAAACGGCAGAACTCGCTACCGACGCAGGTCTTCACGGTGCGCAGGCTCTTGCCGTAGGCGTGGCCCGAGGGCATGTCCAGGTCCTGCCAGACCTTGGGCAGGTCTTCCTTGCGCACGCCCAACAGGTCGATGCGCTGCCCGCCCGTCACCTTCACCATGGGGATCGCGTACTTGTCCGCCACGTCGGCGATGCGGCGCAGCTCGGACGCATTGGTCACGCCGCCCCACATGCGCGGCACCACGGAATAGGTGCCGTCCTTCTGGATGTTGGCGTGCATGCGCTCGTTGGCCAGCCGGGACTGGCTGTCGTCGCGCGCCTCGCCCGGCCAGGTGGACAGCAGGTAGTAATTGATGGCGGGACGGCAGGTCGCGCAGCCGTCCGGCGTGCGCCATTCCATGAAGGCCATCACATCGGCCACGCGGGTCAGGTGATGCTCGCGGATGGCGCGGCGCAGCTCGCCGTGGGTATGCGAGGTGCAGCCGCACACCGGCTTTTCCGAGCGGGGCTTCACGTCCGCCGCGCCGCCCACGCAGTTGATCAGGATCTGTTCGACCAGCCCCGTGCAGGAGCCGCAGGAGCTGGCCGCCTTGGTGTGTTTCTTGATCTCGTCCACCGTGAACAGGCCCTGCTCGCGGATGGCCTTGACGATAGTGCCCTTGCAGACGCCGTTGCAGCCGCATACTTCGGCGCTGTCCGCCATGCCGGCGGCACGGCTCTCGCCCGCGTGACCGGTATCGCCCACGGCGTGTTCGCCGAACATCAGCTGGTCGCGCAGCGCGCCGATCTCCTTGCCCTCTCGGATCAGCCGGAAATACCAGGCGCCGTCGGCCGTGTCGCCATACAGGCAGGCGCCCACCAGGCGGTCGCCCTGGATCACCAGCTTCTTGTAGACGCCGGCCGAGGGATCGGCCAGCGTGATCGCCTCGGTCAGGCCGTCGCCCACGAAATCGCCGGCCGAGAACACGTCGATGCCGGTCACCTTGAGTTTGGTGGACGTGACGCTGCCCTCGTAGCGCCCGATGCCATGCAGCGCCAGATGGTTGGCGGCCACCTTGGCCTGCTCGAACAGCGGCGCGACCAGGCCGTAGGCCATGCCCCGGTGCCTGACGCATTCGCCCACGGCATAGATGCGGGGATCGTAGGTCTGCAGCGTGTCGCTCACCACCACGCCCCGGTCCACATGCAGGCCGCAGCTTTCGGCCAGCTCGGTGTTGGGCCGTATGCCCACGGCCATCACCACCAGGTCCGCGGCGATCTCCTCGCCATCGGCGAAGCGCAACGCGCGCACCCGGCCGTCATCGCCCGCCAGGATCGCCTGCGTCTGGCGCTGCATCAGGAAGCGCAGCCCCCGCGCCTCCAGGCTCTGCCGCAGCAGGCCGGCGGCCGCGCCGTCGAGCTGGCGGTCCAGCAGCGCTTCGCCCAGGTGCACCACGGACACGTCCATGCCGCGCGCGGCCAGGCCATTGGCCGCTTCCAGGCCCAGCAGGCCGCCGCCGATCACCACGGCATGGCGGTAGCGCGCGGCCGCGTCGATCATCAGGTTGACGTCGCGGATATCGCGGAACGTGACCACGCCGTCCAGCTCGCATCCCGGCACCGGCAGCATGAAGGGATTCGATCCGGTCGCCAGCAGCAGGCGGTCATAGGGCAGCGTGGCGCCATCGTCGAGCTGCGCGATGCGCCGCGCCCGGTTCAGGCCCGTGACCTTGCGGCCCAGCAGCAGCCGGATACCGTTCGACGCGTACCAGTCCTCGCGGTTGAGGATGATGTCGTCCAGCGTCTGCTCGCCGGTCAGCACCGGCGACAGCAGGATGCGGTTGTAGTTGACGTGCGGCTCGGCGCCGATCACGGTGATGTCGTACAGGTCGGGCGCCAGTTTCAGCAGTTCCTCGACCGCGCGGATGCCGGCCATGCCGTTGCCCACCACCACCAACTTCTGTTTCTCTTGCATGATGTCCCTCTCAGCCTGTAGTTCCGGATGCGCTCAGGCCACGGCCCGTGAGGCTCCGGCGTCGTCCGGCGCGCCGCCCTCGGCCCTGCCGGCCTGGACGCCGGACTCGCGAGCCGCCGCGTGCTCCGGATTGCCATGGCGGCGGTGCAGGAAGTCCACTACCGCGGCGCGGCAGGCGAGGTAGACCGCGTCATTGGCCAGTGCCACGCGGTCGCGCGGTCGCGCCAGCGGCACGGCCAGGATCTCGCCGATGGTGGCGGCCGGCCCGTTGCCCAGCATGACGATGCGGTCCGACAGCAGCACGGCCTCGTCCACGTCGTGCGTGACCATGATGGTGGTGGTGCGCGTCTTGGCCACGATCCTGAGCAGCTCGTCCTGCAGATGCGCGCGCGTCAGCGCATCCAGCGCGCCGAACGGTTCGTCCATCAGCAGCACGCCCGGCTCGATCGCCAGCGCCCGCGCGATGCCCACGCGCTGCTTCATGCCGCCGGAGATCTCGCGCGGCAGCTTGTTCTGCGCGGGCAGCAGTCCCACCAGTTCCAGCGCCGCGCGCGTGCGCTCGGCCAGCCGGGCGCGGTTTTCGCTGCCGCCGAACACGCGCTCCACCGCCAGGTGCACGTTCTGGAAGCAGGTCAGCCAGGGCAGCAGGGAATGGTTCTGGAACACCACCGCGCGGTCGGGCCCGGGTCCGGTGATCTCGCGCTCGGCGCACAGCAGCACGCCAGTGGTGGGGCGCGTCAGGCCGGCGATCAGGTTCAGCAGCGTGGACTTGCCGCAGCCCGAATGCCCGATCAGCGTGATGAACTCGCCCTGGTCCACGGTCAGGTCGATATCGCGCAGGGCCACGAAATCGCCCTTGCGCGTGGCGAAGGTCTGGCCCACGCGTTCTATGCGTACATGCTTCTTCATGCGGCTACTCCTCGGCGTAGGTAAAACGGCGCGCCAGCGCGACCAGCAGCGTTTCCAGCGCCAGCCCCACGATGCCGATCACGAAAATGGCGATGACGATGTGCTCGACCTTCAGGTTGTTCCATTCGTCCCACAGCCAGAAGCCGATGCCGGTGCCGCCCGTCAGCATCTCGGCCGCCACGATCACCAGCCAGGCCGTGCCGATGGACAACCGCACGCCGGTCAGCACATAGGGCAGCACCGCCGGCAGCAATACCTTGGTGACGACCTTCCATTCCGACAGATTCAGCACGCGCGCCACGTTCAGGTAGTCCTGCGGCACGCGCGTCACCCCAACGGCGGTATTGACGATCATGGGCCAGATGGAACAGATGAAGATCGCCCAGATGGCGGCCGGATTGGCGGCCTTGAACAGCAACAGGCCCAGCGGCAGCCAGGCCAGCGGCGACACCGGCCGCAGCAGGCTGACGATGGGCGAGAACATGGCGCGCAGCGCGGCATAGCGACCGATGGCGAAGCCCGCCGGTATGCCCACGATGGCGGCCAGCCCGAAGCCGACGGCCACGCGCTGCAGCGAGGCCAGCAGGTTCCAGCCTATGCCCTTGTCGTTGGGCCCGTTGTCGTAGAAAGGATCGGCGAACAGCGCCTGGGCCGCGTGCCAGGTGACGCCGGGCGTGGGAATCTCGGGAATGCCCATGGCCACCGCCTGCCATGCCAGCACGAACACCGCGAATCCAGCCACCGGCCCGGCCACGGCCTTGAGCAGGGCCTCGACGCGGTCGCGCCAGAAGGCGCCCGTCCGGCCCGCGCCCGCCATGCCGGAGATCACATTGAACATATCCTTCTCCCTCGTTGCGGCGCTCAGGCCTTGACCTTGAAGCCGTCGGCATAGGCCGCCGGATCGCTGCCGTCCCAGGCCACGCCGTCGACCAGCGTGGACTTGCGCATCTCGCCGGCGGGCAGCGCCACGCCCACGGCCTGCGCCGCCTGGCGGTACACGTCGATGCGATTGATCTGCCGGGCCACGGCCAGGTAGTCGGGATGCGTCTTGAGCAGTCCCCAGCGCTTGTGCTGCGTCAGGAACCACATGCCGTCGCTCAGGTAGGGGAAGTTGGCCGCGCCATCGGCATGAAAGCGCATGGCATGCGGATCGCTCCAGGACTTGCCCAGGCCGTCCTCGTAGCGGCCCTGCATGCGGCCGACGATGCCGCCGGCATCGGTATTGACGTAGGACTTGGCCGCGATGGTCTCGGCGGTCTTCTGGCGATTGGCTTCGGACGCGTCGATCCACTTGCCCGCCTCCAGCACCGCGGCGGTGACGGCCCGCGCCGTATTGGGATGGCGCGCCACGAACTCGGCGCTGGCGCCCAGCACCTTTTCGGGATGATCGGCCCAGATGCCCTGCGTCGTGATGGCGGTGAAGCCGATCTTGTCCATGATCGCGCGCGCGCCCCAGGGCTCGCCGACGCAGAAGCCGTCCATGTTGCCCACGCGCATGTTGGCGACCATCTGCGGCGGCGGCACGGTGATGGCCTTGGCGTCGCGCATCGGATCGATGCCATGCGCCGCCAGCCAGTAATACAGCCACATGGCGTGGGTGCCTGTGGGAAAGGTCTGGGCGAAGGTGTATTCGCGCTTGTCGCTGGCCATCAGCCTGGCCAGCGACTCGCCGTCGCGCGCGCCAGCCTGCAGCAGCTTGTTGGACAGGGTGATCGCCTGGCCATTCTGGTTCAGCCCCATGAGCACCGCCATGTCCTTGCGCGGACCGCCGATGCCCAGGTGCACGCCGTAGACCAACCCATACAGCACATGAGCGAAATCCAGCTCGCCGTTCATGAGCTTGTCCCGCACGCCGGCCCAGGAAGCCTCCTTGGACAGCGTGATGGTGACGCCGTGCTTCTTGTCCAGGCCCAGCGCCGAGGCCATCACCACGGACGCGCAATCCGTCAGCGGGATGAAGCCGATCTTCACCTCGGTCTTTTCCGGCGCATCGGTGCCGGCCGCCCAGGCGCCGGCGCGCACCAGCGGATCTACCAGGGACAACAGGCCCGCGCCCGTCGCCGCGCGCGCGGCCCCCGCGAGCCAGCTGCGGCGTCCGGCATCGGCGCCATCGCGCGGGTCGGGTTTCGGGGCGTGTTCCGAACGGTCATGGTGTGACGACATGGGCATGGCTCCTGGCAAAAAAAAACGCCCCGCCCGCCACGGACCGGATCCGGTGGCGGGCGAGACGTCGTTGTCCCTGGCCGCGAATGCGCGGCGTTCAGCGTGGGCGACCGTCGTTGGCCGCCACTACCCCACAAGCAAGCGCCGTGCCAACCCCCGCCTCCCCCGGGCGCGGACCGGCGCAAAGTCCGTGATACCGCATGGATACTGGCTTGACGGCCGATCGACGCGGGCGCGGACCGACACCTTGCGGACACACACGGATGCGCCACAACGTGCGCCGGCGCACCAAGCCTGTGCGCGCCATGCCCCGCGCTTGTGCGCGGCGCGCGGCGGTCGCGCGCGCCGCGGCATGGCATGGAAATTGCGTGATCACCGCTATCCGGATTTGCAGGATCGAACGCCCCATGCTGAAAGTCATGCTGCTCAACGATGGCGAGGGACGCGCGGCGTCGCTGCGGCAGACGCTGGCGGCCGCGGGCGTGCTCGTCGTGGCCGAGGCCGCGCCGGGCATGGATCTGGCCGCAGCGATCGAAGACGCCGCTCCCGATGTGGTGCTGATCGACAGCGACGCGCCCGGGCGAGACACGCTGGAATATGTCTGCGTGGCCAGCGAGCACAGCGACCGGCCGGTGGTGATGTTCACCGGCGACGGCACGCGCGCGGCCATCCGCGAGGCGTTGCAGGCGGGCGTGGCCGCCTACGTGGTCGGGGACGTCCCCGCCGCCCGCATCGAAAGCCTGCTGACCGTGGCGATCGAACGCTTCGCCGTGGAGAAGTCCCGGCGCGAGGCGCTGCGCGAAGCCAAGCTTCGGCTGGCGGACAGGCAATGGGTGGAAAAAGCCAAGGGCATCCTGATGCAGACCCGCTCAATTTCCGAGGACGAGGCCCACCGGCTGTTGCGCGAACGCGCCATGCAGGCCCAGAAGCGCCTGGGCGAGGTGGCGCGCGAGGTCGTTGAGTTCAGTCAATGGCTGGGCCCAGGCTGAGCGCTAATAAGTTTTGGATATATGAATTCAATAAATCAAAAGTTGTGGGGATGAAACCCCATCCCTATGATCGACTGACATTTGCCGGGCCAGCCCGGAGCGGGTTTATTCCATGAAGCTCTTCCCCCTGTTCGCCGATCTGAACGGCCGCCCCGCGCTGGTCGTGGGCGGCGGCGCCGTTGCCGAACGCAAGACGCTGGCGCTGCTCGAAGCGGGCGCCGCCGTGACCGTGGGCGCGCCCGGGCTGACGCCCGCCCTGGCCGCGCTGGCCGCCGACGGCCGCATCCGTCACCATCCGGGCCGGTTCGACCCCGCCTGGCTGGACGCCGTCTGGCTGGTCGTGGCCGCCACCGACGACACCGGGGTCAACCGCGAGGTATCCGAGGCCGCCGAGGCCCGCCGCCTGTTCTGCAATGTGGTGGACGATCCGGCGCTGTCCTCGTTCCAGGTGCCGTCCATCGTGGACCGCTCGCCGGTGATCGTGGCGATCTCGTCCTCGGGCGTGGCCCCGGTGCTGGCCCGCCGCCTGCGCGAACGCATCGAATCGCTGTTCGACCACACACTGGGCCAGCTGGCCGGACTGGCCGAGCGCTACCGCCAGCGCATCCGCGCCGGCCATCCCGACCTGGGCGCCCGGCGCCGCTTCTACGACTGGCTGCTGGACGGCCCCGTGGCCGGGCTGCTGCGCCAGCAGCGGCCGGACCAGGCCGAGGCCGCGCTGGCCACCGCCCTGGACCAGCCCCTGCGCCCCGCCGAGGGCAGCGTGGTGCTGGTGGGCGCCGGACCGGGAGACCCCGGCCTCTTGACGCTCAAGGCGCTGCGGGCGCTGAACGAGGCCGACGTGATCATGTACGACCGCCTGGTCAGCGATGACATCATGGCCCTGGCGCGGCGCGACGCGACGCGCGTGTCGGTGGGCAAGCAGCCCGGCGAAGACCATCACGCCACCCAGGCCCGCATCCACGCGCTGCTGGTCGAGCACGCGCGCGCCGGACGCCGCGTGGTGCGGCTCAAGGGCGGCGACGCCTTCATCTTCGGACGCGGCGGCGAGGAACTCGAATACCTGCGCGAGCACGGCGTGCGCTATGAGGTGGTGCCCGGCATCACGGCCGCGCTGGCCTGCGCCGCCTACGCCGGCATTCCGCTGACGCACCGCGAGCACGCGCAATCGGTGCGGCTGGTGACGGCCCACTGCCGCGACGACGAAGACAACCTGGATTGGCCCGCGCTGGCCCGCGAAAAGCAAACGCTGGCGTTCTACATGGGCGTGGGCCAGCTGGACGCGCTCAGCCGCCGGCTGATTTCGCACGGCCGCGCGCCGGACACGCCGTTCGCGCTGATCGAGAACGGCAGCCGCCCGGAACAGCGCGTGCTGTCGGGCGCAGTGAAGGACCTGCCCGATCTGGCGCGGGCGCACGGCATCCGCTCGCCCGCCCTGCTCATCGTGGGCGAGGTGGCGGGACTGGCGTCCCGCCTGCAATGGTTCGGCCGCCATATCGATGGCGGCCAGGGCAACGGCCAGCCGCAGCGCCTGGCCGCCTGAGGCCGCCGCGCCGAAAAGGCTGCGCGGCGCTTAAGGCGGCCTGATCCCGTCAGTCGGTCTTCTGGGTCGTGCCGAAGATGCGGTCGCCGGCGTCGCCCAGGCCCGGCACGATGTAGCCGTGCTCGTTCAGGTGGTCGTCGATGGACGCCGTGTAGATATGCACGTCCGGATGCTTGGCCAGCACGGCGTCGATGCCCACCGGCGCGGCCACCAGCACCAGCGCGCGGATTTCCTTGCAGCCGGCCTTCTTCAGCAGGTCGATGGCGGCGACCATGGAGCCGCCGGTGGCCAGCATGGGATCGACGATCAGCGCCAGACGCTGGTCCAGCTCGCCGACCAGGCGTTCCAGGTAGGTATGGGCTTCGAGGGTTTCCTCGTTGCGGGCCACGCCCACCACGCTGACCTTGGCGCCGGGGATCAGGCTCAGCACGCCATCCAGCATGCCGATGCCGGCGCGCAGGATGGGCACCACGGTGACTTTCTTGCCGGCGATCTT
>MCND01000148.1_pt1 | contig 32542 bp, 27 predicted proteins | sample 778211 | NCBI WGS metagenome assembly MCND01 (sample SAMN04296812, study PRJNA304217) | bioreactor metagenome | isolation source: activated sludge enriched with benzalkonium chloride | place: Turkey: Istanbul urban wastewater treatment plant
GATGCCCGCCATATCGCGCTTGAGCTTGACCGCGATATCGCCTTCCACGATCTGGCAGTGGTAGATGTCGAACTGGACTTTCAGATTGTCCGCGCCGACTTCGGCACAGACGGTCTGGGCCTCGTCTTGGCGGTTGAGGAAGAAGCCCGGAATATCGCGCGTGTTGATCGGCTCTATCACCACCGTCACACCGGCGGATGCCGCGGCGCGCGCAGCCCACGCGAGGTTCTCCAGATAGACCGCGCGATGCGCTGCACGGTCCTGCCCGGGCTGTATCAGTCCGGCCATCAGATGCAGCTTGCGGTTGCCCAGCGCGGCGGCATATTCCAACGCCAGGTCGACCCCGCGCCGGAACTCGCTTTCGCGGCCGGGCAGCGAGGCCGTGCCGCGCTCGCCCGCGGCCCAATCACCGGGCGGCGCGTTGAACAACGCCTGGGCCAGCCCCTGCGCTTGCAGCCGCGACTGGATGTCGGCGGCCGGATATTCGTAGGGAAACAGGAACTCCACTCCCGCGAACCTGTCCCCCGCGGCTGCCGCAAAGCGGTCCAGGAACGGATGCTCGGTGTACATCATGCTGAGATTGGCGGCCAGGCGCGGCATCGCGATTCCTTGATTCAATAGCGCGCGCCGAACACGGCGCGCAGTTCGTCGATGGCCGCTGTGCTCAATGGCGCCGGCCGGGGATCGCTCATCAGCCACAGGCGGGCGGTTTCTTCCAGCTCTTCCAGCGCGTAGGAGGCATGCGCCACGGAACGCTCCCACACCACCGGCCCCAGGCGCTCGAACAGCGCCCCGCGCACCTCGCTGGCCACGGCCGCGACCTCGGCGGCGGCTTGCGGATCGCCAGGGCGGCGATAAGGGATCAGCGGAATCCTGCCGACCTTCATGACCTGATAAGGCGTGATGGGCGGCAGCACTTCATCGGGCCGCCACACGCCCGCCAGCGTCAGCGCCACCAGATGCGTGGAATGCGTGTGCACGATGCCGCGGGCGCCGGGACTGGCCTGGTAGATGCCGCGATGCAGCTCCAGCGTCTTGGACGGCTTGCTGCCCGACACATGCCTGCCCGCGGCATCGACCTTGGACAGTTCGGCGGGATCCAGCCTGCCGAGGCAGGCATCGGTCGGCGTGATCAGCCAGCCGTCGTCCAGGCGCGCGCTGATGTTGCCGGCGGCGCCCACGGTATAGCCACGGTGGTAGAGGCTGGCGCCGACGGCGCAGATCTCTTCACGGATGCGGGATTCTTCGGTCATGGGCGCCCGCCGGCGGAACAAGGGGCGAGCATGCGAGATAAGGATGCCAAGGGCATGACGACGTTGCCTTCTGAAATTGAAGTCATAATGTCATCATACAAATTTGGCGTAAAGCACAGTGTCCGGGAAAACACTGAGCGGCCGGACGCCAATCCGGCCGCAGCGGTTTCAATCTTGCTTTCTGGCGCCCAGCTCCACCCCGGCCAGTTGCTCGGACAGGCGGGCGACGGCGGTGTGGTCCTGGCCCTTGCCCAGCGTCTTGCCGGCCGAGGCCCACAGTTCGCGGCACAGCGAGGCAAACGGCGTGGGCGTGCCGGTGTCGGTCGCGATGCCCAGCGCAATGCCCAGGTCCTTGACCATCAGGTCCAGGCCGAAGCCGGAATTGAACTGGCGCGACAGCACGAACTGCTTGAACTTCTTCTGGGTGGAATTGTTCATGCCGGTCGACGCGTTGAGCACGTCGACGATCACGTTCGGATCCAGGCCGAACTGCTGACCGATCAGCATGGCCTCGACGCCGATCAGGAAGCCGCCAGCCGACACCAGGTTGTTCAGCGCCTTCATGGCGTGGGCGCTGCCCACCTCGCCCACCGGCGTGATCGTCGTGCCCATGCTGGACAGCGCCGGACGCACCCGTTCCAGCGTCGCCGCAGGTCCGCCGTACATGATGGCCAGCTCGCCCGTGCGGGCGCGCGGCACGCCGCCGGAAACCGGCGCGTCGACCATGACGCCGCCGGCGTCAGCCACGGCCTGCGCCAGGCGCTGGGTATGCGCCGGCACGCCGGAACTCATGTCCACGATCACGCCGCCCGGGCGCAAGCCCGCCAGCACGCCCTGTTCGCCGTTCAGCACCTGCTCGACGATCCCACTGGTGGGCAGCATGGTGAAGATGATGTCGGACTGCGCCGCCAATTCAGCGCAGGTGGCGGCGGCCTGGCCGCCCACTTCCTGGGCGAACTTCGCGGCCTGGCCCGGCACGGCGTCGAACACCGTGACCGCAAAACCAGCCTGCACCAGGCGGGCCGCCATGGGCCAGCCCATGCTGCCGATGCCGATCAGGCCCACCCGTTCTTGCGGGGCGCTCATGCCTTGGACTCCTTGAAGGCGCCCTCTTCTTCCAGCACCTGGTTGGCGACCTTGAACGCGTCCAGCCCCGCCGGGATGCCGCAGTAGACCGTGGCCTGCAGCAGGATTTCCTTGATCTCCTCGACCGTTACGCCGTTGTTCAGCGCACCCTTGACGTGCAGCTTGATCTCGGCCGGGCGGTTCAGCGCGGTCAGCATGGCCAGGTTGAGCATGCTGCGGGTCTTCTTTTCCAGGCCAGGACGGCCCCAGGTATAGCCCCAGCACCATTCGGTGGTGATGTGCTGGAAGGCCATCATGAATTCGTTGGCGCGGGCCAGGGAACCGTCCACGTACTCGGTGCCCAGCACTTCGCGGCGCAGGTTCAGCCCTTGGTCGAACAGGGCCTGGGTTTCGGATTTGATGTCTGCCATGAGTTCCTCTTTGTGATGGGGTGAAGGGCGCTACATGGGTTTGCGCCCGCTTGTTTTGTCTGATTGTCAGGCAATTTTCCAGCAATCGTCAATAGTCTGATTGTCTGACAATATTCTTGACTATGAAAATGTGGCGCACCATAATTGCCGCAGGGAATGGACCGGCAAGCACGGCCTGTCGACGGGATATATTGGGTCTTTACATTGACACGGCAATTCGGGACGACGAGGCCATGAACCAGCGCCGCCACTCGAACCCTGCCGCCCGGATAAGCGAGAAATAGCAATGGCCAGCCAGACAGGCGCGGTATTCGAGAAGCCCAGCACTCTGCGCATACGCGTGGAGGAGTTCCTGCGAGCGTCCATCATGGACGGGCGGCTCAAGGGCGGAGAACGCCTGCGCGAGCAAGAGTTGTGCGATCAGCTGGGTATCAGCCGCAGCACCCTGCGCGAGGCGCTGCGCACCCTGGAAGCCGAACGCCTGATCTCCATCGAGCCGCACCGCGGCCCCACCGTAGTGCGCATCACCGAAAAGGCTGCCCGTGACCTCTATGCCCTGCGCGGACTGCTCGAAGGCTATGCGGCGCACGAGTTCGCGCGGCTGGCAAGCGACGCCGACATCGAGCGCCTGGGCAAGGCCGTCGACGCTCTGCACCGCCAGGCCAAGGGCAGCAACAAATCGGCCCTGCTGGCGGCCAAGCGAGAGTTCTACGACGTACTGCTGAGCGGCTGCGATAACGATCTGGTCAAGGATATGCTGCCCGGCCTGCTATCGCGCATCAACCTGCTGCGCGCCACTTCGTTCGCGCGCGCCGACCGCCTGCCCGAGAGCATGGCCGAAATCGATCAGATCTTCGGGCACATCCGGGCCAGGGACCCGCAAAGCGCGCAGAACGCCGCGCAAAGCCATATCGCAAACGCGGAACGCACTGCACTCGAAGTGCTCAAGCGCCAGCAACAAGAGACTTCCCAAAGTGAAGACGAGCGTCCTGCAACCAAAAAGCGGGGCGCCAGCACGGCTGGGTAGCGGCTTCATCCTGCCCGTCCTGCGCGCAACCGGAGCCCTCGCATGACGCTGCCCCACTACGAAGTCTATGCCCTGCGCTACGCCACGGTGGCGCGTAGGCGCAGCCAGAACTTCATCACGCCCCCGGACCCGCACGACGGTCCGATGCCCATGGACTACTTCGTCTGGGTCATCCGCAACGGCCAACGCGTCTATCTGGTGGATACGGGCTTCAACGAGGCCGCCGCCCGGGCTCGGGGACGCGAGTTTCTGCGCTGCCCGATAGAAGCGCTGGGAAAACTGGGCATCACGCCCGCGGACATCCGCGACGTCATCGTCACGCATCTGCACTACGACCATGCGGGCAACATCCGAAAATTGCCGCAAGCCCGCCTGCATCTGCAGGAAAGCGAGCTGCATTACGCCTGCGGCTGCAATATGCGTTTCGACATGCTGCGCCACGCCTATGCGGTGGAAGACGTGGTCGACGTGGTGAGGGGCGTGTACGACAAACGCGTGGCGTTCTACCACGGCCATGACGAAATCGCGCCGGGCCTGCAGTTGCTGCACATCGGCGGCCATACCCGCGGACTGCAGGCGGTGCGCGTGCATACCGTGCGCGGCTGGATGGTGTTGGCGTCGGACGCCAGCCACTATTACGACAACATGGGCCGGGACGCACCGTTTCCCATCGTCGACAACGTCGCCGACATGCTGGCGGGCTACGAGATCCTGCTGAAATTTGCGGAATCGCCCGACCACATCGTGCCGGGGCACGATCCCCAGGTCAGGACGCGGTATCCGGGGCTGGCCAGCGCGGATGCGGAAGTGGTGGCGCTGCATCTGGGCGGCGGCGCGCACCCCTGAACGCTGGCGCTTCGCACGTCAGCGGCGCGGCGTCACAAGCCGAGCGGCCGAATCGCCTCGCGCACGTCCTCCGCCGACATGTCCTGCACGATCATGACCATCGCGCCCGCGCGCTCCGCGCCCCCCGCCCCCGCGACTGGCTCCGGCACGGAAAAGACATGCCGCACGCCATGCACGGCGCGCAGGGTCCCGTCCGTCCAGTGCAAGAGCCCCTTCGCACGCAATAGCCGATCGCCGACCTGGCGCTGCATATGCCTGGTCCAGCGCGCGTAGTCCTCCCAGCCCACTGGCCGGCTCTGTGTGTAGGCATAGGACACGATTCCGTAGCGCAACACGTGCGCCAAAGGCCCCGCAGTTGGCGCCGCGCTCAGCGCCGCGGCATCCAGATGTTCGGCGCGCAGTCCGTCGAACAGCTCGGGCGCATCCTCATCCACGGTGTCCGGCGACACCGCGCGGATGGGTGCGCTGGCGTTATAGCCGCGCAACACGACGCGCAGGGCGCCGATGGCGGCCTCATCGGCCAGATCGGCCTTGGTCAGCGCGATGCGGTCGGCGATGGCGATCTGGGTGCTGGCTTCGCGGTACGCGTCCAGCGCAGCCATGCCATGCAGCGCGTCCGCCGTCGCCACCACGCCGCCGAAGCGATAGTGGCGGGCAATAAGCGGATCCGCCGCCAGCGTATTGATGACCGGGCAGGGATCCGCCAATCCGGAGGTTTCCACCACCACCCGCGTGAACGCGGGAATCTCGCCGCGCTGGCGTCGGTAATAGAGCGACTCCAGCGTGTCCTGCAGCGAACTGGTCGCCGCGCAGCACAGGCAGCCGGAATCCAGCAGCACCACGTCGGTATCGTCGGCGCGGCCCACCAGCATGTGGTCCAGGCCGATCTCGCCGAACTCGTTGATGATCACCGCCGTGTCGGCAAAGCGCGGGCTGCGCACCAGGCGCGACAGCAGCGTGGTCTTGCCGCTGCCCAGAAAACCCGTCAGCAGGTAGACCGGCAACGGTCCGGCGGTCATGGACATGGGCGGCTCAGGCCTGTTCCGCGGCGGGCGCGGGCAGGTTGCGCAGGTAGTCCTGTACCTCGCGCGACGGAATCACGTCGGCATACTTGCAGTTCAGGTCAAACAGGCTCATGGCATGGCTGGCCTGGAAACGGTCGAACGCGGCCTCTTCGGGAATGATGACCTTGAAGTTGTACGAATAGGCATCCACCGTGGTGGCGCGCAGGCAGCCCGAAGACGTGCAACCCACCAGGATCAGCGTGTCCACGTCCAGGAAGTTCAGGTGGCTCATGAAGATGGTGCCGAAGAAGCAGGACGGCTTCTGCTTGGTGATGCGGATGTCCTGCGGCCGCGGCGCCAGCGGCTCCACGGTCTGCGTGGCGTGGGTATTGGCCAGCACGGTCTTCTCGCCACCGCGATGGTTCTTGCCCACCTGCACGCCGCTGTCCAGCAGATCCGCGCGGCGGCCGCTTTCGGTATAGAAGACCGGAATGTTCTTGTCGCGCGCCAGCTCCAGCAGCGGCACGATATGCGCCACCGCATCCCAGGCCTCGCGGCCGCAATGGGTGCGGTACTGCTTCAGTCCTTCCAGGATGTCCTGGGGCGTATCGCCGCAGAAGTTGTACTGCACATCGATGATGAACAGGGCCGGACGCTTGCCGAAGCCGCCGCGCTTGCCATAGCCGGCCTGCGCCAGCACCTGCTTGTCGCGCTCGGTCAGAAAATCGTCCCAGATTCGCTTGGTTTCGCTCATGGTAGTGCCTGCCAGATGGAGAGTAGGTTCAGTTCAAAGACGCTTGAGATAGCGGCCGCCCGGGTTGCTGCGCGCGGCATCGGTGATGCGGCCGTCCAGCGCCACGGTGCGCCCGCGCACCAGGGTGCGCACGGGCCAGCCCTTCAGGGTCATGCCCTCGTAGGGCGAGTAATCGGAATTGGATTCGAGCGTGGCGGGATCGACGGTGCGCTCCAGGTCGGGGTCCACCAGCACCAGGTCGGCGTCCTTGCCGATCTCGATGCTGCCCTTGCCCGGCATTTGATAGATGCGGGCGGAATTCTCCGCGCTGACCTTCATCAGCGTTTCCAGCGGCACGCCACGGCGGTGATAGCCTTCATGCAGCAGAATCGGCAGCATCAGGCCGGTGCCGGGGAAACCGTTGCTGGCCGCCCAGATGTCGGTGTCCTTGGTGGCGCGCTTACGCGGCACGTGGTCAGTGCCGATGGTGGTGATGGAACCGTCCAGCACGCCCTCCCACATCGCGTCCACATCTTCCTGCCCGCGCACGGGCGGGTTAACCTTGGCATAGGTCCCGGCGGGCGATTCGTCGTTCAGGAACAGATAGTGCGGGCAGGTCTCGACATAGATGGGCGGCGCGTCCGGCGTGCGCCGGTGGCGCCGCGCCTCGTCCAGCGCCTCGCGGCTGCTCAGGTGCACGATATTGACCGCGGCGCCGGTCTTGGCCGCGAAGTAGCAGACGCGGTGTACGTTTTCCGCTTCCAGGAAGTCCGGGCTCTGCTCGTTCCAGGCTTTCAGGTCGTCGCGGCCGGCGGCGCGCAACGGATCCCGCAGGACGGGAATCACTTCGACGTTTTCGCAATGCACGCCCATGATCGCGCCCGGGATCGCCGCGGTGGCGCGCAGCGCCGAATACAGCAGGCCGTCATCGATGTCGGTAAAGCCCTTGGACAGGCCCGCGGCGCCCTTGTACATCATGTAGAGCTTGTAGGAATTCACGTTGAAGCGGCGCGAGATTTCCTCCAGCGTCTCCACGTGCAGATTGCTGGTGATGCCGAAATGAAAGCCAAAATCCACGCAGCTTTGCGACAGGGCGCGGTCACGCACCTTGTCAAAAGACTCGCGGATGTCCGCCGAACGGTGGAAGGACAGCACGGAGGTGGTTCCACCCAGCGCGGCGAAGCGCGATTCGGTTTCGAAGTCGGTTTCCGGCGAGCCGAAGCCGAAATGCACGTGCGGATCGATCAGGCCCGGCAACACCCAAAGACCCTGGCAGTCTATGGTTTCGCGTGCCTCCAGCGGGGTGCCCGGCTCGGCGATGATCGCGATGCGGCCGTCGATGACGCCCAGCACCCCCTCGGTCAGCCCCTGCTGCGGCAAATACAGTCTTGCATTGGTAAGTAAGAGATCCAGCATGATGTCGTGTTTCCCGGGAAATGCGCGTTATCAGCAATGGGCCGCGTTCGCGGCCGCCGTATCGTTCAAGAAGCCATTGAGGACGCTGGCGGGGATGCCGCCCTCCGCCATGAGTTTGCGTTCGGCGTGCGTAAGCACTTGCGCCTGGACCAGGAAGACGATGCGGCGCTCGCCGTCCTCGGCGATGACGGTGATGGGTTCGCCCTCGAGCACCCCATTGGCCACGTTCTCGAACCGCAGGATCTCCGCTCCGGTCAGGCCCAGCTGGCGCCAGCCCTCGCCCGGCGCAAAGGCCAGCGGCAACACGCCCATGCCCACCAGATTGGCGCGGTGGATGCGTTCGAAGGACTCCGCGATCACGGCGCGCACGCCCAGCAGCGCCGAACCCTTGGCAGCCCAATCGCGGCTGCTGCCCATGCCGTAGTCCTTGCCGCCCAGGATCACGCTGGCCACGCCCTCGGCCCGGTAAGCCTCTGCCGCGTCGACCACCGCCATGTCCTGGCCGTCGGGAAAATGGCGGGTCACGCCGCCCTCCACGCCCGGCACCAGGGAATTCTTGATGCGAATGTTGGCGAAGGTGGCGCGCGTCATCACATGATGATTGCAGCGGCGCGCCACATAGGTATTGAAGTCGCGCGGCGCCACCCCTTTGGCGATCAGGTAGACGCCTGCCGGCGTATCCGCCGGGATCTCGCCGCTGGGCGAGATATGGTCGGTCGTCAGCGAATCGCCGAAGGCGCCCAGCACGCGGCCATGCGTCAGGCTGGATTCCAGATCGGCCAGCGCATCGCGGCCCGGCTCGGTCTTGAAGAATGGCGGTTCCACCAGGTATTGCGATTCCGGGTCCCAGGGAAAGCGCAGGCCCGAGGGCGCGGGCAGATCGCGCCAAATCGCGCTGTCCAGGTTCGCCGGGTCATAGACTTCGGCGAACAGGGCGGGATCCGCGGCCAGCGGCAGCAAGGCCGTTATCTCTTCCTGGCTGGGCCAGACGTCGCGCAGATAGACGGGCGCGCCATCGGCGCCCGGCCCCAGCGGCTCACGCTCGAAGTCCAGATCCATCCTGCCGGCCAGCGCGTACAGCACCACCATGGCGGGAGAGCCGATGTAGTTGGCGCGCAGCAGCTTGTGGATGCGGCCTTCGAAATTGCGGTTGCCGGACAGCACCGCCGCAGCCACCAGGCCGCCCTCGGTGATGGCATCGGCCGCCGCCGTATCCAGGGGACCGGACTTGCCGCCGCAAGTGGTGCAGCCGTAGCCGATCACGTGGAAGCCTTGCGCCTGCAAGGCCTGCAGGAGGCCGGCGGATTCCAGATAGCGCGTCACCGCTCGCGAGCCAGGCGCCAGCGAGCGCTTGACCCATGCCGGCGGCTTCAAGCCCAGTGCCAGCGCCTTTTGCGCGACCAGGCCGGCGGCCAGCATCACGCCAGGATTGGACGTATTGGTGCAGGAGGTGATGGCCGCCAACGCCACGGAACCGTGGCCCAGGACGGCGCGGCTCGGCGGATGCGCGGCCAGGGAGGCTGCGTCCATGCCGAATCCGCCTTCGGCCAGCGGCTGGCCCAGGCGGCGGCGGAAATCCGCCGCGACCTCGCCCACGTCCATGCGGTCCTGCGGTCGGCGCGGACCCGCCACGCTGGGACGTGCCGCGGACAGGTCGATCTCTATGACGCGGCTATAGGCGGGCGCCGTTTCCCCGGCATTGCGCCACAGGCTGTTGGCGTGCGCATAGGCTTCGATCAGCGCCAGTTGCTCGTCACCACGCCCGGTCATGCGGGCATAGTCCAGCGTGCGCCCGTCGATCGGGAAGAAGCCGCAGGTGGCGCCGTACTCGGGCGCCATGTTGGCGATGGTGGCGCGCTCTGGCACGCTGAGCGCTTGCACGGCGGGTCCGAAGAACTCGACCATGCAGCCCACCACGCCCGCCGTGCGCAACTGCTGCGTGATCAGCAGGGCGGCGTCGGTGGTAAGCGCGGGCGCCTCGATGGCGCCACGCAGCCGCACCCCGACCACTTCTGGAATCGGGAATGTGTAGGCGTGGCCCAGCAGGGCCGCCTCGGCGTCGATGCCGCCCACGCCCCAGCCCAGCACGCCCAGGGCGTTGACCATGGGGGTATGGGAATCGCCGCCGATGACGAAATCGGGATAGGCCCAGTCGCCATCGGCCCGGGACTGGCGCGCGACTACCGGCGCCAGGTACTCCAGGTTGACCTGATGGATGATGCCGATGCCCGGTGTGATGACACGCAGTCCCTTATAGGCCTGTTGCGCCCATTTCAGAAACCGGTAGCGTTCGTCGTTGCGCTCGAATTCGCGGCGCAGGTTGCGCTGCACCGCGCCCTCGTCGCCCCAATGGTCGACCTGCAGGGAATGGTCCACGATCAGGTCCACGGGAATCCGGGTGTCCACCTGCGCCGCGTCCCCGCCGGCCTGGGCCACCGCGTCGCGCAACGCCGCCAGGTCCTGCAGCACCGGCAGGCCGCTGGAATCCGGCAGGATCACCCGCGCAACATGCAGCGGCAGGTCGGCGCCGACGTGCTCGCGCCAGTCCCAGAGCCTGCCGATCTCCTCTTCGGGCACGGCCGCGCCCCAGGCGCGATGACGCAACAGGTTCTCCAGCAGCACGCGGATGACATAGGGATATGCGTGGATGTCGCGCCCTGCCGCAAGAGCGGCGGCGGACAGGTCCGCGTAGCGCAGCGTCCTGCCGCAACAGGGGAAAGACTGGATCATGGCAGCGGTAATCGGGAAAATCTCAACTTGGGTCATCTTACGGCCTAGGAAATAATAGTGTCAACACTATTGCCTGGGCATATCCGAACACTAGACCCAATAAATACAGTTCAGAGAAGAGCCAAAGAAAGTGTAGATAGCTGACCGAACCTCTCTCGCCTAGGGATAACCCGAAAATACTTCGATAAAATAGGCGAATTACCCATGATATCGATAGCAGTCCAGCACTTCGCTCACAACAAAGACAACTCCAAAAGAGTTGACACTTTTTAAATTCCTTTGATAGGCTGTCAACACTATGAACACCGCCACGATCTCCATCGCCACCAAGGAAGACGCCTCCGGCCCGCTGGCCGACGTGGTGTTCGACCAGGTGCTGGACGCGATTTACCAGGGCCGGCTGGCTCCGGGCAGCGTCATCAATGAAGTCGCGCTGGCGCAAGAATTCGGCGTCAGCCGTGGTCCGGTTCGGGAGGCCGTGCGCCGCCTGCAGGGTATCCAGCTGATCACGCGCGAGCCCTACATCAAGGCGCGCGTGGTGACGCTGTCGGCAGAGTCCGCGCTGGAACTGTTCCAGATGCGCATGGCGCTGGAAGGCGTGGCCTGCAACCTGGCCACCCGCCGCATGAGCGACGACGAAATCGCGCAATTGCTGGCCGAGCTGGAACAGGACCGTCAGCGCCGCCTGGAAGCGGCGAATGGCGGCGCGTCCGCGCCGCGGGTCTTCGACTTCCATGAGCGCATCGTGCGGGCCAGCGGCAACAACCGCATCATCAATGCCCTTTGCGGCGACCTCTACCACCTGCTGCGTGTCTACCGCCGGCATTCCGGCACCGTGCTGGAACGCAAGGACGACGCCTACGCCGAACACTGGCAGATCCTGCGCGCGATCCGCGCGCGCGACGCCGAGTTGGCGGAATCGCTCATGCGCTCGCACATCGAACGCGCGGCGCAACACCTTTTTGAACATCTGGCCGAAGGGGCGTCCGGCATCGCCGGGCACCCTGTCTCGGCTGCCTGACATTCCTTTGGAGCAGTACGACATGAACAACCCGCGCCACCAGTTCCGGCAATTGCTGAAGAACGAACCCTTCATCGTCTCCCCCGGTGTGTACGATGGATACAGCATCCGCCTGGTCGAGGCCGCGGGCTTCAAGACCGCCTGCACCAGCGGCGCCGCCGTGTCGAATGCGCTGCTGGGCGTCGCCGACATCGGCGTGATGGGCCTGTCGGAAAACGTCACCCATTGCCGCCACCTCGCGCGCTCCGTCGCCATTCCCCTCACGGCTGACGCCGACACCGGCTACGGCAACCCGGTGAACGTCTACCACACGGTGCAGATGTTCGAGGAAGCCGGCGTCGCTGGCATCAACCTCGAAGACCAGGTCAGCCCCAAGCGTTGCGGCCACATGCCCGGCAAGGACGTGGTGAGCGAGGCGGAAATGGTCAAGAAGATCGAGGCCGCCTGCCTGGCGCGGCGCGACGATGACTTCGTCATCATCGCCCGCACGGACTCCCTGGCGATCGAAGGCATCGAAGGCGCGGTCAAGCGCGCCCGCGCCTATGCCAAGGCCGGCGCCGACATGCTGTTTCCCGACGCCGTGCGCACCGAGGACGACATCAAGCGCCTGGTCGACGCCGCCGGCATCCCGGTCAGCATCAACATGGGATTCGGCATCCGCAACCGCCCCACCACGCCGCTGATTCCGCTGCCCCGGCTGAAGGAAATCGGCGTCAAGCGCATCAGCCTGCCCCGCATGCTACCCGCCGCCGCCATCCACGGCATGCGCCAGGCCTTGCAGGTCATGCAGGGCGTGATTGCCAGCGGCGAGCCTGCGGACCGCCCCGACCTGCTGGTCGGCATCGAAGACATCATGCAGCTGATGGGCTACGAGCAGATGCGCGCCATGGAAAAGCGCCTGACGACGCTGGCTGACTGAGTACCCGGCCATGACTGAGCGGAATGCGCAGGCGCATTGCGTCCTGACGGGCTCATCGTCCGGCATCGGCCTGGCGCTGGCCGAGCTGCTGCTGGCGTCGGACTGGCGGGTGACGGGCGTGGACATCGCACCTGCAGCCATCCTGGACCACGGGCAGTATCGCCATCTGCGTTGCGATCTGGCCGACCCCGCCGCCTTGCGTGGCCTGTGCGCCCTGCTGGACGACTGCGCCCCGACCGCGCTGGCGCATTGCGCCGGCGTGGTGCGCACCGGCGGCGCGCTGGATACGCGGCCAGAAGACACGGAATTGCTGTGGCAACTGCATGGGGCCGCGCCAATGGCGCTGGTCCGCGCGTTGGCGCCGCAATTGCCGGACCGCCGCGGCCGCATCGCGCTGGTGTCCAGCCGCGCCGTGCTGGGGCGCGCCCATCGCCTGGCCTACGCCGCGACGAAGTCCGCACAGATTGGCCTGGCGCGCAGCCTGGCGGCCGAACTCATCGCCCGCGGCATTACCGTCAACGTAATCGCGCCCGGCGCGGTCGACACCCCGATGCTGCACGACCCGAAGCGCGGCGCGCCGCCGCGGGTGGACCTGCCGCTGGGACGCCTGATCGAAGCGCGCGAAGTGGCCGCGGCCATCGCCTTCTTCCTGGGCGAGCAGGCCGGCGCCATCACCGGACAGACGCTCTATGTCTGCGGCGGCGCCTCGCTGGGAGCGATGCCGCTATGACGACGACCGGCATACCTGCACTGAACGGCAAGACCGTGATCGTGACCGGCGCGGCCGGCGGACTGGGCCAGGCGATTGCAGCCCACTGCCTGCTTGCCGGCGCCCGCGTGGCCCTGTTGGACCGGGATCCGGAACTGCTCGCGCACTGCCGCCGGACACTGGACGCGCCGGATGCCCTCGTGCTGGCGCGCGCCTGCGACGTGACTGACGCGGACGCCACCCGCGAAGCCGTCGAGCAAACTGTCGCGCGCTGGGGCGCCATCCACGCCCTGGTGAACAACGCCGCCACCGTCACGCCGAGCAACAAGATCGCGGACTTGACGCTGGAACAATGGCGGCAGGCGCTGGACGTGAACCTGACCGGCGCATGGCTGATGAGCAAGCACGCCATCCCTCACATGGCGCGGACCGGCGGCGGCGTGGTGCTGAACATCGCGTCGCAGCTGGGCAGCGTCGCCGCGCCAGGCCGCGGCGCCTATGGCGCCAGCAAGGCCGGCCTGATCGCGCTGGCGCGCGTCATCGCGGTGGACCATGGGGCCGACGGCATCCGCGGCCTGAGCCTTTCTCCGGGCGCGGTGCTCACCAGCAGGCTGGTCGCACGCTACGGCAGCGCGCAAGCGGCCAGCGCCGCGCTGTCGGCCAAGTATCCAGCCGGACGCCTCGGCACCGCCGCCGAAATCGCCCAAACGGCAGTTTTCCTGATCAGCGATGCCGCATCGTTCATCACGGGCGCGGACATACGCGCGGACGGCGGATACACCGCGCTCTAGCGCAGCCGCCGCCAACTTCACGCAAGGCTTACATCACACTACAAGGGGCTTGAACCATGAAGTACTCGACCATCTCCGCAACTCACTCGCGGCCGACCACCCGCCGCACCATTCTGGCACTGTTCGCCGGCGCCATCGGGCTGGCCGCCGCTCCCGCCTTCGCGCAGGGCACGGACAATTTCCCCACGCGCGCAGTCACCATCGTCGTGCCCTTCCCAGCAGGCGGCGCCACCGACATCACCGCGCGCCTGGTGGCAGAGGGACTCTCCAAGAAGTGGGGACAACCGGTCGTGGTGGAAAACAAGCCCGGCGCGGGCGGCAACGTCGGTTCGGAGTACGTGGCGCGCGCCGCGCCCGACGGCTACACCCTGGTGCTGGGCGTAACGGGCTCGCATGGCATCAACACCTCGCTCTACAAGAACATGCGCTATGACCCGGTCAAGGATTTCGAGGCCATCACGCAAGCCACGCTGTATCCCAACGCCATCGTCGTCAACAACGACGTACCGGCCAACAATCTGCAGGAACTCATCGCCCTGCTGAAGAAGCCCGACGCGCACTACTCCTACGGTTCGGACGGCAACGGCACAGCGTCGCACCTGGGCATGGAACTGATCAAGAACCAGGGCAAGTTCGAGATCTCGCACATTCCTTACCGCGGCAGCTCGCCAATGGTGACCGACCTGCTGGGCGGCCAGATCCAGGTGGGCATTACCGGCCTGCCCGCCGTGCAGGCCTATGCCAAGAGCGGAAAACTGAAGATCGTGGCCCTGACCACGGGCGAACGCTTCGCCAGCGCGCCCGACTATCCCACGGTGGCCGAACAAGGCTTCGCGGGCTATGCCGCGCCGCCCTGGTCGGGTTTCTTCGCGCCCAAGGGAACGCCCAAGCCGCTGGTGGAGAAGATCTCGGCGGACATGCGCGAAGTCATGGCCGATCCGAAGACCAAGGAGAAGATCGTCGCGTCCGGCAGCGAATTCACGCCGTCCACGCCAGAACAGTTCCAGGCCTTCGTGCAGCAGGAAATCGCGAAGTGGGCCGAAGCCGTCAAGATCTCCGGCGCGCGCATCGACTGATCCGCAAATCCGCAGCGCCAGTCCCGCAAGAGCGGGGCTGGCGCGCTGCGCGTCAGTTGTACCGGAACGTGGCGGTCAGCATCGCCGAACGGCCCGGCGCCACATAGCTGAACAGGCCCACGTGCGAGGCCTCGTAGATGGTCTCGTCGGTCAGGTTGTTCAGGTTCAACTGCAGGCCGAAGTTCTTGTTGAACTGATACGCCGCCATCGCGTCGTAGCGCCAGTAGGAAGGCAGCTGATAGACGTTGGCGTCATCCACATAGCGCTTGCCCGTGTAGGTGGCGCCCGCGCCCACCGTCAATTCAGGCAGGAACTTGTAGGTCGTCCACAGGCTGGCGCTCTGGCGGGCAATGAACTTCATCTGATTGCCGCTGAAGTCGGTGCCGCCGCTCTGGTAGCTGGTGACCTTCGGGTCCATGTAGCTGTAGCCGCCCCAGACCTGCCACTTGGGGGTGATGGATCCCGCCACGCCCAGCTCGATGCCGCGCACGCGGTTGCTGCCGGCCAGCGTCACGTCGCCGGTGATGGGATCGGAGCTGCGCGCGTCGGTCTTGCGGGTTTCGAACACCGCCGCCGTCAACGACAGGCGCTCGTCGAACACATCCCACTTGGTGCCCAGCTCGATGCTGCGGCTCTTCTCGGGCGCCAGGGCCGCGGTGCCCGCGGTCAGGCGGCCGCCGGCCGCGCCGTCCGCGCCACCGGACTGGCCCGCCGTTTCGCCGGAAGGGTTGGACGAGGTGCCGTAGGACACGTAGATGCTGCCGTTGGGCGCGGGCTTGTAGACCAGGCCCAGCTGGTAGTTCCACATATTGTCGGTGCGCTCGACATTGCCGCTGGTCACGCGGTAGTTGTCATAGCGCAGGCCGGCATTGGCTTCCCATTGCTCGCTGAACTTGACGGTGTCGAACACGTAGGCGGCGCGCGTGATGGTCTTGGCGGCGTCGTAGCGCGGGCCCCAGCTCAGGCTGCCGGTGTAGGGCTGGCGGGGATTCGGGTTGTACAGGTCATCCACCAAGGTCTTGTCGAAGCCGCCCGAGGGCACGCCGTCGCGCTTGCTGATCGTTTCGGTGCTGAACTCCAGGCCGGCCACATAGCTGTGGCGCAGGCCGCCGGCGGTGAATTCGCCGAACATGTCGGTCTGGTTGATGAAGGAGCGGTTGGTCTGGTTCAGGCTGCGCAGCGCTTTGCTCATCTGCACGCCGTCAGCCTCGTTCGAGCACGGCGCCACGCCATAGGCGGGGTTGGGCCTGCCGCCCACGCGCGCCGCGCAATTGTCGAAGGACGGGCGCGTCATCACGTATTCGTTGGTGGACTCGCTGTAACGCGTGCCGTTGCGCAGCTTCAGCTTGTCGCTGAACTTGTGTTCGACCATCAGGGTGGTCATGTCGGCCTGGTTCTTGCGGTAGTCGCGGCCGATCAAGCCGTAGTAGTTGTCGCGGTCCACTTTGGGCGGCGTGACGCGGTCCGGGCGCGACTCGTTCTTGAACGGAATGCCCAGGTCGGGCGTGTCGTCGTTCTGCAGGTGGTAGTAGCTGAGCGTGACTTGCGTGGGCGTACCCAGGCCCCAGGAGAACGAGGGGGCCACGCCCCAGCGGTCGGTCTCGACGTGGTCGCGGCCCGGGATGTCGCCGCCCTGCTTCATGAAGTTCAGGCGGAATGCCGAGCTTTCGCCCAGCGCCCAGTTGCCGTCGCCGGTCAGGCGCCAGTTGTCGTCGGTGCCCACGCCGACGGTGCCTTCCGCAAAGTTCTCCAGCTTGGGGCTCTTGCTGACCAGGTTGATGCTGCCGCCGGTCGAACCGCGGCCGGAATAGGCGGAGCTGGGGCCCTTCAGGATCTCGACCGACTCCAGGTTGAAGGTCTCGTGCGAGAAGCGGCCCAGGTCGCGCATGCCGTCGACCATCATGTCGGTGCTGGCTTCGTAGCCGCGCACGAAGGGCCGGTCGCCGGTGGGCGTGCCGCCCTCGCCGGCGCCAAAGGTGATGCCCGGGGCAGTGCGCAGCACGTCCATCAGCGAGGTGGCCGCACGGTCGCGCATCAGCTGTTCAGTGATCACGGTGACCGAACGCGGTGTGTCCAGCAGGGGCGCCGTCATCTTGGGAGAGGAAGCGATGTTGGCCTCGTAGCCATCGCTGACCGCCTGACCCTGCACGTGCACCGGCGACAGTTCATGCACCGCGCCTGGCGCCACGCTGCCCTGCGCCAGGGCCAGGCCTGGCGACATCAGCGCGCCGCACATCGCTGCATAAATGGAGGCCGAAGTATTCCCACCGGCCTTGGCGTAGGCCGTCGATGTATCTGCTTTGTTCATTGGACTCTGTCGGAAACCGCCCCGCGGCGGCTGCGCTATCAGCGCGGTCTGGTTTTTTTAAGAGTGCCAATGATATTCATTCCTATTTTTACATTCAACAAATAGTCAGTTTTTATTCAGAAAACTGTCAATTTTGTGAAATTCGATAGGAAAAACAGGCCTAAGTGCGGCGCAATAGCAACAACTTGGGCGCACCAATCCGCTACCAGCATGCCGGCTTCAGTAGGTATCCGCAGGCTTCATGCATTAAAAATGCCCCTTTTCTCAGATTTCAAACTATCTGAAAAAAGGGGCTGGACTGGGTGGCTCCCGCCTCGCGCCAGCCTTACAACGAGTATCGATACGTGCAGTTCAAGGTGGCCTTCAACGGGGTATTGCCCTGCACGCCCGATACGCTGGACGGGCGCGGCGCCAACAGCTTGGCCTGGAACTTGCCGGCGTCGTCGCCGTTGTCTTGCCGCTTCACCGTCATGCTGGACGGGATGGCGTACAGCGTAAGCGGCTGGTCCTGCGTCACCACCACCAGCGTGAATACGGACCGCGCAAAGTCCGCCACCACGAAACCCTGGTTCGCATTCGAGTCGAACGTCAGGCTGCCGTCCGTGTAGCTCAGCTTCAGCTGCATTTCCTCGGACGATGGTGATGGGATCGCGCCTTCCAGTTTGACCTTGCCGCTTTCGGAAACGCAGTTCAGTTCGGCGGGCGCCGATCCCGCGTGGGCGACACCGCTCAACAACAAGCAGGCCGCAAGCCAAATTCCTCGCACTGCCATGAGACTCTCCTTCGTGGGACCCGGTCTTGATCCGGGATCATTACGCAATATCAGTGTGCGCTTTCGTCCGCCGGCTTCCCTCGGCACCCCGGCGGCGTCAAGGCGGATCGCCGACAGGCAACGCGCGACGATGACGCTAGGCAAGGCCGCTGCCCTTCCGACGCTCTTTGAATGGATCGCGACGGCCGTTGCCGCGCTGACCCTCGCGCCGCGAAGCATAGCGCTCATTGCACACGCGCGCTCGTCCCACTTGGCCCGGCCTTGCATCGCGCCGCGCGACATACGCTAGGATGTAGGAACCGCCCGAGCCCTCGGATGGGTTCGGGCCAGGATGTCCATCAGAAGGAGCCTGCCATGCCATCAATGAGACAACTCGCCCGCGCGGCCGCGTTTGCCGCTTTGTTGCCCTGCGCAGCATACGCCGAAACCGTCGTGCTGCAGGTGGCGCGGGCCACCGCCGGGGCCGACCCGCAGACCTCGGCCAGGACAGTGGATGTCGAGCTGAAGCCGGAAAGCCGCCAGGCCCTGGCCGACTTCACCCGCGACCGCGTGGGCAAGCGCATCCAGCTGCGTTCAGGCGGCGTGCTGCTGTCCTCCGCCACGCTGCGGAGCCCGCTGGAAGGCGACAGCTTCCGCATCACCGCGGGCGAACATGGCTTTGCCGGCAAGTCCGCCGAAGAGATCGCCCAGAGCATCATGAAAAGCGGCGGGCTGACGGTGGACGACGAAAACACGGCCCAGTAGCCGGGCCTCAAGCCTGCGGCGCGCGCAGCTCCAGCGTGGCCGTCAGCACCGTCTGCCCCGGCCGCGAGGCCACGTCCAGCGCGCCCCCTACCCTGGCGATGCGGGTATGCATGCTGCGCATGCCCACGCTAATGCCCGCGCGCAGCACCGCGGCCACGTCAAAGCCAGCGCCATCATCCTCGATGCGCAGTTCCAGGCAGTCGAATTCAGACTGCCGCAGCTCCAGCTCCACGCGCCGGGCGCGGCTGTGCTTGAGCACATTCACCAGCGATTCCTCCACCAACCGTGTCAGCGCCATGCATTGCAAGGCGCTGGGCGGCGTGCGCCACACCTCGGGAACCCGCCAGCTGGCGCTGATGTCCAGCTCGTCGAACAGCTGCATGAAGCGGTGGCGCAAGGGCGCGATCCATTCCCGCGGCGTGGCCGGCACCTTTACCCCCGCGCTGGAGCCGCTGTCTATGGTCTGGCGCAGGTCATCGCGCAGCAGCTTGAGCATCGACAGAAACTGCTGGCTCTGCAAGGGTTCGTTGGCCTGCTCCACCATGGCCATCATGCGCACCAGGGAGCCGCCCAGCCCATCGTGCAGATCGTGCGCAATCTGCAGCCGGTCCTGCAGCCGGGCGTTCGCCAGCGCCAGTCCATGTTCGCGCTCCAGCGTCGTGGCAAGTTCAGTGCGCGCCTGCTCGATGCCGTCGGCCAGCTCCTGGTTGAAACGCTCGATGCGGCGCACACTGCGCGCATGACGCAGCCCCAGCACGGCGGACATGCACAGCGTGACCACGACGCTGGTGAACGGCGTATATGCACTCTGGCTGTCGGTGAGCTTCAACACCCGCAGCAGATCATGGACGCTGGCGGCAAGAAAGATCAGCAGGCACACCGCCAGCATGCCGTGCTCCGGCCGGCGGGTCCGCCACGCATGCACCTGGAACTGCAGGCAATTGGCGAAGAAAATCGCCGACACGATCAGCACGACCCCCAACTGCACCTCGGCCAGATACGCCTGCGGCGCGAAGGCTTCGATCCCCAGCAATACGGCGGCCAGCGTCCACAGCGCCTTTTCGACGCGCGGCAACGACTGCCCGCCGAAGCGCCACGTGAAGATGCAAAAGCACACCACGTACAACACCAGGACCATGATGTTGGCCCGGGCCAGCATCACGCTGTTCGGGAACGGCCAAGGACTGGTCATCAGCACATTGGCGATGAACAGCACCCAGAACAAGGCCATGAGCGCGTACCAGCCATAGGTGCGTTGCTCGCGGCGCATAAGCCAGATGCAGAAGCACAGCCCGCCCATGACGGCCGAAACGATCAGGTTGAGCGTGAACAGGGTGCGATTGCGCCACCACAGGTCTTCGTACTGCCGCAGCACCTGCCATTGCCCGCCCAGATGGACGGGACCCAGGCCCGGTGACTGCCCCGCCACGCCGACCACCCGGATCCACAGCGTGTTTTCACCTGGACGCACCAGCGCATCGGGAATCAGCCAGTAGCGCGGCATGTTCCAGCTGCGCGAAAGCGGCTCGGTCAGTTGCAGATCGCTCCAGATGCGTTCGTCATTGATGTAGACCTCGCCCGCCATGATGATGGATTCCAGCGCCAACGCCACCTGCCCGGCGGCCCCGCCAGCGCAATCGCGCCGCCAGCCGATCCGGTACCAGGCGGTGCCGCTGTATCCCGGCCAGCGGGCGCTCCAGTCATCGGGCAGCTCGACCGTCCGCCATTGCGCCGACTCGGGCCGCGCGCCGTCGTCGCCGCCCCGGGCGACCTGGACGGAAAGCACCTGCGCGGTACAGGCGGCAGCGGGCTCCTGTGCCCATGCCGGCGCCAGCCACAGCGCCAGCCACAGGACGGCCAGCCACTTCAATCGAGCAAGCCGCGCGTGCGCGCCGCGTGTATGGCCCGGGTCCGCGAAGAAACGGCGAGCTTGCGGTAGATGTGCTTGACGTGGCATTCGACGGTGTAGCGCGACAGATGCAGTTCTTCGGCGATCTCGCGGTTGCCCAGCCCCTCGGAGACCAGGCGCAGGATCTGGCTTTCGCGCGGGCTCAGGGTTTCGCCCGGATCAGCGGACTCGCCCGGATCCTCTGCCGCCGTGCCAGACGGCTCGACTCGCCGGGGACGCAGCTCCTCGATGATGCGGCGGGCCACGAAGGGATCAATCGGCGCGCCGCCCCGCAGCACGCTGCGTATGGACAAGGACACCTCCAGGTCGTCACGTTCCTTGAGCACGTAGCCCGTGGCGCCCGCGCGCAAGGCGGCGAGAATCGCGTCCTCAGTGCTCCAGGCGGAAATCACCAGTATCGCCAGGCTTGGATCTTCCGCGTGCATCTCGGCGATCAGATCCGTGCCGTTGCCATCGGGCAAGCCCAGATCGACCAGCGCCAGCGCGAACGGCTGGTTGGCAAGCCGCTCGCGCGCCTGCGCCAGCGTGGCGGCAAACACCAGCGCCTCTGGCGCATACCCGAGTTGCAGCAGCAGGCCCTCCAGCCTGCGGCAGATCAGGGGTTCGTCCTCCACCAGCAGCACCGGGGCAGGCAGGGTCGACTCGGAAGCAAGCATGTGGGCGGTCATCGGATGAGAGCGGGCGGAATTGCCCAGCCTGAACTATGTCTCAGCCGGGCGTAACCGCATATCCCTGGAAGTTGGTATTTTCACAGGAATCAGGCCTGGGCGCGCCTGCCGTGCGCGGTTTTCGAGAAACTCGGAAAGCACGATAGGCGGGGACAGCACATAGCCCTGCCCATGGCTGCACCCCATGGATTGAAGCAGGGCGATGTCCGGCGCGCTTTCAATACCTTCGGCGATCACGCGCAGGCCTAGACTCTCGCCCAGCAGGACCGACAGGCGCGTGATTTCCCTGGCTTTCCTGTCGCGGCGGATGCGGCGCACGAAGCGCCCGTCGATCTTCAGCTCGGAGATGGGCAGCGCGTTCAAGAGCTGCAAGGAGGCGTAGCCGGTACCAAAGTCGTCCATGCTGACTTGGCAGCCGGCGCGGGCGAATTTCTTCAGGGACTTGCGCAGCGGTTCGAGGCGGGTGACGGGCTGGTCTTCGGTCAACTCGATCCGGAACCGCGCCAAGGGAATGTTCGCCGCGCCGGCATGGCGAGCCAGGGCATCAACCGCCTCGCCGCTGGACAAGGTCGAGGCCGAGGCGTTGATCGCCAGAGGCACGTCGATCCCCTGTTCATGCAGCGCCTGCGAGGCAGCGACGGCCAGGCGGCATATCTGTTCGAAAAAGGGCAGGTCCACGCCGAGGCGATGGACGGCGGGGACGAATTCGGCCGGCCCGATATCGCCCCGGGTCGGATGCTTCCAACGGGCCAGGCATTCCGCAGCGACCATTTCGCCATTCAGCAGATTGAACTGCGGCTGAAGTACGACGCTCAAGCCGTCTCCGCGCTGTGCCATCAACATGACTTCTCTGTCGCCAAGCTGCTGGCCTTGCGCTGCTGCGCGTTTCATACTTCATTCCTGGTGGGCTGGGGACGAAAATCGGATTCCATCACTCTACGGCGCTTCGGGAACGAAAAATGTAGGACGATTCAGAATGTGCGGCTCACGCGTTCCAGGACTGCACTCAAATTTTCGACTACCGGCACATAATCGGCCAATAACTCCGCGCGCGCCTTGTCGGTCTCTTTGAAAAGCATCTCTTCAACCCGCAGGCAAAGTCCGACCAAGGCGCCGCAGCCCAGCAATTGCGCGGTGTTCAGGATTCTATGCGCATACCGCCTGACCTCCGCCCACTGCTCCTGCTTGATCGCCAGCAGCAACGCGCCAACGTCCTCCCTGTGGTTGAGGTGCAGGCTCCGAGCAAGCTCCGCCGCGATCTCCAGGTCGTTGCCGACCTTGGAAAGCAGCTCGCCGCGCAACGCCGCCACTGCCTGCGCCTGCGAGGTTTCGTGCACGGGATAAAGGGCCGGAGCCGCTGGGTTCTTCACGCGGGAATACGCCGTATCAAGTTCTTCACATCGCTATTTTCGATTTTCTGGCGAAATCGACCAATTCAACCAGAGAGCCGATCTGCAGTTTGTTCATTATCCTGGTCTTGTGCGTACTGACCGTCTTGTTGCTGATGAACAGCGCGTCGCCGATTTCCTTGTTGCTCAGCCCTTGGGCCAGCATCTGGGTAACGACCATTTCCTTGTTCGAAAGCAGGTCGAGCTTCTTCTGATAGGCGTCCACCACATCCGCGGAGCTGGCCGCCTTGGCGGAATTCGGGAACACGCTATAGCCCGCCAGCACGGATTCGATGCAGCGCACCAGTTCCTTGATTTCCAGACGCTTGCTGGCGTAGCCGCAGGCGCCGAGTTCGGCCACGCGCGACGCAAAGACCGAAGGGTCATGCGCCGACACCACCAGTATCCGCAAGTCCGGATTGACGGCGAGGATCCTGGAAATAGCCTCCAGGCCACCCATCTTGGGCATGTCCAGATCAAGCACGATCAAATCCGGGCGCTCGCTCTTGGCCAGCGCCAGCGTATCCACCCCGTTGTCCGCCTCGAGGATCCGGCTGGCGCTGGGCAATAGTGCAATCTGCGTTCTCAGGACCAGACGAAACGCTGGATGATCATCAACAATCAAGACCGTTGACATGGTCGTCCCCCTTCAGTGGATCGTAGCCCGGTCGGCAGGCGGCCGCCTGCCGTGCGCGAGGATGAAGGATTGCAGCGTCTGCAGATCCACAGGCTTGATCAGCACGGCGTTCATGCTGGCACGCGCGCCGGAAGCCAGATCGAGTTCAAGTTCGCTCGCGGTATAGCCCAGCACCGGCGTTGCCGCATTCAGGCTGCCGCCGGATCTCAAGGCAGCCGTGAATGCCGCGCCGTCCATGACCGGCATGACGCAGTCGCAGATGATCAGATCGAACTCGAGCCGCTCCGCCAATGCCAGGCCAGCCGCGCCGTTCTGCGCGAATTGTGCGGAGTGTTTCAACATCCGCAATTGATGCTTGAGCAGCAGCCGGTTGGCCTCATGGTCGTCGATGACGAGGATGCGCAGGCCGCCGGCGTCGGCCGCCATTGTCGCGGGAGCCTCCGCCACGGCGGCATTTTCCGAGGGAGGCAGCGCCAGCGGCAACTGCACCGATATTCTGGTGCCCAGTCCGGCCGTGCTGGAAATTTCCATGGAACCGCCCATCAGCCGCGTCAGTTCGCTACAGATGGACAACCCCAGCCCGATGCCGGCACCTTGCTCCCGGAGCATGGGTTCAAACTGTGGCGCGGCCAGTCTGGCCTGAATGTCCTCGGCAATCCCGGGGCCGCTGTCCGCGACGCATAGCGTGATCCACTGCACCTCTTGCGTGGCGGCCCCGGCGCTCAGCGCGACGTCGATACGGCCATGGTCCGTAAAGCGGACCGCATTGGACAACAGTTTATCCAGCAGTTGCCTCAAGCGGATCGGATCCGAAAAATGACGTTCAGCAAGGTCGCGGCCGATGTCCAGGTTCAGCTGCAGGCCCTTTGCCTGGGCGGCAACGCGGAACGGCGCAAGCGTGTCGGACAACAGCGCGCGCAGGTCGACGTTCTGCCGCCGCAGCTGGAAGTGCCCGGTTTCCAGCTTGGATATGTCGATCAATCCGCTGATCAGGGCCAGCAGCGACTGGGCTGACTGGCGCGACACCGTCAGCTTCTCCTGGGTCTTGCTGGAGAGTCCGCCGCGCGACAGCATCAGTTCGAGCATGCCGATGATCGCGTTCAGGGGAGTCCGGAGTTCATGGCTGATGAACGCAAGGTACGTCGATTTCATCAGGTTGGCCCTTTCCATGTTCAACCGGGTTTCGGACACGTCCCGCAGCATGTCGGGGAATCCGCGAAAGCGCGCGCTGCCCCCGACCAAACCAATGACGGCGCCGTCCGCCCCGCGCAAAGGCGCGGCCCATGCGGCGACGCCGCACGTGGGATCATGCTCGAAGGGGTGCTCGCGGACCACGGTTTCGCCGCCGGCCAGCACCTGGCGATAGTCGCGGATGACTTCGTCCAGGTTGGGCGGCAGTTCACTGCCGGGGGCCGGCGCGGACAAGGAATCCAACGAGACATGCAGAGGGCGGGTCCAACCCTCGCTGCGGCAGGTAGCGGCGTACTCCTTGAGCCCATCATTGCGCGTCATCAGATTCAGGTCGAGATCCCGGATGAAGATCCCGGCAGGCAGCGTATCCGCCAAGCGCGCCAGGCTGACCAACTCGCCGCGCGGCGAGTTGGCGCCGCGGATGCGCAGCGCGATCCAGACCAGCATGACGACCAGCGCCGCCGCCAGCGCCATGTTCAGGAACACGGAAAGGGTGAGCATGGAGCCTGCCTCGCGATCGACCACTATGCTGCTCCATCCCGCGCCAGTGCGCCTGCTGCATATGCCGCCGGCAGGCAGGAAGCAACGGCGACATCCAGCGCGAGCAGACCAGCAGGCTTGACCAACACCTCTTTCATGCCAGCCCGCAAGCCCGCCTCACGATCTTCCGTACGCGCGTCGGCCATGTATCCCAGCACGGGAACGACTGCGTTCTCGCCCTCGGCCGCACGCAACATCCGCGTGAATTCGGCGCCGTTCATGTCCGGCAGCAGGCCATCGCAGACAACCAGATCGAAGCTGCCGCCTCTGGCCAACGCCAAGCCCTGCGCGCCATCCTCCGCCGTCTGAACGGAATGGCCGAGGAATTCCAATTGGCTATTCAGCAGCAGGCGGTTGCCAGCCTGGCTTTCGACAACCAGCATCCGCAGCCCAGTCGTGGGCCGCTGCGTCATTCCGGGCATAGCATCTTGCGGCGAGTCGCGCAGCTCGCCGGATCCAAGCGTCAGCGGCACGCGGACATGGACATGCGTGCCCTCGCCCACAGCGCTGGAAATGTTGATGGTCCCGCCTATGCGGTGCACCATCTGCTGGCAGTAGTGCAGGCCCAGCCCGGCGCCTTCGGGCGAGGCGCTCAGCCCGGCTTCGTAGCGGGACGCCGACAGTTTCTGCTGTATATGCGGCTCGATGCCGCTGCCGGTATCGATGACCGAGAGCGTGACCCATTGCCTGCCATCCTCCACCGGGGCGCCGTCCAGATGTATCCGGACGCCGCCGCGTTCCGTGAACCGGATGGCGTTGGACAGGAAATTGTTGAGCAACTGATTCAGCCCCTGAGCGTCCGTCACGTGGCTGGCGGCAACCCCGGGAGCCACCTCCAGCGTCAGGCTTATGCCCTTTTCGTAGGCGCTGGGCGCGAACAGCGCGACCACGTCGGCGGCAACCCTGCGCAATGAAACCGACATGCGGGCGCATGCCAGATCGCCTGTCTCCATTCTGCGGGTATCGACGATGGACGGAATCAACTGGAGCAGGGATTGGGTGGACGAACGCACGGTCGCCAACATCTCTTTCGACTGGCGCGGCATCGAGGAGTCGACCGACGCCATCTCCAGCAGGCCCGCCATGGCATTCAAGGGATTGCGCACATCGCGACTGACCGCCGCAAGGAATCGGGTCTTCATGTCGTTGATGCGCTCAGCCCGGCGATGCGCGCTTGCCGAATCGTCCAGCGACTGCCCATGGCCCAGAAGATACATGCCGATGGACAACATGCCTATCACTGGATCGCCGGCGCCCCGCAGCGGAAAAACCCATGCCTGATGTGCCGCCCGGATACCGACAGCCTCCACCTCGTGAGCGAAGTCATAGGCTCTCGGCTCGCCGCTGGCCACCGCGGCCTGGAACTCGCCCACCATGGCGACCATGTTTGGAGGCAACGGGATCCGGTCCTTCTCGCCATTGGACAGGAAGGCCAGGTCGAGGTACTCCGGCCTGGCCCATCCATTCTTGATGACTATGTCGGAAAAGCGCTGCATGCCGGCACTGCATCCGACCAGGCGCAGCGATTTTTCCCGCACTCCCATATCCACGGGCGCGGCGGCGATCAAACGGGTGACCTGCTTCAAGCGCCGCAGCGGATCGCCGTCCTTTTTCGCGGCACCCCGCAATACTCCCGCCGCCGACAGAAGGGCAATGGACAGCACGCCGTTCAACGCCCAGGACCAGATTGCGGCCGAGGCAAGCGGCTGCATGCGCGCGGCAACGAGCGGCGCGCCAAATGCGCATAGGGTTATGAGAATCGCGACCGCCCCAACCGCAATCCGGGTGCGGACAACGCCGCTGCGCTGCATAGCGCTCGCATGAACTTCCGGCTTCATTCTAGGAGTGTCGGTGGTCGTGCCTGTGGCTGGATTCGGTACGCGCTGCGCAGCGGCGATTTTATCGCAGAAGGCATACCACCAACCTGTTGCGCAGTGCAGAGCCCCAACAAAATCCACTAACCGTTGCTTTCAAATCACGAAAAAAAAGGCCCAAGAAATACCAATTAAACCGCCTCATTTCGGCAAGTTTTGCAATTATTAGCAAGAATCGCCCATCATTGTTTTCATATGAAATTTCATACAACAAGAAGAGAGGATTCCTACATTTCAGAAACCCTGGTTCTTTTAACTTTCAACTGCCGACGAAATGCAGGATTCAGGATTCGGATGAGGCAAGAGAATTGATTATCTTGCCGCACTCTTTTATCAATATTCGAATTGAATGTTGATAACAACCTGATCAAGTTGAAGTTGCTTCCTGAAAATCGATCCAAAGCATTTCATAAATCGGCCGCCATCTGTTTTCAATAATTCCCAGGCGGCGCTTTTGATTATTAATCGACTATCAGGATATTTACTTCCATGAACAAGAACACCCTTGCCAAGTTTGCCCTGCTCGCCACGGCTGCCGCGGTTTCTCAAGCCGCCCTGGCCGAAGACGGGCGTATTCAATTCAACGGTGAAATCGTTGACGCGCCGTGCTCCGTCTCGCCCAGCGCGACCAACCTGGTCGTGCCGCTCGGCAAAGTATCGCGCGCCAGCATGGACGGCGCTGCGGGCAAGCATTCGACCCCCGCTCAGTTCGAGATCCAGCTGACCGATTGCAGCGCATCGGCCAAGGGCGCGAGCGTGACGTTCAGCGGCACGCCGGACAGCATCAGCAACGACGTGCTGGCCATCTCGAATTCGGGCGGACTGACCGCCAACGCCACCGGCGTGGCCGTCGAAATCCGTGATGCCTTGCATGCAAAGATCGCATTGGGTTCGGCCTCCCCGAAGTACTTCCTCGGCCTCGGAACCAACAACCTGAAGTTCGAAGCCGCCTACGTTTCAACTGGTGCCTCCGTCACCCCCGGCCCGGCCAACGCCACCGCGCAGTTCACGGTGAACTACAACTGACGCCGCTTTGCCAGACCGCCAGCCCCACGGTAGCGGGGCTGGCCGCAAGCCTCCACGCGGCGGGCGGTTCCCTCAGAACCGCGGCCTGAATCGCCGCCATCGCCCACGAATGGCTTGCGAGCAAAACACATCGAGACCCTCATGCTGAAAGACATCGCGCAACGGTGCGTGCTCACGGCGCGCCCCATCATGATCTTCGCCCTTGCGGCCACGCTGGCGCACGCCACTGCCGGAGCCGGCGTACTGGTCGGCGGCACCCGCGTCATTTTCAACGAGAAAGAGCGCGAGTCGTCCATCCCCGTCAAGAACACCGGCACGGCCCCCTACGTCGTGCAAGCCTGGATCGATGCCGGCGAAGGCAACACCAAGACGCCGTTCGTGGCCACCCCGCCGCTGTCGCGCCTGGATCCGGGCCAGGAGAACGTGCTGCGCATACTGCGCCTGGCCGGCAATCTGCCCCTCGACCGCGAATCGGTGTTCTGGCTGAACGTCAAGGAAATTCCGGAAAAAAGCCAGGACGAAAACGTGCTGCAGATCGCGGTGCGCACCCGCATCAAACTGTTCTACCGGCCCGCGGGCCTGGCGGGCAAGCCTGGTGAACAGCGCCAGCAATTGCAATGGGCGGTCGCCGCCGGCGGCAAGGGCGCGGTGCTGAAGATCGGCAATCCGTCCGCTTATCACGTCACCTTCGCCACGCTGAACGTCAACGGCGGCCAACAGGAGATCAACGGCGGAATGGTGCCGCCCGGCGGCGTGCTGGAGTACCCCCTGTCGGGATTGTCCGCGCCCAGGGACGTGGACGTCGTGTTCACCACCATCAATGACTACGGCGCCGAGACCTCCGAGGAAAAAGTCCGCGTGCCCAGCGCGCAAACCCCCGTCCACGTCAAGGCCGAGCCCGTCGCGCCTGCCGCAGGCCGCTAGCGCCCGGAGTTCATCGTATGAAAGGCGTATCGCAGGTCCGCATGCCGACATCCACGGCCTTGGCGTCGCTGTTGCTGGGCCTGGCCTCCTTTTCGGGCCAGGCCGCCGAGCCGGCGGGCGCAGTCTTCAATCAGGACTTCCTGGGCACGGGCGGAGACCAGCCGCAGGCCGATCTGTCCATCTTCAGTTTCGGCAACAGCGTCCTGCCGGGCGAGTATCTGGCCGACGTGATCGTCAACGACCAGTCCGTGGGCAAGAGCAGGATCATCGTCGAGGCACAGGACGGCCAGAAGCCCTCGGTCTGCCTGACGCGCAATCAGCTGGAAACCTGGGGCGTCAATATGGCCGCGCTGCCGGAGTCGGCTGGCGCGGATGGCGCCTGCGTGGACCTGGCCGCCTTGATACAGGATGCGACCGTGAGCTTCGATGGCAGCAAGCAGCGCCTGCGTCTGAGCATTCCGCAAGTCGCGGTCAAGCGTACTGCCCGCGACTCCGTCGACCCCTCGCGCTGGGACAAAGGCATCACCGCGGCCCTGCTGGACTATCAGCTCAACATATCCCGCCAAGGCGGCGGGGGCTCGTCCAACCGCGACAGGGACTCGTTCAACCGCGACGGCGACTCGTCCAGCCGCGGCGCCGAATCGCCCTACATGGGGTTCGCCGGATTGCGCGGCGGCCTCAACTTCGGCGACTGGCGCTTGCGCCATAGTTCCAACTACAACCGCGGCTCCGACGGCCGTGGCACATGGCAGACGGTGGAAACCAATCTGCAGCGGGACTTGCACTCGATCAATGGCCAGCTGCTGATCGGCGACGGCAACACGCCCGGCAACTTCTTCGACAGCATGCCGTTCCGCGGCGTGCAGGTCTCGTCGGACGACTCGATGCTGCCGGACAGCATGCAAGGATACGCGCCGACCATACGTGGCATCGCCCGGACCAACGCACAGGTCACTGTCAGGCAGAACGGCTATATCGTCTATAGCACCTATGTTGCGCCCGGCGCCTTCGTGCTGGATGACCTGTATCCCTCGTCTTCCGGCGGTGACCTGGAGGTCACGGTCACGGAATCGGACGGCCGGCAAAGCCGCTACGTGCAAGCCTATGCCTCCGTGCCCACGCTGTTGCGCGAAGGCACCTGGCGCTACAGCGCCACCGCCGGACGCTATCGCAGCGCCTACGGGTCGGACGAACGCGAGCCTACCTTTGTGCAAGGCACGGTCGCGCGCGGCCTGGGCCAGGAGTTCTCGCTGTACGGCGGCGTCACCGCGGCCGGCATCTATCAATCGGGCCTGGTGGGCGTGGGCAAGAACCTGCGCAGCTTCGGCGCGATTTCCCTGGATCTGTCGCATGCCCGCACCGCCACCGAGCGCTTGAAGGCCCAGGGGCAATCCGTGCGCTTCCTGTATGCCAAGTCCTTCGACGAAGCAGGCACCAACTTCCGCATCGCCGGCTATCGCTATTCCACCAGCGGCTACCGGACTTTCCAGGAAGCGACTGGCGTCGATGATTTCGAACCGGGAGACAAAATGCCCAACCGCCGCAACGAACTGCGCTTGGACGTGGCCCAGTCGCTCGGCTCCTGGGGTTCGGTCTACGCGTCGGCGCGCCAGCAGTCGTACTGGCAGACGAATCAGAAGGAGCGGCTGATCCAAGTTGGCTACTCCGGCTTCTACAGGCAGGTCAGCTACAACGTCTTCGTCAATATGAACACCGGCCGCAATGGCTCGAATGACCGCCAGGTCATGCTGTCGCTGTCGATCCCGCTGGGGACGTCGCGCAGCAGCGCCCAGTACTCCGTGGTCACGGGCAACAACGGCCAGACCAGCCACCAGGCCAGCGTTTTCGGCTCCGCGCTGGAAGACGATCAGCTTACCTACAACCTGACGGCCGCAACGTCCAATCAGAACGGCATCAGCAGCACCGGCAACGCCAGCTACCTGTCCAAGGTCGGTCGCTTCGACCTGGGCGCGTCGCAGGGACGTGGCTACAACCAGATCAGCGCGGGCCTGTCAGGCGGCATCGTAGCGCATGCCGGCGGCGTGACGCTCGGCCAGCCCCTGGGCGAAACCGTGGCGCTGGTGCGCGCTCCGTCGGCCGAGGATGTGCGCTTCGAATCGCATCCTGGCGTCAGCACCAACGCCAGCGGCTACGCCATCGTCCCGAGCCTGAGTCCCTACCGTTCCAACCGCCTGGCCATGCGCACCGCCGACCTGGGCGACACCGTTGAAGTCAGGAACGCGGCGGTAAACCTGGTGCCCACCCGCGGCGCGGTGATACAGGCGGGATTCGAGACGGTCGTGGGCTTTCGCCTGATGATGACGCTGACCCGCAAGGACAACAGCGTGGTGCCGTTCGGCGCGCGCATCGACGACGAGGCGGGCCAGGAAATCGGCATCGTGGGCCCGGACGGCCAGGCCTTCGTGACGGGGGCACAGCAATCCGGAACGATTCGCATCGTCTGGGGCCGCGGCGCCAACGACAGCTGCGGCGTGTCCTACAGCCTGCCGCAAGAAGACCGTCCCGCACCCATACGGGAAGTCAGCTACACGTGCCAGTGATGCGCACATCGAAGATCGCAAGACATATGAACAGGCATGAAATGAAACTACATCACCGCAAGGGAACACGCACGGGCGGCATGCTGATATTGGCATGCATGGCGCTGATGCTGTGCGGCTATGCGCCGCAAAGCCTCGCGGCATGCGCGCTGGGAGAGGGAATGGACAAGAATGTGATCAACATCGCACTCGGCTCCGTACTTGTGCCGACGAATATGCCCGTCAACTCCGTCATTGTTGAAAGAAGATTCCCCATTTCTCACAAGGGCAACGTGATCATTCAGTGCGACAAGAACGGCGGCGCTTCGTGGCAAAGTTCCGTTCATATGGGAGAACTGGTGGCCAACACCAACCGGGTCTACCGGACCAACATTCCCGGCATCGGAATTCGGCTTGGCTTCCGGGACTGGGACTCGGTTCCTCCTGATCATTTTCCGTTTTCGATGCCCACCACCACTTCCAGGACTAGCACCAGCAAGAACTGGACCATCACTGTCGAACTCTTCAAAATCGCAAGAGACACAGGAAACGGCTCTCTGCAGGACGGGCTATACGCCACCATGTACTCGTCGAGCGATCCGCAAAAAGCCCTGCAAGTGCAGGTCAGCGGACGCGCCACGACCATCGTCACCCCTTCCTGCACCGCCGCCCCCACCCCTCCCGTCCAACTCGGCAAGGTCTGGAAGAACCTGTTCAGCTCGGTAGGCAGCACGGCGGCCGAAAAAAGCTTCAACATCACGCTGAACTGCCGCGAGGCCAAGCCGAAACTGAATGCGGTGTACCTGCGGATGGACGCCAAGCCCGACGCCTCGGGCGCGCCGGGCGTGATCGCCTTGAGCCCCGACGCCAATGCCGCGACCGGTGTCGGCATCCAGATCCTGGACAAGGACCGCCAGCCGGTGGCCTACGGCCAAAGCGCCTTGGTGGGCATGTCCAAGGACGGCGTCTACAACGTGCCGTTCCATGCCCGCTACTACCA
>MCND01000149.1_pt1 | contig 32464 bp, 29 predicted proteins | sample 778211 | NCBI WGS metagenome assembly MCND01 (sample SAMN04296812, study PRJNA304217) | bioreactor metagenome | isolation source: activated sludge enriched with benzalkonium chloride | place: Turkey: Istanbul urban wastewater treatment plant
GTGCTACTGATCGCCGAACACTCGCCGCCCGACCGGCGCGGCTATTGGGCCAGCTATCCGCAATCGGCGGCCTGCATCGGCAATGTGCTGGCCTCGATCGTGCTGTTCGGCCTGTCCTCGCTGCTGTCCAAGGAGGCCTTCCTGGATTGGGGCTGGCGCGTGGCCTTCTGGCTGTCCGGGATCATCGTTTTCGTCGGCTATTACATTCGCCGTTCGGTGGAGGACGCGCCGATTTTCGTGGAATCCTATCGCCGGCAGAAAGAGGCGCGCAAGAAGGCGGCCTCGCTCAAGGACGCGCTGGCCGCCTATCCGGGCAAGACCTTCTTCAGCATCCTGCTGCGGGTGGGCGAGAACACGGTCTATTACGTGATCGTGGTGTTCTCCATCACCTATCTCACCGTGCATGCCAAGCTGCCGTCGCAGACGGTGATGTTCATCATGTTCATCGCGAACATCTTCCAGTTCTTCTCGATGCTGTTCGGCGGCTACCTGTCCGACCGCATCGGGCGCAAGGCCTGCATCGCGCTGGGTTATGCCGGCTTGCTGGTCTGGGCGTTCCTGTATTTCCCTGGCCTGGATTCGGGCTCGAACGTTCATATCCTCGGCGTCATCTGCATGGGGCTGTTCTTCCAGGCGCTCTGCTACGGCCCGCAGGCGGCGTACTTCTCGGAGATCTTCCCGACCTCGATGCGCTATGCCGGCGCATCGTTCTGCTACCAGATCGCGACCATCGTGGCCGGTTCGATCGCGCCGCTGGTCGCGACCCTGTTGCTGCGCGACTACGGCGGCACCGGACCCATCGTGACCTATCTGGCCGGCACCGTGGTGCTGTCCCTGCTGGCGTTGGCCGTGCTGTCGGAAACCCGCAATGTGTCCCTGCACGAGGTGGACCGCGCCCACCAGGACCGTCACGGCGCCTGATTCGATTGGAGTAGAAGCATCATGAGTGAACGCATTACGCATTTCCGCACGCTGATCCTCGGCGCCGGCTTCGGGGGCCTGGGCATGGGCGCCCAGCTGGCGCGCAACGGTGACGAGGATTTCGTCATCCTGGAGCGCTCCGGCGATATCGGCGGCGTCTGGCTGGACAACAATTATCCGGGCGCGGCCTGCGACACCGAGGCCCATCTCTATTGCTATTCGTTCTTTCCGCACCTGCGCGTCAGCCGCATGTACGCGGGGCGGGAAGAGCTGCTGGGCTATATGCACCGGCTGGCCGACGCCTATGGCCTGCGCGCGCATCTGCGCCTGAATCACGAGATCACCGAGGCCCGCTGGGATGGCGAGAGCCGCCTGTGGCGCTTCGAGACGCGCGGAGGGGAACGCTACACGGCCACGTACTTCGTGCCGGCGTGGGGGCAGCTGAACCAACCGTCGATTCCCGCCTTCCCCGGCCTGGAAACCTATCGGGGCGCGAGCTTCCATTCCGCGCGCTGGAATGGCGCCGTCGAACTGCGCGGCAAGCGCGTGGCCTCCGTCGGAAATGCCGCGTCGGCGGTGCAGTACGTGCCCGAGATCGCGCCCGAAGTGGCGCACCTGACGGTGTTCCAGCGTTCGGCGAACTGGATCATGCCACGCAATCAGCAGGTGTTCACGCAGGAGCAGCTGGATGCCTACGAGGCCGATCCGGCCGCCTTTGAGGCGTCACGCCGGCATCTGCATGCGTTCCGCGAAAACGGCTTTCGCCGCACGCAGATGGGCACCGACGAACAGCGGCAGGGCGTCGACGTCGCCAAGGCGCACCTGGCGGCGCAGGTCGCCGACCCGCAGCTGCGCGCCAAGCTGACGCCGGACTACGAGCTGGGCTGCAAGCGCATCCTGCGCTCCGACGATTTCTACCCCGCGCTGACGCGGCCCAACGTGACGCTGGAAACGCGGCCCATCAAGCGCTTCTACGCGCAAGGCATCGTGACGGCCGATGGCGAGGAGCTGCCGTTCGACGCGGTGGTGTTCGGCACCGGCTTCGCCAGCCAGGCTTTTCATGGCGATCTGGCCGTGCTGGGTGCGGCGGGCGCGAACCTGTCGCGGGCGTGGGAAGAGGGCGCGGCCGCCTATCTGGGCATGGCCGTGCCGGATTTCCCGAACATGTTCCTGATCTACGGACCCAACACCAATCTGAATCACAACTCGATCATCACCATGTTGGAAATCCAGCAGCGCTACATCGTCGAGGCGCTGAGGGCAGGGCAGGAGCAGGGCGCGGCGCTGAGCGTCAAACCGCCGGTGTATGCCCGCTACAACGAGCGCTTGCAGGCGGACATGACCACGTCGGCGTTTTCCGCCAGCTGCTCCAGCTGGTACAAGAACGCGGCGGGCAAGGTCATCAACAACTGGTCCGGGACCGCGGATCAGTACCAGGCGGCCGTGCGCTGGAACGCGGAGGACTATCTGTGGCTGCGCGCGGAGACGGCGCGATGAGCGAACGGCGCAAGCAGGACATCGAGCGCGTCCCGCTATCCTCGATCGCCCCGGATGCGCGGGACCTGATCCAGGCCTATCGGGAAAGCGGCGAGATTTCTTTTCAGGACGTGCCCTTGGCCACCGCGCGGGAGAACTACCTGCGCGGCTGCGAGGCCAATGGCCTGCCGCGCGCCGATTGTGCCGTCGTCCGCGATCATGAGGTGCCGGTTCCAGGCGCGACCCTGCGCGTGCGTGAGTATCGCCGCGACGCATCGGGCAAGCCGCCGGCAGTGCTGTTCATGCACGGCGGAGGCTGGGTGATCGGCAACCTGGACACGCACGATGCCATCTGCCGGACGCTGGCCAGGGAAAGCGGAGCCGCGGTGTACGCCGTCGACTATCGCCTGGCGCCCGAGCATCCGTTTCCAACACCGCTGGACGATTGCGCCGCCGCGTTGCGCTGGCTGGTCGATCATGCCGCGAGCCTGGACGTGGATGTTTCGCGGCTGGGCCTGGCGGGCGACAGCGCCGGCGGCAACCTGGCCGCGGTCCTGGCGAACACGCAGGTTCTGTTGCCTCGGGCTTGCATCGTGCGGGCGCAGGTGCTGTTCTATCCCGTGACCGATCTGCGTGGCGAGACGGCTTCGTACCAACGCATCGTCGCCGGATTCCCACTGACCGCCAACTCGATGCACTGGTTCCGCGACCACTACCTGCGACCGGGTACTTCCTTGGACGACGCGCGTTTTCCCTCGCTTTTTTCTCCGCTTCTTTCTCCACTCCTGGCGCCGCGCCCGTCCAACGCTTCCCTGTTCCTGCTGAGTTGCGGGCTGGATCCCCTGGCGGACGAGGGCGTGGCCTACGCCGCGCGAGCCATCGCGGCCGGCGCGCGTATCGAACATCACCACCTGCCAGCGCACGCGCATGGCATCATCACGTCGGCGGGCCGTATCGATACCGGGCGCGTCATGCTGATCCGGGCCGCCGCGTTCCTGCGTGAAACCTTGCTGCATAACTCCTGATGCATCGTCCTATGAACGCTTTCCAATTCCAGACTGTCCCGACCATCATTTCGGAATTCGGCGCGGCGCGCCAGCTCGGCGCCTTGCTGCGCAAGCAGTATCCGGCGCAGGTCCGGCTGTGCGTCGTCACCGATGGCTTCCTGCACAAGAGCGGCCTCCTGGCGCCGGCCCTGGCCGACCTGGCCAGGCATGGCTGGCAGGTGACCGTGATCGACGACGTGGTCGCCGATCCTCCGGAATCCGTCGTGCTGGACGCCGCCGAGCGCGCCCGCCAGGCAGACGCGGAGGTGGTGCTGGGCCTGGGCGGCGGCTCGTCCATGGACGTGGCCAAGCTGTTGGCCGTGCTGCTGGCGGGCCAGCAGCCCTTGGCGGACATGTATGGCGTCGGGAAAGTATCCGGCCAGCGCCTGCCTCTGGTGCAGATGCCGACGACCGCCGGCACCGGTTCGGAAGTGACGGCGGTATCCATCGTGACGACCGGGGAAACCACCAAGATGGGCGTGGTCGCGCCGCAGCTGTACGCCGATCTGGCGATTCTGGACGCGGAACTGACCCTGGGACTGCCCGGCGCCGCCACGGCCTATACCGGCATCGACGCCATGGTGCATGCCATCGAGGCCTACACCTCGGCGCATCTGAAGAACCCGGTGTCGGACATGCTGGCCATCAAGGCGCTGGAGCTGCTGTCCCGCCATATCCTGACCGCGTGCCGGGACGGCGGCAATAAAGAAGCGCGCAGCGCCATGCTGCTGGGCGCCATGTTCGCCGGCCAGGCCTTCGCCAATTCGCCGGTCGCGGCCGTGCATGCGCTGGCATATCCCATCGGCGGCATTTTCCATGTTCCGCATGGGTTGTCGAACGCGCTGGTGCTGGCGCCCGTGCTGAAATTCAACGCGCCGGCCGCCAGCGGGCGCTATGCCGAAATCGCCGAGGTGGTGGTTCCGGGCGTGACGGGCAGCGACGAGGCCAGGACGGCTGCCTTGGTCGGCTATTTTGAACGGCTGGCTGTCGACACGGGGATTCCGCGCAGCCTGGGCGAGGTCGGCGTCAAGCGGGGAGATCTGGCGCGGATGGCCAGCGATGCCATGCGGCAGACGCGATTGCTGGTGAACAATCCTCGGGAAGTGACCGAAGCCGATGCGCTGGCGATCTATGCGGCGGCGTTCGAGCCGGTCGGCGGGTAGCCGGCACGGGACGAGCGATTGTGGATTCCTTGGCGTTGGTCGGGCGGCGGATCCTGGCTCGCCGGGGATCCGGGCGGCGAATCCGTAGGGAGATGGAGACAGCGGTTGGATCGCGGGTCGAAAGCGTGGAACGCTGACAGGATCCCGTCTCTATTGCTCATACCCATAATGCGCATAATGTGTATTATGTTAAGTTAGAATGATGCGGAAATTGGCTGGCTCCTCTCCTGCCGCTTGGCAACGCATGCCATATGAATCCAACGAAGGCACCAGGGATGCCTTCCTCATGCAGCGAGCCTGAGCAAGAGACCCACGACAGCGCAAGCGGCAATCACCTCGATCACCCCGCGCTTGAACCTGAACAGCGCGGTCGCGGCGCCTGCCGTAATCAGCGCAGCGCCCCAGTCAAAATGTCCCGCCAGCCCCGTCGGCCATAACACGTGATAGCCGAAGAACACGGCCAGGTTCAGGATGACGCCGACGACGGCCGCCGTAATGGCGGTCAGCGGCGCGGTGAACTTCAGGTCCTCTTTCGTGGCTTCAACCAATGGCCCGCCCACGAGGATGAACAGGAATGACGGCAGGAACGTGAACCAGGTCACGATGACCGCCGCGAGTGCTCCGGCCACGAACAGCAGCTCCGGGCCAAGCAAGCCCTGCGCGTACCCGCCTACGAATCCGACGAAAGCCACAACCATGATCAAGGGGCCGGGGGTGGTCTCTCCAAGCGCCAGTCCGTCGATCATCTGTATCGGCGTAAGCCATCCGTAATGATCGACCGCGCCTTGATAGATGTATGGCAGCACCGCATACGCGCCGCCGAAGGTCAGGTAGGCGGCCTTCGTGAAGAACCAGCCCATCTGCGTATACGCGCCTTGCCATCCATAAATCGCCGCAAGTATCGCCATTGGCGTGGCCCAGAGCGCGACACCGGCGGCGACGATCCAGATCAGGCGGCTCCAGCGAAATCTGGCGTGCGCTGGCGAGGGGGTGTCGTCGTCTATCAATGCCGGACCGTAGCCTCGCGAATTCGATCCATGACGCGACCCCACCTGGAAATACCCGGGCCATCGCCGACCGCCAACGAAGCCGATCAATGCCGCGATCGCGACAATCAGCGGGAACGGCAACGCCATCGCGAAGATCGCGACGAACGCCGCGGCTGCGATGCTCCAGAGAACGGGGTTTTTCAGCGCGCGCGATCCGATGCGATGGGTCGCGTATAGGACGATGGCGGTCACGGCCGGCTTGATGCCATGGAACAGGCCGGCAATGACGGGCACATCGCCCCAGGCGACATAGACCCAGGACAGTCCGATGAGGATAAACAGCGACGGCAGGACAAACAGGCCTCCCGCGACGATTCCGCCCCAAGTCCGATGCAGCAGCCACCCGATATAGGTTGCGAGCTGCTGCGCCTCCGGCCCGGGCAGCAGCATGCAGTAGTTGAGGGCATGCAGGAATCGTCGTTCACTGATCCAGCGTCGGCGTTCCACCAGCTCGGTGTGCATGATGGCGATCTGCCCTGCCGGGCCGCCAAAACTGATGAACCCCAGCTTCAACCAGAACCAGAACGCCTGCCGGAAGCTGACCGGCTGGGGTCGCTCGAGCACCTTGTCGACGGGCTCGCCAGTGGGCGTGGCAGTGTCCTGGATTTGCGTGTTCATGCTCTGCCCTCCTCCTCGAAGCTGGCCAGGAGCCCATCGAAGACTCCGCTGGCGAGCGCCAGGAGCTGGTCGTCGTCGGCAATCGTTGCCCTCAGGCCGGCCAGGACCTGCTCCACCCCGGCGGCCTCCGGAGGCTGAACGCCACCGACGTCCAGGAAGTGAACGATGGCGCCGAGCCGGTCCATGCCCTTGCTTTGCAAGCCGAAGGCGGTGACCAGGTTTTCGAACGTCACCTTTGCGCCTGCATGGGAAAACCTTGCGCCATCGAAGTCGAATCCCAGGGCGCTCTCTGGGCATTCCGCTGGCGAAGCGAGCCACAGGATGCGGGCATCCTTATCAATGTGGCGCCGAATCAGCCAAGCGCTAGCCAGTCGATCCACCCAGGGACGTGCGCGTGTCGCCCAGGTCCGCCCTTGATAGTCGTCGACAAGCAGCCGGACGATGGCGCCGTCAACCGCATGCGGTTCGTCCGGAGAGAGCGCGCGATTGGCGCCCTCTTCCAGCTCAAGCAAAGCGGCGTCTGCCTGGCGCCGGGCCTCCCCCGGAAAGAAATCAATGTCGCTCAGTTGGGCGTAGACCTTTCGGAACTTGCGCAATTGCTTCAACGCATCCATCGCCGTATCAGGGGATAGCGCCGCCTGAATCGGCTCAATGCTCTTCATCAGTTCGGCGTAGTCTGCGGATCGGTCGAAAAGCGCTGTGAGTCGCGCGGAGTCGTCATCCGGAAACGCGGTGTCGGCCAGATAGGCCGTCCCGCTGCTCTCTTGCACGGCATGCGCGATCGCGTTCAAGGTTTCCCGGGTGCGGTCCGATGACGGCAATAGATAGACGCCATCGCGCAGCACCGCCGCACCTGATGATTTCAGCGCCCGCCAGGCGCGCATGCGTGCCGTCGCGTTCTCGGTGGGCATCGAGAGGATCAGAGTCAGCCAAGTCATCTGTAGCGCCAACAATATCTATGTAGAAATATCTACTATTCTGTAGCGTACTCTTCAATTCAAGGAAACACCAGAGATTCCTGGTTGTACGCATGGTGTCTATGTCCATATCCTCCTGGGGGGGATATGATGCGACCATGATGAAACCTGATCCCCACCACCATCACGATGCCGTCGCCAAGCGTCTCAAGCGGGCGGAAGGCCACCTGCGCAGCATTCTTCAAATGATGGAAGCGCACCGCCCCTGCCTTGAACTTGCACAGCAGCTGCATGCCGTCGAGAAGGCCATATCACAGGCCAAGAAGGTTCTGATCCAGGACCACATCGACCATTGCCTGCAGGATGCCGTGGGCGATCTGGACGCGGACAGGCAGCGCACCATCGACGAATTCAAAGAGATCACCAAGTACCTCTAAGGCGTTATTCCATGTTGTCGTTTTCCGAGCTGATCGCTCAGGGTGCTTCGCACGCCTGGCTATTCATTCCCAGCGCCATCCTGCTGGGCGCCCTGCACGGCCTGGAGCCCGGCCATTCCAAGACGATGATGGCCGCCTTCATCGTCGCGATCCGGGGGACGGTGTGGCAGGCCGTGCTGCTGGGCGTCACCGCGACCATTTCGCACACGCTGATCGTGTGGGGTATCGGACTGGGCGGCATGTATTTATGGCGAGGCGTGGCTGCCGAGGCGTTGGAGCCTTACTTCCAGCTGGCCTCGGGCGCGGTCATCGTGCTGATCGCGGCCTGGATGTTCTGGCGAACCTGGCGGGAACAGCATGGCGACGCGCACGACCATTCCCATCACAATCATGAGCACGACGGGCACACCCACGGTCGGGAGCGACACGAGGTCGACACGGGGCACGGCCGCGTCGCCCTCGAAGTGTTCGAGGACGGCGTACCTCCTCGGTGGCGTCTGACCAACCTGCGAGGGAGTCACTGTCAGGCAGAGGATGTGACGCTGACAACCGAACGAACCGATGGCCGTCAGCAGGTGTTCCTGTTCGTGCAGAAGGATGGCTACCTGGAGTCACTGGAACAGGTACCGGAACCTCATGAGTTCATGGCACGCCTGGCGTTGACTCACGGTGGCCGCGTCCACAGCTATGACGTCGCGTTCCTGGAGCCAGATAACCACCAGCACGATCACATTCACGAACCGTTGCGCGGATTGGATGTCGCGGCTGAGCAATACCAGGACGCCCACCAGCTGGCGCATGCCAACGACATCCGTCGGCGATTCGCGAACCGGAATGTGACCAACTGGCAGATCGCTTTGTTCGGACTGACGGGAGGTCTTATTCCCTGCCCTGCGGCCATCACCGTGTTGCTCCTGTGTTTGCAGTTAAAGGAGTTCACCTTAGGGGCTGTGCTGGTGTTGTGCTTCTCGATCGGGCTGGCCATCACCCTGGTTACTGTTGGGGCAGTTGCGGCGCTTAGCGTGCGGCACGTTACCCAGCGTGCTCCCTGGTTCAGTGCAATAGCTCGGCGGGCTCCCTACCTGTCCTGTGTGCTGATCATCGCAGTCGGCATTTACGTTGGCGCCCATGGATGGCTTGGACTGCCTTCCGCCTAGCGTCGGAAAGGAGGGCCAGCACCGCTCCGCTTGTTGCTGCTTGACGACTATTGCGCATGCTCTTTCATCGCTCTGCATTATGCAAACCAACGACGGCCGCCTCTTTTCCCGGCATCCGCCCGGCGTCGCCTAGTGAGAAAAAAACACCGGCAAGGTCATCGCCTCCAACAGCGAGCGCGTGGCGCCTCCCATGATCCATTGGCGCGTGCGGCTGTGTCCGTATGCCCCCATGACGATCAGGTCCGCGCCGAAATCGGCGGCCGCGCTCAGGATGGCGTCTCCGATGCCGGCCTCTCGTGCGTCGCGGAACTCCGACTCCAGCTGGGGAAAGCCGTGGCTGGCGCAGTAGGCGGCCAGGTCTTCGAAGGAAGCCCGCAGATCCGGATCGGCCGGGGCCCCGTGGCCCAGCGTCAGGGCGCGCAGCGCGCTGGCGCCGCGCAGCAAGGGCGCCGCGTCGGCGATCGCGCGGGCCGACTCGCGGCTCTGGTTCCAGCAGTACAGCACCCGCGCGCCCGCGTTGCGGAAGGACCCCGCCGTCGGCAGCACGATGACGGGACGCCCGGCGGATAGCAGCACCTGCTCAACGAAGTCGTTGCCGGTGGCGGCTTCCACGTCGCCGGCATTCTCCTGGCCCAGGATCAGCACATCCGAATGACGCGCGTGCCGGACGACGCACTCGGCGGGCATGTCCTCGCCCTGGCGCCAGGACGCGGCCACGCCGGCCTGCGCCGTGGCTTCGCTGAACGCCGCCTGCACTGCCATGCGTCCCTTGGTGTTGAGTTCCTTGACGAGGTCGAGCGCGCGGACCCACATGCCGCCTTCGTCGTAAAAGTAGCGCGGCAGCATGTAGCTGGCGAATATGCCGGTGAGATGGGCATCGTGCGGCCTGGCCATCTGCAGGGCGAATTCAACGCGGCGGCGGCAGTCGATGCCGTTGTCGAGATGTACGGCGATGCGGCGGAACATGGCGAATATCTCCCCGTGTTTGCATGGGTTGCCGGCGGCCGGCTTGCGCGCCCTGCCCGGCCTGGTCTGTCCTGCCATCTTGCGCCGGCGGTCCGGCTCCGGGTTGACGATAGTCAAGCGAAAAACAGGGACGAACGTCGAGGCCGGGCGCAAAAGAGCGCGCCAGCTTGACCGCCGTCAAGGGCGCGCGCCGTGGCGGCGCGATGATGGGCGCATGCCTGCCCTTCCCCGCTACATCCTGCTCCGCCTGGAGGCGCCATGAAGAATGTACTCATCCCGGTCGACGGATCCGCCAATTCGCTGCGCGCCGTGCACTACATGATCGACCATGTCCGCGAGCATGGCGCCTGCAACCTGCATCTGCTGAACGTGCAGCCGCCGATCGTCTCGGGCACGGTGCTTGCCTTTGTGTCGAGCGATATGATCCAGGAGTACTACGAGGACGAAGCCAGGACGGCGCTGGCCGATGCCCGGATCGCGCTGGACAAGGCAGGCGTCATGTATCAGTCGGGATTGCGGGTCGGCAAGATCGCCGAAGCCATCAAGGCCTACGCGGCCGAGCAACAGTGCGACCATATCGTGATGGGATCGCGCGGCCTGGGCGCGGCGGGCAGCCTCATGCTCGGGTCGGTGGCGCTCAAGCTGCTGCATATCGTCCATCTCCCCGTCGTGCTGGTCAACTAGGACCGGCGCGGGGAAGCTGGCCCGGCCAGACCAGGGGAAGCCATGATTTCCGTGCCGTCCAACAATGAAGTGGACCGTCTGCACGCCTATTGGCGGGCCAGCAATTACCTGTGCGCCGGCATGCTGTACCTGCGCGACAACGTCCTGCTGCGCCGGCCGCTGGAGCCGGCGCACATCAAACCGCGGATCCTGGGGCACTGGGGCACGTGCCCCGGCCTGAGCTTCACGCTGACGCATCTGAACCGCCTCATCCGCGAGCACGACCTGGACCTGATGTTCGTGTGCGGCCCAGGACACGGCGCCGCGGCGGTGCTGGCCCATGCCTATCTCGACGGGCACTACTCGGAGCGCTATCCCGAATGCTCGCAGGACGAGGCCGGCATGACGCACCTGTTCCGGCACTTTTCGGCGCCGCACGGCATCGGTTCGCACTGCACGCCACAACTGCCCGGCTCGATCCACGAGGGCGGTGAGCTGGGCTACAGCCTGTCGCACGCGTTTGGGGCGGCCTTCGACAATCCCGACCTGATCGTCGCCGCGATGGTCGGGGACGGCGAGGCCGAAACCGGCGCGCTGGCCGCCTCCTGGCAATCGGCCAGGTTCCTGAACCCGGCGCGCGACGGCGCCGTGCTGCCCATCCTGCACCTGAACGGCTACAAGATCGCCAACCCTGCCCTGCTGGCACGCATCCCTCCCGCGGAACTGCAGGCCTTCTTCGAGGGGCATGGCTATCGCCCCTGTTTCGTGGCTGGCGACGATCCGCCCGCCATGCACCGGAAGATGGCACGCGCGCTGGGCCAGTGCGTGGCGGAAATCCGGGCGATCCAGGCCCGCGCGCGCGGCGGCGGCGGACCGGCGAGGATTCGCTGGCCCATGATCGTGCTGCGCACGCCGAAAGGCTGGACCGGGCCTCGGCGGGTCGACGGCCATGCCGTGGAGAATTCCTGGCGCTCGCACCAGGTTCCGCTGGCCGACCCTGCCGGGCGGCCGCAGGAATTGCAGGCGCTGGAAGCCTGGCTGCGCGCCTACCAGCCCGAGACCCTGTTCGACCAGGAGGGCCGGCTGGCGGCCGGGCTGCGGACGCTGGCCCCGACCGGCGCGCGCCGCGTCAGCGCCAACCCGCATGCCGATGGCGGGGCATTGCGGCGTCCGCTCGCCCTGCCCGGGCCGGACGCATACAGCCTGCCGGTCGCCGCGCCCGGCGCCGCCGACGCGTCGCCCACGCAGGCGTTGGGCGCCTATCTGCGGGACGTGATGCGCGCAAATCCGGACCGCTTCCGGCTGTTCGGCCCCGACGAGACCGCCAGCAACCGCCTGGAGGCGGTCTATGAAGCCAGCGGCAAGGCCTGGATGGTCCAGCGGCTGGAGGGCGATGCCGACGGCGGCCACCTCGCCCCGGACGGGCGCGTCATGGAAATCCTCAGCGAGCAGACGCTGCAAGGCTGGCTCGAAGGCTACACGCTGACCGGCAGGCACGGCCTGTTCGCCACCTACGAGGCCTTCGCGCACGTCATCGATTCGATGTTCAACCAGCACGCGAAGTGGCTGGACAAGGCCCGGCGGCTGGCGCCGTGGCGCGCCCCGGTTCCGGCGCTGAACCTGCTGCTCACCTCGGTCGTCTGGCGCCAGGACCATAACGGCTTCAGCCATCAGGATCCAGGCTTCCTGGACGTGGCGGCCAACAAGCGGCCCGACGTGGTGCGCATCTATCTGCCGCCGGACGCCAATTGCCTGCTGAGCGTGGCCCGGCATTGCCTGCAGTCGGTCGGCCATGTCAACGTAATCGTGGCCGACAAGCAGGCGCACCCCGTCTACCTCGACGCGGCCGGGGCGGCGCGCCATTGCCGGGCCGGCATCGGCGCCTGGGATTGGGCGGGCACGTTCGTGCAGCACGAGCCCGATGTGGTGCTGGCCTGCGCCGGCGACATTCCCACGCAGGAAGCGCTGGCCGCGGTCGCATTGCTCAAGTCCCTGTTTCACGGCCTGAAGATCCGCTTCGTCAACGTGGTCGATCTTTTCACGCTGGTTCCGCCGGCCGTGCATCCGCATGGCCTGCCGGACGAGGCGTTCGACGCGCTGTTCACGGCGGACAAGCCGGTGATCTTCAATTTCCATGGCTATCCCGCGCTGATCCACCGGCTGTGCTACCGCCGGCGCAACCATGCCGGCTTTCACGTGCATGGCTATCGTGAAGAGGGAGACCTGAATACGCCCTTCGAACTCGCGGTGCTCAACGGCATCGACCGCTACAGCCTGGCGATGGATGTGCTCGAGCGCGTGCCGCGCCTGCGTGGCTGCGCCCCGGCCGCCCGCGAGCGCCTGCTTGCGCAGCGCGACCGGCAGCTGGCCCAGGCGCGCGCCGAAGGCCTGGATCCGGAAGAGAACCGCAATGGCCGGTGGCCCGACCAAGGGCTGGAGAATGCGTGACGGGCGGGCTCGCGCGCGCCGGCGCAAGCCCGCGCCCATCGGCCCGCCCGCGCTGGGCGCCGGCCTGATCACCGGCGCGGCGGACGACGATCCCAGCGGCATCGCCACCTATTCCCAGGCCGGCGCGCAGTTCGGCTACGCGATGCTGTGGACCATGCCGCTGACGCTGCCGCTGATGGTCGCGATCCAGCTCGTCAGCGCGCGCATCGGCTGCGTTACGCGGCGCGGCCTGGCCGCCAACATCAAGCGCGATTTTCCGCCAATAGTGCTGTGGGCCGTGGTCGGACTGCTGCTGACGGCCAACACGCTCAACCTGGCCGCGGATATCGCCGCGATGGCGCAGGCGGTGCATCTGGTCGCGGGAGGGCCGGTAGGGCTGTATGCGGCGGGTTTCGGCGCGCTCAGCCTGACGCTGCAGGTGTACATGCGTTATCAGGCCTACGTGCGCTGGCTCAAATGGCTGACGCTGGCATTGCTGGCCTATGTCGCGGTCGCCTTCACCGTCGAGGTGGACTGGCCAGCCCTGATCCGCGAGACCGCCCTGCCCGGCCTGGCGCTCGGCCACGATGCGCTGCTGATGATCGTCGCGGTGTTCGGCACCACCATCAGTCCCTATCTGTTCTTCTGGCAGGCCGCCCTGGAGATGGAGTCCGGCCATGATGGGCGGCCGCGCTCCGGGGCCGGCCTGCGGGCACAGTTGCGGCGCATCCGCGCGGATACCCTGGTTGGCATGACTTTCTCGAACCTGATTGGCTTTTTCATCATTCTCGCCACCGCCGCCACGCTGCACGCGGACGGCGGCGCGGCTATCCAGACGTCCGCGCAAGCCGCCGAGGCGCTGCGGCCGCTGGCCGGGGACTTCTGCTTCGCGCTGTTCTGCCTGGGCATCGTGGGCACCGGCCTGCTGGCCGTGCCGGTGCTGGCGGGGTCGGCCGCCTATGCCGTGGCCGAGGCCGCCGGCTGGCCGGGCAGCCTGGACGCCCGTCTGGACAAGGGCGAGGGCGCGGCCTTCTACGCGATCATCGGCGCGGCCACCATGGGCGGAGTGGCGCTGTGCTTCACCCCGCTCGATCCGGTGGCGGAACTGTTCTGGGCGGCGGTGTGCAATGGCGTGATCGCGCTGCCCATCATGAGCGTGATGATGCTGCTGGCGTCGCGGCCCAAGGTCATGGGCGCGCATGTCATCGGTCCCGGCCTGCGCCTGGCGGGCTGGAGCGCCACGGGCGTCATGGCGCTCGTCGTCGTCGCCATGCTGGCCACGCTCTAGCGTCCCTGGAGCATCGCGCCGTCGGCGGCGCAGGCGGCCGACGCGTCGCTGCACAGGAACATCGGCACCTTGATGAACAGGCTGCCCGACAGGGACAGTCCGCGCGCCAGATGGTCGTCGGCCAGGATGAAACCGGCGATCGGTCCTGGCGCCGGACCGCGCGGCCCCGTCAGGGCCTGCTCGTCCAGGATCTGGATGGCGCCGTTCTCGCCCTCCACCCAGCCCGGCGCGGCCAGGAACGTCTGCAGTGCGTCCTGTGTCGAAAAGAACAGGACGAGGGACTTGCCGTCCAGGCCGAGTATGGCCCCGGGCGGACCGGCGATAACGTTGTAATAGGTGCGTTCGCCGCCCGCCTCGATCAGCACGCCGCGCCCATAGGCCACTCCCAGGATGCCGCCATCCGCCCGCAGGCCGGGCACGATCAGCGTGCCGAAGGCGCGGGCCAGCACGGCGCGCGCCCGGGGAGACAGCCGGTACAGGCGTAACAGCACGGCCTCGGACTCCTGATCGACGCGCGCGAGCATGGCAGGCGAGACGCTCATCGGGCTCCTGGCCGGTTGCGCCCGGGCGCCGGCCGTCGGCAACAGCATGAGCAGGACATGGAACAGCACGAGGGCGAGGCGCGTTTTCATACCGGCTCCCTGATCTTGGGCAAGTGTCCGGCGGCCCCTTGCCGTCCGGACGGACAAGTCCATTGACGCATGGCCGCGCCCGCCCGCTGTTGACAACAGTCAAGCACGGCGCCTCGGGGCGGTGCTACACCAAGGCATCGGCGCGGCCATGCGGGCCGATGCGCCAGCATCACGAGGACGCGCCATGACCGAGCCTGGGGATATTTCGGATCTGGTCTATGCGGACCGCTACGCGTGGCCAGGCGAGTCGTTGCGGATCGATACGTACCGCCGGGTGGCAATCGCGCTGGCGGCGCGGGAGGCCGGACCGGAGCGGGAGCGCCACGCCGCCCTCTTCCTGGAAAATTTCCTCGCCGGCGCGATCGGCGCGGGGCGCATCATGGCCAATGCCGGCGCCGCAGACGGCGACGGTGACGGCGGGGCCACCATGGTGAACTGCTTCGTCCAGCCTGCCATCGATCCCGGCCTGGGCTGGCCGCAAGGCCTGGATGCGGCGCTGGCCCGCGCCGTGCGCACGATGTCCATGGGCGGTGGCGTCGGCTATGACTTCAGCCCTGTGCCGCCCGCGGACTCAGGCGCGGGTCGGGGCGGCGCATGCGCCGTCATCGACCGCTACGACCAGGCCTGCCAGGCCCTGGCCACGCCGGCCAGGCGCCGGCGGGGCGCGCAGATGGGCGTACTGGCCTGCGATCATCCGGACCTGCCCGCCTTCCTGCGCGCCAAGGCCGGACGGCGCCGCTGGCCGACCCTGAACCTGTCGGTCGCGCTGAGCGACCGCTTCCTGCGGGCCGTGGAGAACGACGAGGCGTGGACCCTGCGCCATGCCTGCCCGCCGGCGGGCGGACAGGCATCACAGCGAGGCGTGCGTGGCGACGATGGAACCTGGCCCTATGCCCGCCTGCCGGCGCGGCGGCTGTGGGAGGCGCTGACCGCCGCGGCCTGCCGGGACGCTGAACCGGGGGTGCTGTTCGTGGACACGATCAATGCGCTGAATCCGCTGCGCGACAGCGAACGCCTGTCGGCCACCAACCCTTGCGGCGAGCAACCCCTGCCGCCCCATGGGAGCTGCGTGCTCGGGCCGATCAATGTGTCGCGCTTCGTGCGCAATCCGTTCGGCGCGAACGGACCGCCCGGCTTCGATTTCAGCGAGCTGGGACGACGCGTGCGGATACAGGTGCGCCTGCTGGACAACGTGCTGGACCTGACCTGCTGGCCTTTGCCGGAGCAGGCGGCCGAGGCCCGGGCCAAGCGCCGTATCGGCGTGGGACTGTCCGGGCTTGGGGATGCGCTGCTGATGCTGCGGTTGGACTATGGCTCGCCGGCCGCGCGCGTGTTCGCCGCGCGGATCGCTCGCTGCATCCGCGACCAGGCCTATCAGGCGTCGGCCGGGCTGGCGGCTGAACGCGGCGTGTTTCCCGCCTATGCGCCAAGACCGTATCTGGAGCCCAGGGCCGGATGGCCACCCCTGCCGCCCGCCGTGCAGGTCGCCATCCGGCGGCACGGCCTCAGGAACAGCCATCTGGTTTCGTTCGCGCCCACGGGCAGCGTCAGCATCGCCTTCTTCGACAATTGCTCGACCGGCATCGAGCCGGCCCACGCGTGGCAGTATCGCCGCCGGCTGCGCATCGGCGAGGCCCCGGCGCGCAACGTGGTGGCGCAGAATCCCGCATGGCGGCTCTGGCGCCGGTTGCATGGCGATGGCGACGAACTGCCGCCCTACTTCCGCCGCGCGGCCGATATCGCCCCATCCGCGCATATCGCCATGCTGGCGGCGCTGCAGCCCTGGGTGGATGCCGCGATTTCGAAGACGGTGCCGCTGCCGCCCGAGTGCACGGCGGCAGAGGTCGGCGCGCTGTTCCTGCAAGCCTGGCGCCTGGGAGTGAAAGGTCTGACGGTGTTCCGGCCGGATCCCCGGATGCCGGCGGTGCTGGAGCCGGCCCGGCACGAAGGGCAGACAGGCCCGGCGGCTCCCGCGGCCGCCTGAGGGGGATGCCGCGTCACGCGGTGGCGCGCGGCGCTTCGGCGCCAGCGGGCCCGAGGCGTCGGGCCACCCGTCCGCGGCTGGCCTGCGCCCAGAAAGACGGCCGCCGCAGCAGGCGCCGGCTGGCTGAGCGCAGGCCATCGCCGGCCCTGCGCAGCAATCGCAGGGCCGCTTTGTCGCCTTGTCGACCCGCCAGCCTGCCGGTCGACAGGCTGACACACACATCGCGCCCCAGCGCGGCGGCTGTACGGAAGTCCTGCGCGCTGCCCAGCGCGCCTTGCACGTCGGCCAGGGCCTTGACGTAGCGCTCGAGCTTGCGGGATGGACTGAGCAGCAACAGCGCCTCGCTGGCATAGCGCAGGCGTTTGACGCGGATCCGCGCCGCATGCTGGCGCCGCGGCCCCTGGTCGGCGGCGTTATCCAGGCGCGCGCGCAGCGCCGCGTCCCAACCCTCGAGGCGGCGGCCGAGCGCGCGATACAGCGACCGGGGCGCGCGCTCGGCCATGGCGGCGGGGATCTCCGCGCTGCGTTCCCGGAGCAGGCGCAGCATGGCCTGGAAGCGTTCGGTCTGCAGGTTGGCGTACATCTCGTCGTGCGCGATCTCGGAGCGGGCGCGGGCCCGCGCGGCCGAGGCTTGCGGATCGATATCCGGATCGGCATCGCAGAGCTGCGGCAGCACTTCCATCGTGAAGACGTCCCAATCGCGCGCCCGCGACAGCGGCTGCATGGCCCAGGCCACTTCCTTGCGCAGCGCGCGACGCATGGGGCGCGCGCCTGGCGGCCGTGGCAGCAGGTCGGACAGCGCGCACAGCCGGCGCACGTAGATCCGCAGATCATGGATGAGATCCGGGCCGGCGTCCGCCACGGCGGCCCGGCCCTCGCCCAACCGATGCGCGCGGCTCCAGATTTCGCCGAACCAGGTGGCGGCGACGGCTTCCAGCCCCGTGTGCAAGGCTGGCGCGGGCTCCGCCCGGGCCGCGCCATTGCCTGGGCTCGAGGCCTTGGCTCCGGCAAGGCTTCGGACCGCGCCGTCGGCCGAACTCCTGGCCGGTCGCCCGGCGGCGCGGGTATCCTGCCGGGCACTGCCGTTGGCCGATGCCGGCCGCGTTGATTGCGCCATGACCGCGCTCCTGTGTGGGTGGTGATCATGACCACGGTACTCGCTGGCGCAACAGGCTTGTTGACGCGAGTCAAGCTCGCGACGGTCGGGCCGAAACCGAACGGCCCGATTTTTTTGGTTGACCATGCTCAATATGCCGCTCTGGCGAGGCGGGAGGCGGGATGGGGGGCCGCCGTGGCGGGCGTCGCCGACCGGCTGGAAATCCGCTGAATCAGGGAATCAGCACAGCGGTGGCCTGCAGGCGCCCCTGTCGCAGGTCATCCAGGGCGTCGTTGGCCTGTTCGAGCGGATAGGTCCGGACGTCGCAATGTATGCCCGCCGCCGGGGCCAGCGCCAGGAATTCGCGGGCGTCGGCCCGCGTCAGGTTGGCCACGGACACCAGCTTGCGCTCGCCCCACAGCAGGCGGTACGGAAATGCGGGAATGTCCGTCATGTGTATGCCGCCGCACACGACGCATCCGCCCTTGCGGACGGCCCGCAAGGCCATGGGTACAAGCTCGCCGACGGGCGCGAAGATGATGGCCGCGTCCAGGGGTTCCGGCGGGTCGACGCCGCTGTCGCCGGCCCAGGCCGCGCCCAGCGTGCGCGCGTGCAACTGGGCGACGGCGTCGCCGGGTCGGGTGTAGGCATGCAGACGGCGATGTTGCCAGGCGCAGATTTGCGCCAGCGCCTGCCCGGCCGAGCCGAACCCGTACACGCCCAGGCGGCGGGCGTCGCCAGCCGCTCGCAGCGCGCGCCAGCCGATCAGGCCGGCGCACATCCACGGCGCCATGGATTCGGCCGGACCGGCCTGCGGCAGCGGATACACATATGCGGCTTCGGCCAGCATGTGCGACGCAAAGCCGCCGTCGCGCGTATAACCGGTGAACGCCGCCGCATCGCAGAGGTTCTCGCGTCCGGTCAGGCAGAACGCGCAGCGGCCGCAAGTCCAGGCCAGCCAGGCGGCGCCGGCGCGGCGGCCGGCCAGGCGCGGGTCGACGCCCTCGCCTGTCTCCTCGACGATGCCGATCACCTCGTGTCCGGGCGTGACCGGATACCGCAGGCCCGGCAGCTCGCCGTCCACCACGTGCAGATCCGTGCGGCAGACGGCGCATGCCTCGACCTTCAGCAGCACCTGGCCGGGGCCGGGCCGGGGCGTGGGCAACCGTTCCAGGCTGAGGGGCGCGCCAGGCGCCCGTTGCGACATGGCTCTCATGGGAAGTATCCACAACGGCCCGGCGTGCCGGCGCCGGGCCCATCGCGCCCTAGCCCACGACCAGCCTGTCGTTGACCTCGGCAACGCCGGGGGCAGACCAGGCCGCGCGCTCGGCCGCGCCGCGCTCGATCCAGCTATTCACGCAGCCATTGAGCGTGACCTTGTTGTCCTGCACGTTGACCTCGACGCGCGTGGCCTCCAGCTGCGCGCTGCGCAGCAAGGCATCCTCGATCCGGCGCTTGATGTCGCTGGCGCGCGCCGACGGCGCGACTTCGATCTGGTTCGAGATGCCGATCACGCCCGACAGCTTGCGCACCGCGCGCTCGGCGGCGTCGCGCTGATAGAACCAGTCCACCGTGCCGTTCAGCGTCACCCAGCCCTTCTGCACCGTTACCTGCACCTTGCCATCGGGCACAGTGGAATCCCACGCGATGATGTTCAGCGCGCGCGCGGCGACCTGGTCGTCGGCCAGCTGCTTGGCCGCAGCCGTCCGCACCTGGATTTCCTGGGCGATGCCGCGCACGCCCTTGACGCGCTGCACGGTATGCTCGGCGGCCAGCTTCTGCGCATAGGTTTCGACATAGCCGTTGAGCATGACCACGCCGTTCTCGACCGTCACGTCGATATGCAGATCGTCGATACTGGGCTCGAACGCCAGGGCCTGCCGGACCCGGTCCCGCAATGCTTCGTCACTCATGATGCTCTCCTGGTTCCGGGGCGGCGCCCCGCCATGCGCCAGCGCCGGCGGCGCTGGTCGCGTCCAGCCTTTGCATGACCTACTCGATCTGCAGCAGCCGGCCGTTGCTGCCCGCTTTTTTCGGCAAGGTCAGCACCAGCACGCCGTTCTCGCATACGGCCCTGGCAGCGGCCGAATCGATCGGACTGGCCAGCGTCACCGAGCGTTGGATCTGCCCCCAGTAACGTTCCTTGCGCAGAACCTTGCCTTCATCCTTGACCTCGCTACTCTGCTCCTTGTTGGCGAGAATCATGACCGTGGCGCCGTCTATTTCGACCGAGATGTCCTTTTTCTCGACGCCGGGCAATTCCGCTTTCAGGACATATTTGTCGCCGGCTTCGGTGACGTCGATGTCCATGCGCGGAAAGTCCTCGTCCGTGCGAGACCGGATCGGCCTCAGCAGCGCCTGGAAGACATCGGGGAACGTATCGAGGGACAGGGGGCTGTATTGAGTAAGTCGGGACATGGTGGCTCCTTGGAAGACCGCTTGCGTTCAACCGCAACCGTCCAGTTCATCTTGAGCGTTCGCGTCCGGGCCTCGTTGACTTTTGTCAGGGAAAATGGGTGGGCCCTAGAAGTCAATGCTCGCTTCCTGGGTATTGCGGTTCGACACAGCGGTTTCAGCTAGTCTTGGGCCTGCCCGCGTGACCTGACTCCGCACTCGGCGACAGATTCCGCCCTGGCTCTTGCCGCGAGCCGGGCCACCGGTCAGGCTTCCATTCCATAATGCTCCGGCAACAGCCCCATCCCGGCTCCCCCAGGAAGTTGCTTGCGTATTCGCCCGCTCCGGAGGTGCCGCACTCCCCTTTTCCCTGTAGTGCCCATAACTACAACAATATGATCCCTTGAACCGTGAGGTCCTATACCCATGAGAAAATTTCTCAAGATCCTGGGCAGCCTGGTCGTGACGGTGGTGATTGCGGTCGCCCTGTTCCTGTACTGGCCGCTGCACCAACGTTCGGTCCCGGCTCCGGACAACGACAAGCCCCTCGACGCCGTGCTCGTCGGCGGCGGCATCATGAGCGTGACCCTCGCCACCTACCTGCAGGAATTGCAGCCGGACTGGCGCGTCGAGCTCTTCGAACGCCTGGACGGCGTGGCGCTGGAAAGCTCCAATGGCTGGAACAATGCGGGCACCGGCCACTCGGGCTTCGCCGAGCTGAACTACACCCCCGAGATGCCTGACGGTTCTGTCGACATCAAGCGGGCCATCAACATTGCCGAACAGTTCGAGATTTCGCGCCAGTTCTGGGCGCACCAGGTCAAGGCTGGCCGCCTGGGCCAGCCGTCGGACTTCATCAACCCCACCGGCCACATGAGCTTCGTCTGGGGCGATGACCGCATCGAGTATCTGCGCAAGCGTCGCGATGCCCTGGTCAAGAGTCCGCTGTTCTACGGCATGGAGTATTCGACCGACACGGCGCAGATCCGCCAGTGGGCGCCCTTGCTGATGGAGGGCCGCGATGCCGGCCAGAAGGTTGCCGCGACCTACATGCCGCTGGGGACCGATGTGAATTTCGGCGTCATCACCAACCAGCTGACCCAGGGCCTGCAACGCAACCCCAATTTCAAGCTGCAATTGCGGCATGAGGTTACCGCGCTGCGCCAGAACGGCGACAAAACCTGGAACGTCACGGTCAAGGACCTGAAGACCGATCAGGAACGCACGGTCAAGTCGCGCTTCGTCTTTATCGGCGCCGGCGGCGCGTCGCTCAAGGTATTGCAGCTGTCCGGCATCCCGGAGTCGAAGAACTACGCCGGCTTCCCTGTGGGCGGCCAGTTCCTGGCCTTCGACGCGCCGGCCGTTGCCGGCCGCCACGCGGTCAAGGCCTACGGCATGGCCGATACCGATTCGCCGCCGATGTCGGTGCCTCACCTAGATGCGCGCAAGCTCGACGGCAAGCCAGTGGTGCTGTTCGGTCCGTTCGCGCTGGCCACGACCAAGTTCCTCAAGCAGGGCTCGACCTTCGATCTGTTCTCGTCGGTGACCCACAACAACGTCGCCAGCATGGTGGACGTGGGCATGGAGAACCTCGATCTGGTCAAGTATCTGGTGGACCAGGCGCAACTGACCGACGCGGACCGTCACGCCCAACTGCTCAAGTACTACCCGCAGGCCAAGCGCGAGGACTGGCGCCTGGTGACGGCGGGTGAGCGTGTGCAGGTCATCAAGCGCGATCCGGAGAAAGGCGCGATCCTGCAGTTCGGCACCGAAGTCGTGACCGACAAGGACAACACCATTGCCGCGCTGCTGGGGGCCTCGCCCGGAGCCTCGACCTCGCCTCCCATCATGTTGAACCTGCTGGCCAAGGCCTTTCCACAGCAGATGGAAGCGGGTTGGAAGGCGCGCCTCAAGGAGATCATTCCGTCGTATGGCCAGAAGCTCAACGACAGTCCGGCGCTGACCAACCAGATCCGCGCCATGACGAGCCGGGTGCTGCAGCTGCCGTATGTGGAAGTGCCGGTGCCGGGCGCCACGCCAGCCTCGGCGCCGGTCGCGCCAGCCGGAGGAGCACCGGCGACGCCGGCCCCCGGCCGCAATGCCAACACCGAGATGCAGGCGCTGTAACGGCCTGCTCAGCCCTCCCTCGCGGGAGGGCTTTTGCTTGTTGCAGGCGGCTTTCCCGCCGCCCTGGCCTGGCCCGGGGCGGCGCGCGGTCGCTCCGGGCGCCCTGCCCTTACGTCGCCAGCAGCTTGATCGCCGCCAGGATGCTGACCGCCCAGGTCGTCATGCGCACGACGCCATCCCCCAGCCGGCTGACCGCCTTGGCGCCCAGCGTGCCGCCCAGCGCGCAACCCAGCGCCAGCGGCAGCGTCATCGGCCACGGCACCACGCCGCGCCAGATGAACACGGCCACGGACGCGGTCGAGATGACCAGGCTCAACCGCGTGCCGAGCGCGGCGGCGGTGGACGGCGTGTGGCCGTGCAGCGCCACCAGCGTCAGGATCAGGAAGACGCCATAGCCGGCGCCGAAAAATCCGGAATACACCGCCAGCACCAGCACCAGCACGAAACCGGTGAACCGCTGCATGGCGCTGGGCGAAACGTTGACCGTCTTCGGGCGGCGTCCGGCCCAGAAGGTGCCGACGATGGAGGCAACCAGCAGGAACAGCACCACGCTGCGCAGCCGCATCGGGTCGATGATGGTCAGGAGCTGCGCGCCCAGCACGGAACCGAGCAGGCACATGGGCCACAGCCATCCGGGCACCGGCACGGCGGTCTCCGGCAGCTTCTTCGCATGGGCCAGCGAGCCCGTCAGGAAGGCGGCCCACAGCGCCACCTTCACCGCGATGACGCTGTCGTCGGCGGCGATGCCGGCCAGCATCAGCAACGGCACGCCCAGCGTCACCCCGCCTCCCGCCGTCACCGCCACCACGCCGCAGGGCAAGCCCAGCGCGAACATCAACAACATGGCCTGCATCGACATGTCCACCATCGTCTCCATTTATTGTGCCCTGGCAGTATGGCGTCGCATGGCAATACAATCCAATCATTGTATTGAGCACATCGGACTCGGCGGCGGGCGACATGAACCTGTATGAACGACTGACGGCGGAACTGGCGGCGGCCATCCGAGGCGGTGAACTCGCCGGCGGCAGCGCGCTGCCGCCGGTACGGGAGTTCGCCAGACTGCGCGGCATCGGACCCAGCACCGCCGCGCGGGTTTACGCCAGCCTGCGGCAACAGGGGCTGGTCATTGGCGAAGTGGGACGCGGCACCTTCGTGCGCGAGCGGCCGATGGACGCGGGTCCGCTGTCGGCGGCCGCCAGGTACGCGTCATTGGGCCGCAGCGCCGTGGCGCTGGAGGCGCAGGACCTGCGCGCCGCGCTCAAGGCGGTCGCCGCCCAGCCTGACCTGGCGCAGCTGACCGGACAGGCCAGCCCGCTGGGCCGGACGTTGGTCCAGCGCGCCCTGGCCGCGCATTTCGTCGGAATGGGGTTGGACGTGCCGCCGGGGCAGATCTGCGTCGCGCACGGCGGACAGGCCGCATTGCGGCTGGCGGCGCTGGCGATCGCGCAGCGCGGTCAGCGGGTGGCGGCCGACGCCATCACCTACCCAGGCTGGAAGCTCGTCGCCGGCCAGCTCGGCCTGGATCTGGAACCGATCGCCTTCGATCGCGACGGCCCCTTGCCCGATGAGCTGGAGCGGACACTGCGCCGCAGGCGGATCAAGGCGCTCTATTGCATGCCCGTGGCGCATTTGCCCATGGGCTGGGTGATGCCGCCGCAGCGCTGCCGCGCCATCGCCGAGCTGGCCCGCAAGCATGATTTCGCGCTGATCGAAGACCTGACCTACCGCCATCTGAGGCCCAAGGCATCGACCGGCCTGTACCGGCTGGCGCCCGAGCGGACCTGGCTGGTCGGCAGCATGTCCGGCCTGCTGGGCGACGGGCTGCGCTTCGGCTATCTGGTCGCGCCCGACCCGAACCGGCGGGTCCTGGAAAGCCTGGCCATGTCGTGGGGGCTGGCTTGCGCGCCGCTGCTCATCGAGCTGGCGCGGCATTGGCTGGAGGACGGCACCGTCGGCGCGATCCAGGCGCGGCAGGCGGAGCATGCGCGCGCATTGTGGCAGGCCGTCGCCCGCACGGAGCTGAAGACGCTGGGGTCGCCGTCGACGGCGGGCTGGGGCTTGTGGCTGCCGGCCGGCCGGGGCCGGCGCGCGGAGGATCTGGTGTCGCGCCTGCGACGGGCGGGCGTGGACGCCATCGGCAGCGAGCCGTTCAGCGTCGCGGCCGCTCATCCCAACGCCTTGCTGGTCCGGCTGCGGCTGCTGGCCGGGGAAGACGTCGCGCCACTGGCGCGGACTATCCTGGATGCCTGGGCCTGAATTCAGCGGACAGGCAGATTCACGCCAGGGCCGGGTCGCCAGACAGGCGTGGCGGCCGGGCCGCGCGCGGAAAGAATCAGTCCCAGCACACCGTATAGACCTGGAACCCCTCCCCCGCTTCCGGCGCGGCGACATGCTTGCCGTAGGGCCAGCCGGTGATGAGGCCGTCGGCCTCCAGGCCTTCCAGCCACCGCTCGGCGTCCGCCTGCGTAGCGGACGAGATCACGTGGATGTTCTCGGCGGCGGGCCAGTCATCGCATTCCAGCGCCATGCCCCAATCCTGGTGCAGGCCCACGTAGACGCCTTGTACGTCGGGGCGCCGGGCGATGGCCTGGAAATGGGCGTGGATCTCGCGCAGGGTCGGACGTCCGTAGCCCCATTGGTTGGGCGCGATGGAGTCCTCCTACTCGTTGCCGTCGAAATACTCGTCCAGCGTGACGACCGGCAGATGGTCTTCGTCCAGCGCGTCCAGCGCTTCGAGCTTGTCCAGCAGGGTCTTGCGCGCGTCCATCCGTGCTCCTGTACGCGTTAGAGAAACTCGGCGCGTCCGGTCAGCCGGGCGCGCCGATGGCCGCCCGGTTCAGCGCAGCACGTAGCCGCCGTCGACGAAGAACGTCGTGCCGGTCGTATAGCGGTTCGAGAGCAGCATCCAGGCGGCGTTGGCCACGTCGTCCACCTGGCCCACGGCCTGCAGCAGCGTGCTGGCGCGGTACTGGGCGAAGGCGGCCTCGCGCAGCTCGGCGGGGCGCGCCTGCCACAGGTCGCTGTCTATGGTGCCGGGCGCGATCGCGTTGACGCGGCGCGGCGCCAGCTCGGTGGCCAGCCCCCTGGCCAATCCCTCGATGGCCGCGTTGGCGGCGGCGTAGGCGGCGCCGCCCTTGACGGGACGCGCGCTGGCCGCGCCCGACATCAGCAGCACCGAGGCGTCCTGCGCCAGTTTGGGCAGGGCCGCGTGCACGGCCCAGTATTGCGGCCAGAACTTGCCCTCGAACGGGCTGCGCGCCTGGTCCTCCGTCGCCTGGGCGAAGGGGGTGACGGTGTAGTTGGCGCCGGGCGTGAACAGCATGTCGACCACGGGCAGGTCGTCGAAGAAGGCCGTCAGCGACGTGCTGGAGAACGCGTCGACCTGCCTGGCGATGGCATTCTGCGGCAGGGTCTTCAGGGCCTCGTCCAGGCGCCGGCGGTCGCGGCCGCCGATGATGACCCGGGCGCCCTGCGCGGCGGCCACTTGCGCGGTGCGCAGGCCGATGCCCGAGCTGCCGCCGATGACGACGAGTGTCTTGCTGTCCGACATCATGATTTCCATGGAAGTTGAAAGCGATGAGAGAAACGCGGCGAGGCGGCAAGGGCCGCTTGCGTGGTCCTTGCCGCCTCGTGCCTGTCTGCATTCGGATGACGGGGCCATTGTGCCATGGCCACGCGCGGGCTTCGTCCACGGCGGCCCTGCCCCGTCGCCTCAGCGATGGATGCGCACCAGGCTGAGACAGCAGGACGCCATCGCGATCGCGCCGGCGATCCACAGCGCGGTCTGCATCTGTCCGACCTTGCCGCTGGCGAACAGCTGGCTGGCCACGCCGGACAGCACCACGGCCACCACCGCCGCGCCCAGCGACTGGCCCAGGGTGCGGGCCGTGGCCAGCACGCCCGAGGCCGCGCCGCTACGCGCGCGCGCCACGTTGCTGAGCATCTCCTTGTTGTTGGGCGCCTGGAAGAAGCCGAAGCCCAGTCCGCACAGGCCCAGGCGCCACAGGATGTCGGTGACGTCGTGCGCATGGTCCATGGACGCGATCAGGAACAGCCCCAGCGCGAAGATGCCAACGCCGATGGTGGACAGTAGGGTCGCGTTGATCTTGTCGGACAGCCGCCCCGACAGCGGTGCGGCCACGGTGACCACCACCGGCCAGGGCGTGAACAGCAGGGCCGACTGGATGGCGCTGTATCCATAGACGGACTGGAACAGGAACGGCAAGGCCACGAAGGAAATGCCCTGCGCCGAGAACGCGGCCAGCGAGGCCGCGGCGGCGAAGGAAAAGCGCTTGGACGCGAAGATATCCAGCGGCAGCAAGGGCGCGTCCAGGCGGCGCTGCCGGCGCAGGAACACGGTGGCCAGCACGGCGCCGCAGGCCAGCAAGGTCCAGACGATGCCATTGTCCCAGCGTCCGGCCTGGTCGATGGCGATCACCACGAAGCCGATGGCCAGCACGGAGTAGCCGATGCTGGACAGGTCGAGCCGCGCGCCGCTGCCCTCGTCCGCCGGCAGGTTGCGCAGGCCCAGGTACAGCGCCGCGACGCCGAACGGCACGTTGATCAGGAACAACCAGGGCCAACCCAGCGTCGATACGATGATGCCGCCCAGCGTGGGCCCGGCGACCGTGCCCAGCGCCACGATCAGCGCGTTGATGCCCAGGATCGAGCCCAGCAGCTCGGGCGGATAGATCTTGCGGTACATGCCGATGCCGATGCTGACCATGGCGGCATAGCTGAAGCCCTGCAGGCTGCGGAACGCGACCAGGGTCCAGAGGTCGTTGGCCACGGCGCAGCCGATCGAGGTCAGGGTGAAGATGGCCAGCCCGATGCAATACACCCGGCGGTAGCTGAAGACCGCCCCGACCGCCGCGAAGGTGATCATGGTGGCCGCGCTGGCCACGTGATAGGCGTTCACCACCCAGATGATGGCCGCCGGCGTCGCGTCCAGTTCCTTGGCGATGGTGGGCAGGGCCACATTGACTATCGACGTGTCCAGGGCCCCCATGAAGATGCCGATCAAAATCGCCATTGCGGCAAAGTATCTTGCCGGAATCGGGATGCCCGATGGCTCCGCGTTGATAGCCAATGTGTCCGACATGCCTGCTCTCCTGTTCAGATAAGGGTTGGGTTCTAGGATGCGTAGCGCTGGTCGCTGATGCGGATCCGGATCAGGTGGCGCGCGTGATCGCTGAATTCCGTCCTGCCGTGCAAACCTTCATGGTTGTTGGTGAGCAGGATGTCGTCCGCGTCCAGCCGGCAGGTGGTGGTGAATTCCTGGTTGCCGATGACGTTCTCCAGGATGTAGAGCGCCAGCCGGTTCTCGGCGGTGTCGTACTCGGGATGCGCCTTCAGGCCGGCTTCGAGCGTGTCCTTGCGGTAGCGGATCAGCGGCTTGTCGGCAAAGATGGGCGCGAAGGTGGCTTCGGCCACGTCCTGCCGGCGTTCCTTGGTGTACGAGGTGGGGATGCGGAAAGGCAGCTTGGTCCTGGACAGGTGTCGGAATGCCCAATCGCCCTGGCTGCCGCTCTTGAGCGAATTCACGATGTGATGCCCGTCACGGATCAACGAGACCCCGCCGTCCTCGGCGGGCCGCACCACGTAGAGCAGCGTGTACCTTTCGGGATTCGGGAAGTACTGGGTGTCGGTATGCAGCTTGGCCTCGTCGGCGTTTTCCGAGAAGGTGGAGACCTGGCCGGCGGGCAGGTCCCGCTTCTTGATATCCCAGATGATCTGGCGATTGACCCTGTCGGTCGGCGTGGGCCAGCCCAGCGCCAGGCACAGCAGGAACAGGATGCGGCGCTGCTGGTCCAGGTCCAGGCCGGCCAGGCCGCTTTTTTTCAGGATCAGCGCCGAATAGCGTGTTTCGAGCAGGTCCTTGATCGTTTCCGAGGCGCTGGCGATGCCGGGGAATGTGCGCAGCACGTCCGCCCGGAGGTGGGAAAGATCGATCTCGTCCGACAGTTTTTCCGGCGTGTGCGCGACGTCGCCGTAATGGGTGGCCAGAACATCCCTCGTGGATTTCTCGGCGTCCGTCAGCCAACCCGCATTGAACTCAAACTCACCAATTCGATACCCCGCGTCTTTGACAAAAGCAAGCATGGTTAATCCCTCGAAAGTGCTGGTTGAGTGCCCATCCCGCAGGATGAGTAAAGGTCTCCTCCAAGCCGGACGCTCGCGGCGCCCTTGTCGGAATTCACGCAACATCAATAACGCTTTCGTGCGAATGCAACTGCCCGGGTCATCCAATCATGGTGTGGACGGGTGCTTCTCCTTTGATTTGGGGGGAATCAACGCAATGCGCCGGTCCGAAGTGAATCCTGTGCGGCGGGCTCATCCCTGATGCGGGTCGCGTCGGTACGCCGGGGCGTCATGTGATCCATGTCAAGCTTGCCGGCCTGCAATGATTCTAGATTGGATGCTGCGATGCAGTAAATATATTTACGATATTTTCCGGAAAAGAAAATTCCATAAATATCAATAACTTGAGTTAATCAAATGGTGTTTTGGTAATTTTCTTCTGTTTAATTCGTTGTTTAAAATGCCGCAAAGCAAAAGACGATTTCATATCGCGCTTCTGCTTTTTGCATTGCTCAAGGCAGCCGCATGACGTTTCCGCCCTTCGCACGGGCCCGCGCCGGCATGACGTTTGAAGTGCCTGCCCGGATAGCGCGCGTCGGCGAAGTGCGGAGCATCGGCGATCTCCGCAAATGATTGACCTGCATGGCGCGCAGGCGTCGTTGGATGTGCGTCGTTCAGACAGCGGCGGCGCTGGTGAAGCAGCCCTCGCTGGCCAGGTCCGTCTTGATCCATTCGATGAACGCGCGCGTGCGGGCCGGCAGCAGCTTGGCGTGCGGATAGATGACGCTGACTGGCCGGGGCGGCAGTTCATAGTCGGCCAGCACCGTGGTCAGGCGGCCTTGCGCCACGTGCGGCGCCACCTGGTAGGACAGGAACATGCCGAAGCCCAGGCCGTCCAGGCAGGCGCCGAGCGCCGGGGCGACGTGGTTGAACTCCAGGTTGCCGGCCACCGGTAAGGTGAACATGCGGCCATTGTTCTGGAAGGCCCACCAGGAATGGCCGGCGCCGGAGAAGTCGATGCAGTTGGCCTGCAGCAGGTCCTTGGGATGCGCCGGCTCGCCCTGGGCCGACAGGTAGGCGGGCGCGGCCACCACCATGCGCCGCACCTGCCCGACCTGATGCGCGACGAGCGAGGAATCGTTGAGCCGGCCGATGCGCACGCCCAGATCTATGCCCTCTTCCAGCAGATTCACCTGGCGGTCCGCCAGCACCAGGCTGCAGCGCACCTTGTGGTGCTGCCGGACAAAGCGATTCAGCGACGGCGCCACGTGCATCTGGCCGAACAGCACCGGCGCCGTGATCGTCAGTTGGCCGGCGAGTTCCCCGGTGTCTTCGCGCAGCGCCGATTCGGCCTCTTCCAGGGTAGCCAGCACATGGCGGCAGCTATCCAGGTAGCACAGGCCCTCATTGGTGAGCGCGATGCGCCGCGTGCTGCGGTTGAACAGCCGCACGCCCAGGTCGGCTTCCAGCGCCGCCAGCGTGCGCACCACTGTCGGCAAGGACGCGCCCAATACCTGCGAGGCGGCGGTCAGGCTGCCCTGTTCCGCGATACATACGAATGCCGCCATGCTTTTCAGCTTGTCCATCAAAAATTACTCCAAGTTCCGCAAGAGTGAAATTCGTGACGCACCATTTATTCCGGGTGATCATGGCTGCATACTCCGTTTAGTTATTTTTTGTCATGAAAGGGATTATCGATGATTTCTCCGGTTCGGGCGTCTGATTATTCGCAGGTTTTTTGGACCGGGCATGGCCGGCATTCTCCGGCCGTCTGAATATCCCCTCTTCCCGTTGCAGGCGCGCTTTCCCCGCGGAAGCGCGCCTAATATGCCGCGCACGCGCAATACCCGCATGCCGGCAGGCGTTTTGCTGTTTTACGGCCCAGGGCGAAAGTTTTTCCGGCGCGCCCGCGACGGGCCGGCTTCGTTAGAAAGAAAACCATGTCATGCGAAGGAGACAAAATGCTGGATACCGCAAATCCGGTCAGGACCGACACGCACGCGCAACGCAAGGCGACCGTCGACCGCCTCACGGCCCTGTCCATCCGGAACAAGACCAATCCGTTCCTGGACATCGCCTGGCCCGAGTCGCTGCCAGAGGATGTCATGTGGATGCCCCACAAGCTGATGACGGTGCATGGCACCCAGGCGGGCGCAACGCTGACGCCCGAGCAGCTGCTCAGGCTCAGCAAGTGGGAAAGCATCTGGTTCTATAGCTTCAACGTCCACGGAGAACGGCACCTGCTGCGCGACGTGCTGAACTGCATGCACAGCCCCGGCTATGAGGACGTATCGGACTACATGCACCATTTCGTGTGCGAGGAAAACAACCATAGCTGGTTCTTTTCCAATTTCTGCACCCGTTACGGCGGCAAGGTCTATGTCGACAAGCGTTCGCAATTCCAGGCGCAGCCATTAAAGCCCGCCGCCAATGCCTTCCTCATCTTCGCCAGGATCCTGATCCTGGAGGAAATGCTCGATTACTACAACGTCATTATCGCGGCCGACGAGGCCGTGCCCGCGGTAATACGCGAACTCAATGCCCTGCACCATTATGAAGAGGCGCGCCATATGGCCTTCGGCCGCGCCATCGTGGCGGATCTGTTCGACAAGGCGCGCAAGAATTGCACGGACGAGGATATCGATGAGTGCCGCGCCTACCTGGATCGCTATATCGGCTGGTGCCTGGACTCGCTGTATTACCCGGCCATGTACCGGGACGCCGGCATCGCCGACGCTTATCAATTCCGCAATGCCGTCATGGCCGATCCGGGCCGGCAATCCCATCACGACGCCATGACGGCCAAGGTAAGGAAATTCTTCGCAAAGATAGGGGCAGCCTGAAATGAATAATCAAAATCCGGCCGTGGCCGCACTGACACAGAAAATCAAGCGCTTCGTCGCGGAGCGCAATCCGGAACTGGGAGACGTTCATATCGACGACACGGTGGACCTGATCGAAAGCCGTATCGTCGATTCCCTGATGTTCGTGGAATTCCTGCTGTTCCTGGAGGATCACTTCGGCTGCGAGATTCTGCTCGACTCCGGCGATGTCGGCGCCTTCCGCACGGTTCGCGGCATCTACGACAACTTCAACCAGAAAGCGGGGGTGGTGAATGTGTGATTCCGGCAAACACTGGGCCACCCATGAAGGGCTGGCCACGCTCGATCCGCTGGCGGTCCGGTTGAAGGATCTGCTGGACGCCAGCTTCCTAAACATCGCGGCCTCGCTGCAGGCCGAGCGCATGCAATTCCCGCCGCTGCTGAAGGTGGCCGACGTGGACGCGCTGGACTACTTCAAGAACTTCCCGCAGCTGCCGCTGCTGGTGTCCGCGACCGATGCGCAGGCCATGAACGACAGACGCGAGAGCAGTCGGGATGCCTGGACCGAAATCAGCCACGACTGCCTGGCCCACGCGACCCACATCCTGCCGCCGGCGGCCTGCTATCCGGTGTACAGCCATCACCGGGACGCGCCGGTTGGCCGCCTGAAGACCATCACCACGGCGGCCAACTGCTATCGCAACGAAAGCCATTACCTGGGGCTGCGGCGGCTGAAATCCTTCAGCATGCGCGAGATCGTGTTCATCGGCGAGATGGAGCCGGTGACCCGGGCGCTGGGCCTGGCGCGCGGCCGCGTCCATGACCTGGCGGGCGCCCTGGGCGTCGAGACCCGGCTGGAGAACGCGATGGACCCGTTCTTCGATCCCAACTCCACCCGCGCGGTCACGCAGAAGATGTTCCCGACCAAGCAGGAGATGGTGTACGGCGACGATCTGGCGATTTCCTCGTCCAACTTCCACCGCAATTTCTTCGGCCAGCGCTTCAACATCAGCAGCGTGGACGGCCAGACCGCCTACACGGCCTGCATCGGCATGGGCCTGGAGCGCTGGATACACGCGATGCTGGAGGTCTACGGCAACGATATCGAGCGGGCCATTGCCCGTCTCGAGGCGCTGGAAGACGAGCTTGCCTCGGCGTCCGAAGCCGACGCGGCCCTGGCCTGAACCGCGATCGCCA
>MCND01000150.1_pt1 | contig 32175 bp, 32 predicted proteins | sample 778211 | NCBI WGS metagenome assembly MCND01 (sample SAMN04296812, study PRJNA304217) | bioreactor metagenome | isolation source: activated sludge enriched with benzalkonium chloride | place: Turkey: Istanbul urban wastewater treatment plant
CTCGCACAGCTTTCGCCACTACCCCCTCAAGATAGCGTGTCTACCAATTTCACCACGTCGGCGGGGTCATGCGCCTTGCTTAAGAACCTGACTCGAAAGCCGGTGCCTGCAAATCCACATGCCATTCCGGCGATTGCCCGTAAGCAAGGCCAGAAAGTCGAGCATTCTAGCATGAATTGGAATAGTCATTCATATTGAGAATTGACGTAACCGATCATGCGAATTCAGGCCCGGCGTGCCTTGCACCCACCCAGAAAAAAGCCGGCTCACGCCGGCTTCTCGCTGCGTAGCCACAGCCGCCCCCTGTGCACAGGGGCCGGCCGCGAGCGCATGCCTTACTTGGCGGGGGTTTGCGCCGGCTTGTCGCCCGAGGCGGGAGCCGCCGGAACCGAAGGCACCGAGGCGTCGGGCTTGGCCGGGGCGGAAGCCGCGCCGGGAACCGACGAAGCGCCAGGAACCGACGAAGCGCCAGGAACCGACGAAGCGCCCGGAACCGAGGATGCGCCCGGGACGGACGAGCCGCCGGGAACCGATGCGCCGCCCGGCACCTGGGGCACGGAACGGTCGGCCGGGAAGTTCTGCATCACGCCGCCGTCCAGGACCGAGGAGGAGCCCTTGTGGCTGACATAGGCCAGGCCGGCGGTGGTGGCAAAGAACACGACGGCGGACCACTTGGTCATGCGCGACAGGAAGTTGGCCGCGCCGGTGGCGCCGAACAGGCTGCCGGCCGAGCCGCTGCCAAACGCGGACCCCATGTCGGCGCCTTTGCCTTGCTGCAGCAGGACCAGGATGATGATGGCCAGCGCCGAGATCACTTGGACGGCCAGCAGAACTTTGAGAATCAGGGGCATTACGGACTCCGGAACGGAAACTTTTAGATGGCGGCGATGCGCAGGAATTCATCGGCCACGAGCGACGCGCCGCCGACCAGGGCGCCGTCGATGTCGGCCATGGCGAACAGGCTGGCGGCATTGGCCGCCTTGACGCTGCCGCCGTACAGCACTTGCACCTGGGCCGCGCCTAGCGCGCGCAGGGCGGCGCGGATGGCGCCGTGGACTTCCTGGGCCTGCTCGGGGCTGGCGCTGCGGCCGGTGCCGATGGCCCAGACCGGCTCATAGGCCAGGACCATGCGCGACACGGCTTCGGCGCCCAGGGCCAGCACGGGCTTGAGCTGGCGCTCGATGACGGCCAGCGTGTTGCCGGCGTCGCGATCGGCCAGCGATTCGCCCACGCAGACCACGGGAGTCAGGCCGGCGGCCAGCGCGGCGCGCGACTTGTCCGCCACGATCTGGTCGGTCTCGCCGTGCAGCACGCGACGCTCGGAGTGGCCGGCCAGGGCCCAGCGGCAGCCGAATTCCTTCAGCATCGCGCCGGAGACTTCGCCCGTGTAGGCGCCCTTTTCCTGAGCGCTGACATCCTGCGCACCCCAGCTGACGCTGCTGCCGGTCAGGGCGGAAGCGGCCTGGGCCAGGTACGGGAACGGCACGCAAACGCCGATCTGGCAATGGCTGGCGGCATCCACGGCGCGCAGTTCGGTCAGCAACGCGGCGTTCTCGGCCAGGTTGCCGTTCATCTTCCAGTTGCCCAGCACGAGGCGGGCGCGGTTTTCGACTGAAGTCATGGCGCAAAGGTCAGAAAGGGTGAGCCCGGGAGGCCGGCCGCCGGCCAGCCGCGAGGCCAGGCCGCCGCCGGACGGGTGCATCCGGGCCGGGCGGCTGTCGCGCGGGCGGCACCAGGAGTGCGCCGTCTACGGCAAGCCGAGGCCCATGAAACATTCGCCCACGGGTCTGCCTGGAAAAAATTCCAGGCGAAACCTGCGATTGTATCCTGTTGTGCGCCGGCGTGCCGACGCACCCGAGTTTCCCTATACGGTCAGGATGATCTTGCCGATGTTCTCGCCGCTTTCCATCATGGCGTGGGCCTGGGCGGCCTGGGCCAGCGGGAAGGTGGCGTGGACGATCGGCTTGATGGCGCCCTGCTCCAGCAACGGCCAGGCGCGCTCGCGCAGCGCGCGGGCGATGGCGCCCTTGAAGGCCACTGGGCGCGGACGCAGCGTGGAACCGGTGATGGTGAGCCGGCGACGCATGACCTGCGCCGTGTCCACATTGGCATGGGCGCCGCCCAGCTGCGCGATGATGACAATGCGGCCGTCGTCGGCCAGGCACTGGATGTCGCGACCGATGTAGTCGCCCGCCACCATGTCCAGGACCACGTCCACGCCGCGTCCGCCGGTGGCGTCCAGCACTTCCTTCACGAAGTCCTGGGTCTTGTAGTTGATGCCGCGCGCGGCCCCCAGCGCTTCCACGGCGCGGGCGCGCTCATCGCTGCCGACGGTGGCGTAGACCGGGTTGCCCATCGCGCGGGCCAGCTGGATGGCCGTGGTGCCGATGCCGCTGGCGCCGCCATGGACCAGCAGCGCCTCGCCCTCGGCCAGACCGCCGCGGTCGAACACGTTGCTCCAGACGGTGAAGTAGGTTTCGGGCAGGCCGGCGGCTTCGATGTCGGAAAGGCCGCGCGGAATCGGCAGGCACTGGGCGGCGGGCGCGACGCAGTATTCGGCATAGCCGCCGCCCGCGACCAGCGCGCAGACCTTGTCGCCGATCGCCAGGCCGCCGGCAGCCGCGTCGCCGGACACGATTTCGCCGGCCACTTCCAGGCCGGGCAGGTCCGACGCGCCGCGCGGCGGCGGATAGGCGCCCTTGCGCTGGAAGACGTCGGGACGGTTGATGCCGGCCGCGCTGACCTTGATCAGCACCTCGCCCGGACCGGGCTCCGGCATGGGTCGTTCCACCGGCACCAACACGTCCGGACCGCCGGGGCGGGAGATTTCAACAGCCTTCATCATGCCTCCTGGGTAGCAAATGGATTATTATTGCGCCCTTCGGATGGCATGCAAGCCATCGCCGGCAAAACGTTTGCCTGGCGATCAGCGCCGTCCCGACACCAGGAAGCGTGGCCGAGCGGTTGAAGGCACCGGTCTTGAAAACCGGCAAGGGTTTACGCCCTTCGTGGGTTCGAATCCCACCGCTTCCGCCAACACGATGCCGCGCATGGCCCAATCCCTAGCTTGCCTTCCGCTACCCGACGGCTTCGAACCGCGCGGGGAGCTTGCCGTCGAGCACGACGAAGAATCGGGCAAGGTCTACGAGATGTGGATGCTGGACACGGCGCTGCCGTTCGACGCGGCGGTCGCCGCGCTGTCTGAGTTCGCGCAGCGGCACTTTGGCGGCCAGAAAAGAGAAGCCGCCACCAAGCTGCCGGGCGTGTGCAGCTGGGCCGCGAACTGGTCCCTGGGCGGCCAGGAAGTCTCGGCGCAACTCACCTGCGCGGACGCAGACAGCGCGGGCTATCTGCGCAATGCCTATCCCTACACGTCGTAGGATTGCTCGCCCAGCCGGAACCCCATGTCCGTGCCCCAGCGGTCGACATAGCGGATCCAGCGCGTCTGGCATGACACACAGCAATAGTGCTCATAGCGGTTGACCGGGTCGCCGTCGACCTCCACGCAATCCACCAGGCCTAGCCGCGGATGCGACTCCATGCTGACCGCCATGCCCAGCGGCAGGCTCAGGCAGGACTCGCACATGGATGCAGCCCGCGCCTCGCCCGAGGCCGGCTCCCCCCTTCCGGTCCCGGCGCTCCCCCCGGCGCCGGGACCGGGCGCGCTCGCGCCGTCGGAATGCGCCTCGGCCTCGGCGCAGATCCGGATCAACAGATCGAGCACGGTCAGTTCGCTAAGACTCACCACGTCGCGCCCCTCGGATACATGGGCGACACGCTAGGCATAGGCTTTCTGGCTGGCGGCGAGCGCCATCACGGGCATCAGGCGGAATCCCTGCGCGTAGACGCTGCTCAGCTGGAGCCCGTTTTCAGGCTGCAACTGCAGCTTCACCCGCAAGCGGTAGACATGCGTGTCCAGCGTCTTGGAATCGAATTCCAGCGAGCGGCCCCAGATTGCTTTTTCCAGCACGATGCGCGGCACCAGGCGTCCGATATGCCGGAACAGGTACAGGCCCAGATCGAATTCGCGGCGCGACAGCTTCACCGGCTGGCCGCGCAACATGGCGGTCCGGCCCACGGGATCGATTTCATAGTCGCCGACCCGGATCAGATCGGCCGGCAACGCCTGATCGGGATACGCCCGGCGCAGCAGCGCGCCTACCCGGGCCGCCAGCTCGCCGGCGCGCACCGGCTTGCTCATGCAATCGTCCGCGCCGTCTTCCAACGAGGAGGTCACGCAGTTTTCCAGATCCGCCGCCTCCGCCAGCAGCAGGATGGGCTGGGCGCGCCCCGCCGCCGCGCGGACCTTGCCCACCAGCAGCGGATCCATGCCCCCCGTCGACAGGCCCGCATCCACGACAAAAAAGTCGTAGTCCTGCGCCTGCCCGGACTGCAGGAACACGCTGCCCTGTCCGTGGACGGAGCACTCGTGCCCAATCGCGTTCAACAAGATGGCCGTCACTTCAGCCTGTTCGCGCTTGCCACCCAACACTGCGATCTTCATGATTCACCTCAATGCGCCGCATGACCAACCGGCCCGTGCGCCTAATCCACAATTCGGGATAAACCCTGTACTGCCTAAAGCTGCGTTAATTGATATAAATTGAAAAATATTCAGCCGCCGCTTCGACACCCCCAACATCCAGGGCCCGGAACAAGCCCGACGCCCCTCCTGAAACCGCCTCGGACCCTCGATCACCCACTTCGAAACAAAACGACATAAAGTGACGATGCAAGGCATTCGAAGCAGATGCGTGCGTTTTCAATATCTGAATTACGCAACGGTTACTAATCTAAGCAGAGTCTCAGCGCGTAACAATCGACAATGCAGCTCCAACCTATGACCTAACGGAATACCTTTCGGGCTTTTTCCATGCGATTGCTGCTCCCTTCCATGCCCGAACTCCATGCCTTTCTCGCCGTCGCGCAGGTGGGCAGCTTCTCCGCCGCGGCACAGACCCTGTGCGTTACGCAAGGCGGCGTCAGCCGTTGTGTGCAGCGCCTTGAAAGCCGCCTCGGCATGCCCTTGTTCCTGCGCAACGGCCGTGGCGTTTCGCTGACACCGACAGGGCAACGGTTGTACGAACAGATCGAGCCCGCGATGCGCACGCTGGCGGACGCGGTCGCCAGCGTCCAGGCCCATGCATCGCCGCGCGGCGTGCTGCGCCTGCGCACCGTCTCCACGCTGTCGATGCGCTGGCTGGTGCCGCGCCTGCCCCAATTCCATGCGCGCATGCCAGGCGTGCGCGTGATCATCCAGCCCAACGTGCTGGACGACGACTTTCTCGAAAAGGACGTCGACTGCTGGCTCTACTGGCGCAAATCGGCCACCGGTCAATGGCCCCGGCATCTGCGCAGCACCTACATCATCGGCCGCGAGATCGTGCCCGTCTGCCATCCTTCGGTCCTGCCCGGCATCCATTCGCCCGCGGATCTGCTGCGCCAGCCACTGCTGTATCACGTGGAAGCGCCGGAGATGTGGCAGCAATGGTGCGAGGCCTACGGACAGCCCGCTCCCAAGATGCTGGATTCCGAGTTCAACATCATGGCCGCCGCCATTGACGCGGTGGCCAACAACTTCGGCGTCGTGCTGTCGCCGCGCTGCCTGGTGCAGATGGATGAGCAGGCAGGCCGCGTCGCGGTCCCCGCCGGCATGTCGATCTCGAGCCGCCGTGGCTACTTCCTGTGCACGCCGAAAACGCGCGACGGCGATCCGCTGATCGATGCATTCCGCAGCTGGCTGCTGGAATGCGCGGCCACCGACTTCGAACAAGACTGAAGCAAGGGTCCGCACGCGCGGGCAGGCCCGGCCATTCTCATGGCCGATAGAATTTGAATTTCAACGCGAATTGCCCGCCTACACTGACCAGGCCCTTAACCGCCGCGTGCCCGGCGCGCAGGCGTCCGTCCAGATTCCTGCAGGCGCATTGCCTGCACGCACAGGGCGCATGCCTGACGTCGTCCGACATACGCAATACGCCATGCGCCTGCAGCTTCCCCCCATGCCAGAATTGCACGCCTTCGTGTCCGTCGCGCGCTCCGGATGCATCACCGCGGCCGCGGACGGCCTGGAGATGACACAGGGCGGCGTCAGCCGCAGCATCAGGCGCCTGGAGTCACGGCTGGGCGTCATACTGTTCCTGCGCGGTGGCCGCGGCGTCACGCTGACCGAAGCCGGACGCCAGCTGTTCGATCGGGTCGAGCCGTCGCTGCGCGTGCTCAGCGACGCGATGATGGAGATCGATACGCAGGCCTCGCCGCGCAGCCGGCTCACGGTGCGATCCGTATCGACGCTGGCCACGCGCTGGCTGATCCCCAAGCTGCCGGAGTTCAACCAGCAGATTCCGAATGTGCGTGTCGTATTGCAGCCCTACGCGCCCGACGACGATTTCCTCGATACCCAAACGGATTGCTGGATCGTGCCTCGGCCGCCCAAGGGCAATCCCTGGCCGCGTCATGTCATGGCCACGTACCTGGCGGGGCAACACATCGTGCCGATCTGCCATCCCGATCTCGCGCCCCAGATCCTCAAGCCAGAAGACCTTTTGCGCCATCCGCTGCTTTATCACCTGGAGCAACCGGACGACTGGCGCATCTGGCTGGAGACGCAGAGCGGCGTGCAATCCTTCTCGGTGGATTCCGGCTTCAGCACGGTCGCAGGCATCATCGACGCGGTGGCCGACAATTTCGGCGTCGGCATCGTGCCGCGCTGCCTGCTGGACGCGGACCTGAAGACGCAGCGCGTGGCCTTGCCCTTCCCGCACCCGGTGCCCTCTCACGGCGGCTACTATTTCTGCATGCTGCGCTCGCGCGGCGACGATCCGGTCCTGGACGCGTTCTCGCAATGGCTGCAGCGCCGCGCGCAGCAGGATCTGAACGACTTCTGACTCCCGGCCCGGCAGCCGTCAGGGCCCCAACGCCAGCCCTTCCGCCAGGCTGTGTTCGTTCCTGCCCACGCTCAGGTGGCCGACGAACACATAGCCACGGCCTCGCACGCTCCTGATCGGCAATGTGACGCCCAGCATTTCGGCCCGGCGCTTCAGGCGGCTGATCACCACGTCGATCGAGCGCCCGGTGATGCTGGAGCCATCGGCGGCCGATATCGTGTCGTTGCGCCGCGCCTCCATCCCCTCATGGTGCGCGAACCATTGCAGCAGCGTGCGCTCCGACTTGCGCAGGTCTATGCGCGTGCCATCGGCGGCCGCCAGCATCCAGCCGCCGTCCGAAAGCACCCAGACGCCCTGCCTGCCGCCGTCCTCGTCGGCCCGCGCCACGGCGACCGCCTGGGCCATGTCGACACGTCGGGCATCCGCGCCACCCTTGCGCCGGATCGCCTGCAGGACCGCGGCCAGTTCTTCCGGGCCGGCCTGCGCGGACAGGCAATTGTCGGCACCCGCCATATAGGCGTGGATGCGCCGATCAATGGCGGAGAACTCGCCGACCGCCAGTACGGTCGCGTCCGGAAAGCTGCTGCGCACCTGACGCAGCAGAAGCAGGAAATTCAGTCCCACGGGCAGGATCAGGTGCGTGATCCCGCGCCCCAGGCGCCACTCGCCGGCCAGCGGCGCGGGGCCGACGTCGACATCCTGGAACGGCAGGCCCAGGCTGTTGAGCAGGAATGCCTGGCGCGTCCTGGCATCAGGCTCCTCGAAGATGACGAATATTTCGGCAGTGGCACGCATCATGGTTGGATTCATCCGATCTCGCACGGCCCGATCCAGGACGGGCCGCGGCTTGCTCAAGACAGCGTCACCACCTGGATCAGGCGAAAACCCTGCGCATACACGCTGGCCAGTTGCAGGCCGTTTTCCGGTTGCAATCTGAGCTTGACCCGCAGGCGGTAGATGTGCGTGTCCACCGTCTTGGAATCGACGCCCAGCTCCCTGCCCCAGATCGCCTTCTCCAGCGTCGAGCGACTGACCAGACGGCCGACGTTGCGGAACAGATACAAGGCCAGGTCGAACTCGCGACTCGACAGCTTGACGGGCTGCGCATTGAGATGGAGCCGGCGCGCGGCCACGTCGATGACATAGGCGCCTACCTTCAGCACGTCCGTCTGCAGCTCCTGGCTTGGATAGACACGCCGCGCCAGCGCCTGCACGCGCGCCGCGAACACGGCGATGCGCAAGGGCTTGAACATGACATCGTCGGCGCCCGCGTCGTACAGGTCCGCCAACTCGGATTCCGCCACCGCCGCCGTCAGGGCCAGGATGGGAGGCATGTTCCTGACCTGAGAACGGATGCGCGCGATCAGGTCCACGCCATCGCCGGCCATGGCGTCCCCCAGGTCCAGCACGATCAGATCCACGCCACCCGGGCTGACTCGCTCCGGCCAGGCATCGAATACGCCGACCTGGAAGCCTTGCTGTGTCAACAGGCGCGCCAGTTGGTCCGCCTGCTGCCGCTCATGTCCGACGAGCGCGACATACAGTGATGAGCCGGCCGTTCTGGCTCCGCCAGCATCCTCTGGTTTATGCCCGATGTGGGCTTCCTCGCGATCCTCGGGCAGATAGGAAGCGTGTGTCCCGGTGTGCATGCGCACATCAAGGGATTCCTGAACGGCATGGCGATTCCAATGCATATACCTTCCTGCAAATCTCGGACCTCACGGATCCCGCTTTCGTGGAACGCGCGCCGCGACCCGCGAGTCGCTTGCGGGCGGAATGCTCCGCCACGGCCCTTGTCGCTCCAACACCGCGTCGGGGTCTGCCGCCCCGTGAGCAGTGATATTTGAAACTTGTGGACACCGCGTACATGTCGAAATACTACTGACCGAAAGGGGTTGAAATTCGAACAATAGTCAAAGCAAGGAACTTTCCTTTCCACCTCGCCATAGGCGCGCACGGCGCATGCCGATCCATCTTGCAAGCATGTAGGACCAGGCTGATTCAAGCGCGCGACGCGCGATGGAAGAATGCTCTCGACTCATAAGGCGGCCACCGCGCAAGCAAACCATGATCGAGACCATCCTCGTCGTCGATGAATACGACACGCACCGCGTGGGCCTGGCAAGCGTGCTGCGCAAGGCCACTGGCGCGGACGTCATCGCCGCGCGCAACGGCAGGATCGCGCTGGACGAGATCCGCCAGCAGCGCTGGGACATCGTGGTGCTCGACCTCGACCTGCCCGACATGACCGGCCTGCAATTGATCGACGCATTGGCGCGGCACGGCGGCGCCGGCGGCATCATCCTGACCAGCGGGCATCCCGCCCGCCTGGTCCAGGCCGCGGCGGCCTACGCGCAATCGCGCGGCATCAGCGTCCTGGCCACGCTGGAAAAGCCGCTGAAGTCCGGCCGCGTGCGCGCCGTGGCCGCGACGCTGCAAGGCGAGCTGCGCATGCAGCGCGACGCCGCGCTCGTCAGCAAACCGCAAGCGGCTGTTTCAAGGCTGTCGCGCGACGACCTGCTGCTGGCGCTGGCCACCGGCCGCATCGAAGGCCACCTGCAGCCACAGCACCATGTCGACAGCGGCCGCCTGCGCGGCGCCGAGATACTGGCGCGCTGGCGCAACGACGACGGCACGCTGCTGGAGCCGGCCGTCTTCCTGCCGGCGTTCGAAGGCGCAGGCCTGATGCGACCGTTGACCGACCACATGATCGAGCAGGCGCTCGCCGCCCAGATCCGGCTGGCCTGGATACGCGACCTGAGCATCAGCATCAACATTCCCACCGGCATCGCCAGCTCCGTCGACTGGGCACAACAGCTGGCCCAGCAGGCGAGGCTGGCTGGCGCCACGCCCAGCCGCCTGGTGATCGAAATCATCGAGGACGGCGACGCCTCGGCCATCCCCGCCCTGACCGGCGCGGTGACCCAATTGCGCCTGCGCGGCTTCAATTGCGCGATCGATGACTTCGGCACGGGCAGCTCATCGCTGGACCGCCTGCTGTGGGTGCCGTTCAACGAACTGAAGATCGATCGCCACATGATCAGCCAGGCGCGCCACCATCCGCACGCGCGGCGCATCCTGTCCAGCACGATAGGCATGGCGCGCGGGCTGGGCATCGCGGTCGTGATCGAAGGCATCGAGTCCGAAGACGACCTGAAGCTCGTGACCGGCCTGGGTGGACAGATCACCCAGGGCTATCTGCACGGCAAGGCCATGACGCTGGAAGCGTTTGAAATCTATGCCGCCACGCAGCGGACCCGGCAACGCCCGCCCGCCACGCTGGCCGCCATCGCGACCTGCTGATCTCGGGCGCAGCGCGGACCACCCGTGCCCCGGCGCGGGCCCGCGGCTAGGCGCGGAGTTCGTGCGGCCGCATCTGCAAGGCAGCGCCCTAGGCGTCGGCCAGACCCGTCTCTATGCCGTAACGCAACAGCTCGATATCGCTCTGCACGCCCAGCTTGAGCATGGCGGTGCCCTTCTGCGTGCTGATGGTCTTCTTGCTGCGGTCCAGCCGCTGCGCGATCTCGTTGACCGTCAGGCCAGCCAGAAACAGCCGGACCACTTCCATCTCGCGCAAGGTCAACGCCAGCAGGCCCGCCCGGCCATAACCCGCGGCCTGCGCCAGCGCCTCGATGCGCGGCGACAGATAGCGCCCGTCGCCGCGCGCGCGCAGGATCGCCGGCAGCAGATGGCTAAGCTCGTCGACCTTGCTGACGATGCAATGCACGCCCCGGCTCAACAGCATGTGCACGACGCCAGCGTTCTCCAGCCGCGTGAGGATGACGATGCGCAGGCCCGGATAACGCTGCCTGATCACCTCCAGACAAGGCGCTGAGCCGGCGCTCAAGCCGCCCAGCATCGCGTACTCGCATACGAGTACGTCATAGGCCGCGGCTTCGAGCGCCTGCTGCATGCCACCCGCGCTGCGCGGCGCACAGCTGACGTTGATGTTGGGGGATTGGATTAACGCATGCCGCACGCCGGCACAGACCGCGGGATGATCATCCGCGACCAGGACTTTCACGCTTTGTGGACTCATGATCCGACACTACGAATAAAACGCCATCGAGGCGCCCACTTGATACGGCCGCGGAACATTTGTGCTGGCGCGGCCCTCAAGACCTTACATAGACAAGACAACTCATGGAACTTGTCCGACGTGGGGCGCAGTGTAGGAGCGCGGGCAGGGTCAAAGATTGAACTTTGACAATTGTTCAATCTTCAATTCGGATGTTCAAAAAGCGCGCACGGAAGTTCCACCGAACGGAATTCCACGCATGCTTCAATGCGAGTGTTCATCTTTGCTTGACCCTCCGCAGCGCACGTCCACGATCGGCAACGACGGCTCGAAGCGCTCGCGGTTTTCTTGACGGAAGCGACCGGCGCGCAGCCGCGTTCAAACGGACAGGGTGCGCCAGAGATACTGCTCCAGCAGCGGCTGCAGACATCGCCGCAACGCAGACGCGGCCGGATCGCGCAAGGCATCGGCGCGCCAACCCAGCTCGATGGCATAGCCCGGCATGGCGACGGGACACGGCAGCAGCGCCAAGCCTGCCGCCCGCGCCAGGCCGCGCGCGGCATGCTCGGGCAGCGTGGCCAGCGCCGCGCCGCCGCGCAACAGGAAGGCCAGCGCGGAAAAATGCGAGGTCGAGGCCTGCACGCGACGCTTCAGGCCCATGCCGTGCAGCACCTCGTCCACCACGCCGATGAAGCCGCCCGACGACACCAGCACATGTTCCCGGCGCACGAACTCCTCGACCGACAGCGCTTTCTGGCCACGCCGCAGGCTGGCGGGATCCAGCAGACAGGCGTAGCCGCCATGACCGACCAGCGCCTTCTGCAGGGCGGCCGCGCTAAGTCCTCCGGACGCGATCACCAGATCGGCCTCGCGCGCCATCAGCATGTCCGCCGCCATCCGGCTGTGCGCCTGGCGGAAGATCACGCGCAGGCCCGGCGCCTCGACGGCCAGCCGGTCCATGATGTCCCGTCCCAGCGCGATCTCGAAGTCATCCGACAGTCCCAGCGTGACCGAGCGGCCCGCCACGCCCGCGCGGCCCGGCCGCGCCAGCGCCAGGCTCTGGCGGCACTTGTCCAGCGCCTCGCCGATCACGGGCCGCAGTTCGCGCGCCCGCAGGCTCGGGGCCAGCCCGCGTCCGGTGCGCGTGAACAGCGGATCGCCATAGAGCGCGCGCAACCGTGCCAGCGCCGCGCTGACCGCGGACTGCGTCACGCCCAGCCGCAAGGCGGCGCGGCCCGCGCCGCCTTCGTCGTAGATCGCCTCGAACACCTTGAGCAGATTCAGATCGGGCAGATTCCAGTCCGTCGGATCCCCAGCCGCCACGCGCGGGGCCGTCGATGCGATATCAGTTTTCTTCATATCAATTATCTTCAGACAGGATTGATTGATTTTAGGCAGGGCGGGAGACTGACGAACACATCCACCCCATTCCAGGAATCGCCATGACCATCAGCACCGTCGCCGCCCTGCAAATCGGCTCGTCCCCCGAAGGCAAAACCCGCACGCTGGAACACGTGCTCGCATTCGAATCCGAGATCGCCGCCGCCGGCGCCACGCTGGTGGTCATGCCCGAGGCGCTGCTGGGCGGCTATCCCAAGGGCGAGATCTTCGGCACCCGGCTGGGCTACCGCCTGCCCGAAGGCCGCGAGGCCTATGCGCGCTATCACGACAACGCCATCGACGTGCCGGGACCGGAAACCGAGGCGCTGGCGGGCCTGTCGCGGCGCACCGGCGCCAGCCTGGTGGTGGGCGTGATCGAGCGCGGCGGCAGCACGCTGTATTGCACTGCGCTGTACTTCGATCCCTCGGCCGGCCTGGTCGCCAAGCACCGCAAGCTGATGCCCACGGGCACCGAGCGCCTGATCTGGGGCCAGGGCGATGGCTCCACCCTGCCGGTGGTCGACACGCCGGCCGGCCGCGTCGGCGGCGCCATCTGCTGGGAAAACCACATGCCGCTGCTGCGCGCCGCCATGTATGCGAAAGGCGTGCAGATCTGGTGCGCGCCCACCGTGGACGAGCGCGACATCTGGCAATGCTCGATGCGCCATATCGCCCACGAAGGCCGCTGCTTCGTGATCAGCGCCTGCCAGGTGCAGCCCTCGCCCGCCGAGCTGGGCCTGGACGTGCCGGGCTGGGACAGCCAGCGTCCGCTGATCAACGGCGGCTCGGTCATCATCGGCCCGCTGGGCGACGTGCTGGCCGGCCCGCTGCATGGCCAGACGGGCCTGCTGACTGCCCGCATCGACACCGCCGAGCTGGTCCGAGCGCGCTACGACTTCGATGTATCCGGGCACTATGCCCGGCCCGACATCTTCAGTCTGACGGTGGACGAACGGGCCCGGCCGGCCGTCCGCTACCTCTCCTGAGTCGCCCGCGCGGGCGGCATGACCCTCCCGGCGGTGATGGTATAGTCACGCCCTCTGGACGCCCCCTCGCGGACGCGTCCCGCCGCCGGCGCAGTCAGGCCGGCCGCGCCCGAGTGGTGAAATTGGTAGACACAAGGGACTTAAGACAATTTGAGCCCTCCGGGGGAAACCCCGAAGGTGTAGCCCGTCAAACTCGGCGAAGGCCCTGGACCCGTTCCGCGCTGACACCGAGCCAAGCCCGGCCCGCAAGGGGCGGGAAGGTGTAGAGAGCAGACGGCGGGCGCCTAAGGCCGCAAGGCTATGGCGAAGGCGTGCTCCAGACCACGAACGGCGCGTGACGCGCCGGCGGCGAAAGCCGAAGTGGTACGAAAATCCCTCGGCCGCAAGGCCGTACCGGTTCGATTCCGGTCTCGGGCACCACCTCCCGCCGGCACGGCGCGACCGCCGCCGTTTCTCAGTTACGACGCAGGAACTCCACCGTCCTGGCCATCGCATCGACAGTGGCATCCTGGTTGAACACGTAGCCGCGCTCCGGGTTGGACTTGTCCCAGCCGTGGGTCGTCTGTTCATAGACATGCCAGGACACCGGCCGCCCCTGCGCCTTCATGTCGTCCAGCAGGGGAAAGCAGGGTGCGATGGGCGTTTCCTTGTCGTCCCTGGCCAGCAACAGCAATACGGGGCGGTCCGTATCGGGGCGGAGCAGTTGCAGCGTGGGCGCGTTCTTGGGCACATAGGCGCAGCTGCCGTACCACCCGACCGACGCCCGGAAGCGGCGCTCGCTGCCGACCGCCTTGGCGATTTGCGGACTGGCCGCGACGCTGGCGGCGAAACTGCCCAGCGACATGCCGACCAGATAGATGCGCGCCGGATCGACCTCCTTGAGCGAGGCCAGATGCCGCATGCCGTCGAAAGCATCCTTGTACACCCGTGGCGTGCGCACCCCGCGCGGCTGGCAGAACGCCGTGTGCCGCCTGGGGCCGTAGGAATCCAGCAGCAGCACGACAAAGCCCGCCGCCACCAGCTCCCGGGCCCGCTCGCCCATATGCGGCTGCAGTCCGCCACAGGTATGCGCCAGCACCACGGCGGGAAAGGGGCCCGCGCCCTGCGGCTTGTACAGGCTGTTGCCTTTCGACCCGGCCTGGCCGGGATCGGCATAGGTCGACGCGAACTCCAGGTCTGGATAATCGGCGATCGCCTTGGCGAACGCCGCGTCCGCCTGCGCGGCCGCCGGCCCGGCCGCCAGCAGCGCCCAGGCCGCGAACGCCCAACCGCGAATTGTCCTGCCGAGCTTCCGTTGCATGTCTCCCCCTTCGCGCTGTGCGCAAGTCAAGCTACAGACGGCCTGCATCCCGGCGACGCCGGAAATGGGCGCAGCATAGCAGCGGCGGCGACGGCCGGGCATCGTCGTTTTCCTGAATCCCGACGCGTCGGCGGCGCGGCCGATGTCGCGCCATCGATAGCGCCATCGATAGCGCCATCGATAGCGCTGGCCCAGGGCGGGCCGCCGCCCCAGGCGTCGCCATCGAAAAGGCAGTATTCTTGCGCCTTCCCTTGATTTCCCCTTGCCCGAGCCCCTGCCGCCGGGCAGGGCATCCCGCCATCTTGACCCCGCCCATCCCCCCGTTCATCGTCCTGGACGCCTGCGTCCTCATGTCCGGCATCGTCCGTCGACTGGTCCTTCGGCTGGCCGAGGCCGGCGTCTACCAGCCTGTCTGGACCGAACGCATCGGCGAGGAATGGCGACGCAACGCCTCGCGCATCTGGGAAATCCCGCCGGAAGTCATGGCGGAGCAATGGACGGACATGAACGCGCGCTTTCCGCAGGCCCTGGAGCGTGACGCCCAGGCCTACGAAGCCTCGCTGCGCTACAGCGACCCCAAGGACTTCCACGTGATCGCGGCCGGGCTGGCCAGGCGCGCGCGCTGCGGCCTGCAGCAAGTGCCCGTGGTGCAGGTGATGACCTGGAACCTGAAGGACTTCAACCGCTCGGAACTGCGCCGCCAGGGACTGGACGTCTACAACCCCGACCGCATGCTGGCCCAATGGTGGCAGGAAGATGCCGGGCGCATGCGCGCCGCCGTGGCGCGGATACCCGCGGACTACGTGGCCCTGGGCCGCGAACCCGAGGCGCTTGCCGTGACGCTGCACCGCGAGCGCCTGTACCGCCTGAAATCCCTGGTCGCGCGCGACGCTGCCAGCGCCGAGGCCACGCAAGTCTGAATGGCGTTGATGCGCCGCGTGCCGCGAGGCGCATCGCAGGCGCAAGTCCTGTGACTAGGACAAAGGGAAATCGGCCTTTGCGTCCGCGCAACGCCCAATCTCCACGAAAGCGTATCAAACGGAAACTATCCGCGGGTTTCCGTTGAATCATTTCAAAAAAGCGCGCATCGCTGCCCGGCGTCGTCGGTTGAATTCCGAACAATCGTCAAGCGATGATTTTCAACGCGTTTCCGCTGCCTAGACTTGGCTGCCATTTGGCAAATCCTTCAGTCCACGCACTCTCAGGAAACGCAGATGAAATCCCTCTCCCTCACCAAGGCCGCCGTGCTCGTCGCGCTGGCCGCATCCGCCCAGGCCGCCCTCGCCGCCGACGGCAATGTGAACTTCGTTGGCAAGATCATCGACACGCCGTGCTCGGTTTCGCCCAATAGCGCGAACCTGACCGTGCCGCTGGGCACCGTGGCCAAGTCCTCGCTGGACGGCGGCGTGGGCAAGCGCTCGACGCCCGCCAAGTTCACCATCGATCTGATGAATTGCAGCCCCGCCACTGGCGCCAATGCCACCGTGTCGTTCACGGGCACGGCCGACGCCAGCGGCAACAAGCTGCGCGTCGGTGTAGGTGAAGTGACCGGCACCTTCGCCACCGGCGTCTCCATCGAAATCGCTGACTCGGCGGGCACGCCGATCAACCTGGGTGCGTCGTCGGCCGCCTATCCGCTGGTGGCGGGCAACAACTCGCTGCGCTTCCAGGCCTCGTATATCTCCACAGCTGCCGCGGTCACGGTCGGCACGGGTAACGCGGTCGCGCAATTCACGGTCGCCTATCCCTAAGCCGCGCTTGAGCCTGGCTCTTCCCTGCGGCTCCCTCCCTCGCGCGGACGGAGCCGCAGGCGACGATCCTGCGCGCTGCCCATTCGTGCATGTTCGCCGGCGCCGCGCTGGCGCCCCGGACTTATCGTGCTTCAGAGAACCGCAATGTCCTTCATCACCACCACGCGAGCCGTCACCCGCGCCCTGACGGTTGCCAGCCTGTGCGCCGCGATAGCCGCGCCCGCGCATGCCGCGGTCCTGCTGGGCGGTACCCGCGTGATCCTGAACGAAAAAGACCGGGAAGCGTCGATCTCGATGAAAAACGAGGGCAAGGCGCCCTACGTGGTGCAGGCCTGGCTGGACGCCGGCGAAGGCAAGAACAAGACCCCCTTCCTGCTCACGCCGCCCCTGTCGCGGCTGGATCCAGGCATGGAGAACCTGCTGCGCATCATGCGCGTGTCGTCCAGCGACCTGCCGGCCGACCGCGAATCGGTCTTCTGGCTCAACGTCAAGGAAATCCCCGAAAAGGCCGAGGGCGAGAACGTGCTGCAGATCGCCGTGCGCACGCGCATCAAGCTGTACTACCGTCCGGCGGCGCTGCGCGGCGGCGACGCCTCGCTGGCGCGCAACAGCCTGAAGTGGGCCGTGGCGGCCGGCGCCAATGGCCAGGGCGCCGTGTTGAAAGTGGTCAATCCCACGCCTTATCACGTGACGTTCACGGGCTTCCGAATCAACAAGAATCAGCAGGAGATCCGCACGGAAATGCTGCCGCCCATGGCGGAGCAGAGCTATCCGCTGAAGGCGATCAAGACGCCCCAGGCGATCACGGTGACCTACACCACGATCAACGACTACGGCGGAGAAACCCCCGTGGAAATGGTGAACGTGCCCGCGGCCAGCGAGCCCGTGCCGCTCAAGCCTGAACCCGTGCCCGACAGCGCGGGGAAACCCTGATACATCGAGGGTACGCCGTGACTTCCGCTCCATGCTCCGCGCCGATTCGCAACTACGCCTTGCTGGCGCTCGCCCTGGCGCTGGCGCCGCAGGCTGGCAGGACCGCGCAGCCGGCGGCCAGCATCTTCAACGAAGGCTTCCTGGGCATCGGCGGCGATCAGCCCAACGCGGACCTGTCCGTATTCAAGTTCGGCAACCAGGTGCTGCCCGGCTCATACATGGTCGACGTGGTGCGCGACGGCAATGCGCTGGGCCAGTCCCAGCTGCGCTTCGAGGAAGCGCCGGGCAAGCGCGACGCGCAACCCTGCCTGACCCGGAGCATGCTGGAATCGTGGGGCGTGAACGCGGCCGCCATCGGCGGCCTGGCGACGCTGCCGCCGGAAACCTGCGTGGATCTGGCGACCAGCCTGCCCGATGCCTCGTATACGTATGACGCGGGCCGCCAGCAACTGTCGCTGAGCATTCCGCAGGCGGCGCTCAAGCGCACGGCGCGCGGCGCGATCGACCCATCCAAATGGGACCGGGGCATCAATGCCGCCATGCTGGATTACCAATTCAACCTGACGCAGTACGACGGCACGCGTCCGAGCGCCGGTCCGGGCCCGACCATCAACGGCCCCTATGGTCCGCAGCCGGACAGGGCCGCCAGGAACAACGCCGTGTTCGCCGGCCTGCGCGGCGGCTTCAATCTTGGCGATTGGCGCTTCCGCAACTACTCGACCTACAACCGCGACCAGTATGGCCAGGGCCGCTGGCAGGCGGTGCAGACCTATGCGCAGCGCGATCTGCGCTCGATCCGGGGCCAATTGCTGCTGGGCGACGGCAGCACGCCGGGCGAGCTGTTCGACAGCGTGCAGTTCCGGGGCGTGCAGATCGCCTCGGACGATTCCATGCTGCCCGACAGCCTGAACGGCTATGCGCCGACCATACGCGGCGTGGCCCAGACCAATGCGCGCGTCACCGTGCGCCAGAACGGCTACATCATCTACAGCACCTATGTGCCGCCCGGCCCCTTCGCGCTGGACGACCTGTATCCCACCTCGGCCGGCGGCGACCTGGACGTGACCGTCACCGAGGCCGATGGCCGCGAGACGCATTTCGTGCAGGCCTATGCCGCCGTGCCCACGCTGCTGCGCGACGGCGCCTGGCGCTACAGCGCCACGGTCGGGCAGTATCGCAACGGCTACGTCTACAACCAGGGCGACATCCGCCGGCCCTACTTCCTGCAGGCCACGGCGGCCCGCGGCATGCCGATGGATTTCACGCTCTATGGCGGCACGACGCTGGCGCAGAATTACCAATCGCTGCTGGCGGGCGCGGGCAAGAACATGCGCAGCCTGGGCGCGGTGTCGCTGGACCTGACCCAGGCCCGCACGCAGCAGGACCAGGGCGGCACGCTGTCCGGCCAGTCGCTGCGCTTCCTGTACGCCAAATCGCTGGAACAGACCGGCACCAACTTCCGCATGGCCGGCTACCGCTATTCGACCAGCGGCTATCGCACGTTCCCTGAATCGGTGCAGATGCGCTATGCGCAGGAATACGGCCTGCCCTTCGCCAATCGTCGCAACGAGATCCGCCTCGACGTCTCGCAGCCGCTGGGAAACTGGGGATCCGTGTACGTGTCGGCGCGCCAGCAAAGCTATTGGAACAGCTCGCACACGGACAAGCTCGTCCAGCTCGGCTATTCCGGCAGCTATGGCCAGGTCAACTACAACCTGTTCTACAACCAGTATTCGAACCAATACGGCCCATCGAACCGGCAGGTCATGCTGACGCTGTCGATCCCGCTGGGCAAGACCGGCGCGACGGCCATGTACTCGGCCTCGCACGACAGCAACGGCCGCGTGGCCCAGCAGGCCAGCCTGTTCGGCAGCGCGATGGACGACTACCGCCTGACCTACGGCATCACCGCGAACCAGTCGAACCAGGACAGCAGCAGCGGCAGCGCCAACCTCAATTACAAGGGCCGCTACGGCAATGTGACGCTGGGCCGCAGCCAGGGCTCGGGCTACGGCCAGACCAACCTGGGGTTGGCCGGGGGCATCGTCGCCCACGGCGACGGCGTGACCCTGTCCCAGCCGTTGGGAGAAACCATCGCGCTGGTGCGCGCGCCCAAGGCCTCGGGCGTGGGCGTCGAGTCCCAGGCCGGCGTCAGCACGGACAGCGCGGGCAATGCGGTGGTTCCGAACGTCACCCCATACCGCAGCAACCGGTTGGCGCTGGTCACCCAGGACCTGGACGACTCGGTGGATGTGAAATACGCGGCCCGCGACGTGGTGCCCACGCGCGGTGCGGTGGTGCTGGCGCCGTTCGAGACGTCCGTGGGCTACCGCCTGATGCTGACGCTCAAGGGGCGTGACGGACGAGCGCTGCCCTTCGGCTCGCGCATCGAGAACGAAGCGGGCCAGGAAGTCGGCATCGTCGGCCCGGAGGGCCAGGCCTATGTGAGCGGCGCGCCCGAGGCCGGCACGCTGAAGGTGATCTGGGGCCAGGACGCGGCCGCGCAATGCGAGGTCAAGTACGCGCTGCCCCGCGAGGAAAAACCCTCGCCGATCCGCCAGTACGAAGGCAGCTGCTCATGATGCCGCGCGTCCATCCCTGCATGCCGGAATGCTTGCGCCTTGCGGCCGCGCCCACGTCGCCCTGCTCTGGCCAGGTTCTCGTGGCTGAAAACGGAGTTTTCGAATGAAATGGCTACACACGCTCTTGCTGCGCGGTCTGTTGATCGCGGCGAGCCTGCTCTGCGCCGGGCAGGCCTGGGCCGTCTGCTCCTACTCGCCGCGCATGAATCTCGGCGACATCGTCATCAATCCCGGCCTGGTGCGGGTCGCCCAGGCCGCCGCCATCGGCGCCACCGTGGGAAGCCAGACCGTCACAATCCCCAACACCGGCGGTCTGATCTGGATCGGCCAATGCGCGGCCAACGGCTACGGCGGTTTCTACATCGCCCTGGATGTCAACCAGGGAACGGCCGTGGCGGGACTGAACAGAGTCTACAGCACCAACATCCAGGGCATCGGGTTTCGAATCAGCACGCTGGGCAGCAACGCGAATATCTGGCCGAGCGCCACCAGCGTCTTCTACTCCGCCGCAGTCGCCGTGTATATAGGCTGGAGCCAGATTCAGTTCGAACTGGTGAAGACCGCCCCCATCGTCGGCAACGGCCAGCTGACGCCAGGGGAATACGGCCGGGTCAATGTCTCCGGCAACCCTTTCGATCAGTACTTCCGCGTCGTGGTGGCCGGCGGCAGCATCCTCACCCCCACCTGCAGCGTCGATGCCGGCTCGCAGAACATCACCGTGCCGCTCGGATCGGTCTACCGCAATGCGTTCGGAGGCGTGGGCTCCACCACGGCGCCCAGCGCTTTCTCGATCCGTCTCAACTGCAATTCGCTGCCGGCGGGGCAGGGCAACACGGTCATGATGACCATGGACGCGACCGCCGACCCGTCGGGCCAGCCCGGAACATTGCGCCTGGCCACCGCCGGGCCGGGTCCGATCGCGGGTGGCGTGGGCATACAGGTGCGCAATGCGCTCAACAACCCGGTCGTGTTCGGCCAGGCCGTCGACGTGGGGCCGTCGCAGCCGGCGGGCTATGTTGTGTCCTTCACCGCGCGCTACATCCAGACCACCGGCACGGTGACGGCGGGCCAGGCCAATGGCCTGGCGACCGTGACCCTGACGTACAAGTAAGGCCGCTCGGCCGGCCTCAGTGGTCGTGGTTGCTGGCGGCGAAGCCTGCGTTGTTGAGCACCTCGATCACTTCCTGGATGTGATCGTGGCCCCGGGTCTGCAGCACGAAGTCCACTTCCACGTTGCGCACCGGCAGCGAGGTGAAGGCGCGCTGGTGGTGGACCTCGGTGATATTGGCCTGGGCGTCGGCGATGAGCTTGGTGGCATGCGCCAGCGCGCCCGGCAGGTCGCGCAGGTCGACGCGGATGCGCGCCAGCCGGCCGGCGCGCACCATGCCGCGCTCGATCAGCTCGCCCAGCATCAGCGGGTCGATGTTGCCGCCGGTGAGCACCAGGCCGATGCGCTTGCCCCTGTAGCGATCGCTGCCCTCTTCCTGGGCGCGCAGCAGCGCGGCCAGGCCGGCCGCGCCGGCGCCTTCGACCACGGACTTCTCGATCTCCAGCAGCACCACGATGGCGTGCTCGATATCGCTCTCGCTGACCAGCTCGATGCGGTCGACCAGCCGGCCGGCAACCTCGCGCGTGATATCGCCGGGCGATTTCACGGCGATGCCTTCGGCGATGGTGTACGGCCCCTGCGACATGGTCACGCCCTTGAGCGCGGCGTACATGGACGGGAAGCGCTCGGTCTGCACGCCCACGATCTCGATGCCGGGCTTGAGCGCCTTGGCCGCGGTGGCGATGCCCGATATCAGGCCGCCGCCGCCGATGGCCACGACCAGCGTGTCCAGCTGCGGCTGGTCTTCCAGCATCTCCAGGCCCACCGTGCCCTGCCCCGCGATGACGGCCTCGTCGTCGTAGGGGTGGATCATGATCAGCCCGCGCTCCTGCGCCAGCTCGTAGCCGCGCGCCTTGGCATCGTCGAAGGTGTCGCCGGCCAGCACCACCTCGGCGCCGAAGCGGCGCGTGTTGGCGACCTTTACGGTGGGCGTGAAGCGCGGCATGACGATCACCGCCGGCACGCCCATGCGCTGCGCATGGTAGGCCACGCCCTGCGCGTGGTTGCCGGCGGACACGGCGATCACGCCCTTGGCGCGCTCGGCCTCGGACAGCGTCAGCATGCGGTTGAGCGCGCCGCGCTCCTTGAAGCTGGCGGTGAACTGCAGGTTCTCGAATTTCAGCCAGATCTCGGCCCCGAAGATGTCGGACAGCGTGCGCGACAGCGTGAACGGGGTCTTGAGCACCTGGCCGCGCAGGTTCTCGCGGGCGGTCTGGATGGAGGCGATGTCAATCACGGTGAACGGTCCTGTGGGTGCCTGCGCGGCGGTTGTCCTGTGGAACGCGGACGGCATCGAGAGGACTGCGCGCCGCGCCCTACCGCACCGGCAGGAAATTGAACAGCAGCAAGCCCTGCGCGTAGTTGATCCCGATGCGCCTGGAGTTTTCGCCCAGCAGGTTGGCGATCAGGTCCAGCCGGCCGATGATGGCGCCGAACTCGCGCTCGAAGCTGAGGTTGGTGGCGTTCTGCGACATCTCGTTGGCCAGCAGCAAGGGCTCGCCCTGGCTGTTATGGCGCGACGCCAGCAGCCAGGCGGCGGCCTCGACGTTCCGAGCGGCATTGTAGACCCGCTGGCCGTCCAGCGCGTCGGACACGTACAGCCGGGTCTTGCCGTTGTGGGCGGCGATGATGGTGTCGGCCAGGCCGTAGATGAAGGCGGCGACACGGTCGCCCGAATAGTTGGGGTCCAGCGAGACGGCCAGGATCTGGATGTCGCGCAGGCCGGACAGGCCGGGCGGCGGGCGGCGCTCCTCGATGGCGCGCTTGACCCGCGCCACGGCGGCGGGCTGGTCGGCGGCGTCGGTCTTGCGCCATTCGCGGGGATTGCGGCGGTAGAGCTTGTCCAGCAGGACGTAGAGGCTGGCGAGGTTGTCGCGGACCTCGAGCGTGACCGTGCGGTTGAAATCGGTCTGGCCGAACTGGTCCGCCGACATGCTTTCGCTGCGGGGCCCCTTGCCGTCAGGCGGCGGACTGCCGGCGCAGCCGGCCAACAGCGCGGAAAACGCCACCGACATCAGCGCCGCGATGCTGGCGGCCCTCAGCCGTTCCGTCATGCCCAGACCATCCGTTTCCCCCCGAATCCCGCGTCCGGACGCCTGGCTCGCAACGCGCCGCGTCCTGTCCTGTGCGCTGAACTTTACCGTAAGAAGCGCGAGGATGGGAACCGTAGCGATCGCCTCCGAGCCAGGGACGGGGCATCAGAAGCGATGGGTGATGCCCATCGTCATCAGCGTCTGCCGACTGGAGTCCGAACTCATGCCCACCCCCGCGATTTCGGCTTGCGCGGCGCGCCCGATCACGGCGCCGGCGGCGCCGCGCAGCGGCGCGATGCCATCGCCCGCCGCCTTCTGGAAGATAAACACGCCATACAACTCGGTTCTTTTCGACAGCGAGTAGCTGGCGCCAAGGTTGATCTGATGGAACTTGGGCCGCAGGCCTTGATAGTCCGCCTTGCCGATGTTGTAGATGTAGGCCGCGCCGACCGACAGCGCGGAATTCAGCCGATAACTCGTCATCAACTCGTAGCTGTCCATCGTGAAGTCGCCGCCGCTGCCAGCTCCGGGAAAGCCATTCACCACGAAATAGCGGCTGTTGCGCAGCAGGGTGTGGGCATAGGTGAATCCGATGGTCGCCGCCCCCACCGTGTAGGACGCTCCCGCCCCGATCACCTTCATCGCATCGGCATCCTGCAGGCCGACATACTGCCCCAGGGAGCCGACGTAGTTGCCGTTGGACTCATACACGCCGCCCGTACCGTTGGCGCGCGTCGCCGGCGGATGAATATCCAGGTAGCCGATCGCCATGGATAGCGGTCCGCTCGTATAGGCCGTTGCCAGCGCCCAGGAGCGATTGGCCGCGTAGTTGCCGAACTGCCCGCCGAAGCTGTACATGCCATGCATGCGCAGGCCGCCGAACTCCGGACTCACGTACTTGACGGCGTCATTGATGCGGATGGATTGATTCAGATTGTTCAGATCGCCGAAATGCGATCCATAGCCCGTCGCGAAATTGTTGCTCGACGGGAACATGCCGACCGTATCCGACAACGAGTCGTACTGCCGCCCCAGCGTCAGCGTGCCATAGCGCTGATTGGCAAGGCCGACATAGGCCTGCCGGCCGAACATCAGGCCACCCTGGCCGGACTTGCCATTCTGGAGATTGAAACCGCTTTCCAGCACGAACAGACTGGACAGGCCATCGCCCAGACTTTCCCTGCCCCGCAGCCCCCAGCGGTTGCAGCCCTGCGGACCGCAGCCGTCGGTCCGGACCGAACTGCCGCCCGCGCCATTGCTGATGTATGTCATTCCTGAATTCACCATCCCGTAAAGCTGGACGTTGTTTTCGTCGGCGACAGCCTGCCTGGCACAGACGAGGAACAGCAGGAACAAGCCAATGTTCTTCATGGAAAATTCTCGAGCACAAATCATGGAAATCTCTCTAGCACTAGGTTTTCAGGGACGCAGCCGCCCCCACCAGGCAATGGCTGCCCGGACAACAGGAGCAACGGCGTATTCATGCTTCGGGAGGCGAACGCATCCCGAGGGCTTTACCGGGTCAGGTTGTTTGATTTCCGGCGCGGACTCGGGGCGACGTTGAATGAATGCCGACGGCCACCGCGGACGGTCGCGGCATCGGCGTCAGGAGACTCACGGCTATCAGGACCAGCGCATTGATGGCCATGGCGATCAATCCCGGCTCCCATTCGGGCACGGCGCGGGACCAATAGCTGGACGCGAACGGCGCCAGCAAGGCGACGAAACCCGCCACCAGCCCGGCCAGCACGCCGTATGCCGTCGCGCGCCGCCACAGGAATCCCAAGAACACCGGCGGCGCCAGCATGCCGATCGCCGCGTAGGCATTGAGCAGGATGCGCACCAGGGAGCTGCCGTCGGATATGGACAGGAACGCCGCCAGCGCGGCAAAGCACACCAGCGCCGCGCGCGACAGGCGCAGGGAAGCCGCTTCCGACAGGGCCCCGCAGATCGGCTGCGCGATATTGCGCGTGAAGATCGTGCCGGCCGACAGCAGCAACAGGGAGCCGGGCACCAGCGCCAACAGGAACCCCGTTCCGGCCACCAAGCCGATCACCCACGCTGGATAGGACGTGGCGACGAATTGCAGCAGCGCCGCGTTGAGATTGTTGTCGGGCGGCTGCACGCCCGCGAGCAGCGCGGCAAAGCCCAGCAGGATGATGAAGAAATACGCCAGCGAGTACAGCGGCTGCCACACGGCGTTGCGCCTGATGGCGGTGGCGCTTTGCGCCGAATAGCACATCTGGAACAGGTGCGGAAACACCCAATTGCCCAATGCGATGTTCACGGCGGAAGTCATGAGCCAGACGGACGTGGTCGGCGAGGCGGGATCCTTGCCCGGAAAGGCGCCGATGCCCGGGTAGGCCTGATCGGCCATGTGGAAGATGTCCAGCAGGGACGCCGCGCCGACCTTGCCCGCCACGGTGGCGCTGAGCACGACCACGACCACGATCATCAGCACATCTTTGACGCCGGCGGCGAAGGCCGCCGAACGCAGGCCGGCGATGAAGACGAAGGCGATCATGAGCGCCGCGGCGATGAGCGTGGCGGCGACCGTGGACAGGTCCGAGCCCAGCGTGAGGCGAACGATGAGCCCCAGGCTGATGAGCTGGATCTGCACGTAGATCACCAGCGAGGCAATGCCGATCACGCCCGTCAGCACACCCAGCCAGGGCGCCTCGTAGCGCGCGGCGAAGTAGTCCGCCTGCGTCACGAAGCCTTCCTTGCGGCCCGCGCGCCAGATCCTGGGCATGAGCCAGTAACCGACCGCGTAGCTCAACGACACCGAACAGAAAGCCAGATAGGCAGGCGCGCCAAGCGCCCAGGCATAGCCTGAGATGCCGAGCACCGCGAAGGTCGTGTATACCTCGCCCGCGTTCATGAACCAGAAGATCAGCGTGCCCAGGCTGCGTCCGCCCACGGCCCATTCAGTCAGCGTGTTCTCGCCGCGCGCGCGCCGGCCGTAGCCCAGCGCCCCCGCGAGCGTCGCCAACAGGATGGCGCAAACAATGGCGAGCGTCATGAGTGTCCCCTTTCCTGCCCCGCCGTCGCGGCGAGAAGGCCTGCCTCCTCATCCCCGAGTCCGGCGCGCTGGTCGAGATGGAACACCAGCCCGATCACCAGGCTCGCGTACACGATGCCGGCCATTTGCCAGGCCATGGGAAAGGGCAGGCCCAGGGGCTGGTACCCGATGTCGTTCACCAGGGGCGCCAACGCCGCCTGCCAGATGAAGGGCGTCAACAGCAGCCAGCGATACCAATGGCGCGGAGCATGGCCGGCCGTGGAGGTCGAATTTGTCATGAAGGTCTCACGTAAAGTGAAGCTATACAAACATCGCGATCTTTGTGCAGTCAAACTGCACGAAAAGTCTAATCTGAGAACACCAAACCCTGGCATAGGTGTTTTCGATAGGGTTTTACTTTCTGAAAAAGAGGGATCGACAACGTTGTACATGTAAAATTCAAGTGCACAACCCATGAAGTTTTTGTACATTAGTAGTGCACAAACATCCCATGATCCACGGAAACAAGCAGCATGATTGGTGAACGCCTGAAGGAACTTCGAACCGCGAGAAACCTGTCGCTACGCGACCTGGCGGCCCAGGCCGGGGTATCCGCCACCCTGCTCAGCCAGGTCGAACGCTCGGTCACGGACCCCAGTCTGGAAACAGTCCGCCGGCTGGCGGCCGTCTTCGGCGAATCGATCACATCGCTATTCGCCGAGCCCAACGCCCCGGCCGTCTGGATCAGCCGGCCGGGCAATCGCTCGAAGCTGACCGCGCCGGCCGGGCGGGTCAGCTATGAGCGACTCACCGCGGGCCAGAGCGACCTGGAAGTGCTGCGGGCCGTCCTGGCGCCCGGCCAGGTGTCCGCCGACGAGCCTCGCGGGCATCCGTCCACCGAGTGTGTCTACGTGATCCAGGGGGAATTGGTGGCGCAGATCGCGGGCGTCGACCATCTGGTCAAGAGCGGCGAGAGCATCTCCTTCGACGCGCGGCTCGCGCACCGCTACCGCAACGACTCATCCGGGACGGTGGAGATCATCCTGTCCATCACGCCGCCCAGTCCCTGAGTCCCCCCTCCCCGCGCCAGCGCCGCCAGTGCGGGACAAACGCAACCGTGTTCATCCTTTACCCTGTCCTGGAGCAACGCCGTGCAGACCAACCCCTTGGGCATACTCCGCCTCGATCACGTCTCCTGGACCGTCAGGGAACTTGAGCCCGTCGTCGCCTTCTATGAGCGCGTATTCGGCGCCACCGTGCAGTACCGGCTCGGTCCGGTTGACAGCGCGGCGCTGCCTCGCGCGCAGGACGGGCGCGACTGGACCGACGCTCATCTTGGCGTCGAAGGCGCCAGGCTCGAGCTTGCGATGCTGGCGCTGCCGGGCGGCGCCAGGATAGAGATCTTTGCCTATGACCAGCCCGCCAGCCACGCCACCCGACCCGCGCCCAGCCATCAGATCGGCAGCTATCACCTCGGCATAGAGGTGCAGGACCTGGAGGCGGCCGCGCAGATCCTGCAAGACAACGGCTGCACCCTGTTCGACCGCATCGCGTTTTCCGAAGGCCCCACGGCCGGCTCGCGATTCCAGCGCTTTCTCGACCCCTGGCAGAACATCTTCGAGCTTTCCGTCCATACCCGGCCCAATTGAAACGCGGCCATCCACGCCCGCATGCCTTCCGGAGATCCCTCTCGTGACACGCCACGCCATCAACCCTGAATCGCTATACCCCAGCCTGCCGTTCGGCTTTTCCCATGCCACCGAGCACACGGGCACGCGCAGCCTGCACCTGGCCGGGCAGGTCGCCTGGGACAAGGACCGGAATCTGGTGGGCGCCGGCGATGTCGCGGCGCAGGCCCGCCAGGCCCTGGAAAACCTGCGCCAGGTCCTAGCCGAGGCCGGCGCGACGCCGGCGGACGTGCTGCGGCTGCGCACCTATGTCGTCAACCACAGGCCCGAGCTGCTCGAACCGATCTGCGCGCAGATCAGCGCCTTCTATGGCGACGCGCTGCCGGGCGCCAACACTTTCATCGGCGTACAGGCGCTGGCCCTGCCGGAGTTCCTGATCGAAATCGAAGCCGACGCGGCGCTGAAGTGACACGGAGCGCTTGCCATGGATCGCAATGACATCGCCTGGACAGGCTACATTCCCGCCATCACGACGCCGTTCACCCGCGAGGGAAACCTGGATTGGCCCGCGCTGGCGCAGCAACTCGAGTGGTACGTGCAGGAGCGCATGCATGGCGTGATCCTGGCCGGCACCTCGGGCGAGTGGTTCAGCCTGAACGAAGCCGAGCGCGCGCAACTCTTCGCCGAGTCAGGCCGCAATATCGGCGGACGCATCACCGTCCTGGGCGGATGCAACGCCTACACCGCCGCGGAGGCCATCCGCCATGCGCGCGCCGCGCAACGCGCGGGGCTGGACGGCATCATCCTCACCCCGCCCCCTTACATCGTGCCCAGCCGCAGGGAACTGGTTCAGTTCTACCAGGACGTCTCCGACGCGACGGACATCCCCATCTGCATCTACAACTGGCCGCGCGGCTGCGTGGTGGACATGGACGTGGAGCTGCTGGAGGAACTGTCCGACATCGACCATGTCGTCGCCATCAAGAATTCCACGCCGGACTTCGGCATGTTCCTGCAAGGCGCATATCGGCTGCGCCACAAGGTCCGCTACTTCAACATGCCCACCTCGGCGCTGGGCGCCGATCTGGCGGCGTTGGGCGTCGGCGACGGCCTGATGGGCGCCGGCGGCGTGCTGGGCGCCGATCATCCGGACTTCTGGCGCCGGATCGCCGCCGGCGACAAGGCCGGCGCGGTCACGCTGGGCGAACGCGACCGGGTCATCATGAAAGCCTGGTTCAACAAGGACTTCGCCGGCAACTTCGGCAGCGCCCAGGCCATCCTCAAGACGGCGCTGCGCCTGCGCGGCGTTCCGGCCGGCCATGTGCGGCGTCCGCTGCTGGACTTGAGCGCGGCTGAAATCGAGCGGGTGCGCGCCACGCTCGAAGGTCTCGGCATCGAGACCACGCCCCTGGACCCCGCCTGATGGATACGTCCCGGCCCGACGCCGGCGCGCACGCATCGCCCGCTGTCCTGGTCATCGGCGGCGGCCTGCTCGGCTGCGCCATCAGCTATTACCTGGCGCGCGCCGGCGTGGACGTGATGCTGGTCGAAAAGCGCCAGCTCAACAGCCAGGCCTCGGGACGCAATGCCGGCAGCCTGCACTTCCAGCTTGAGTACCGCATGATCGAGCATGGGCTGGACAGCGCGCGCAAGGCGGCCGAAGCCCTGCCGCTGCATCTGCATGCCCAGCATGCATGGAGCGATCTGGCGACCGAGCTGCAGGAAGATCTTGGCGTGATCCAGCACGGCGGCCTGATGGTCGCCGAGACGGCCGAACAAGTGACGCTCCTGGAGCAGAAGAGCGCGCTGGAACGCGAAGCGGGCCTGGAAGTCGAGATGCTGGACCGCGACGCGTTGCGGACCCTGGCGCCTTACCTGGGCCCGTCCATCCTGGCCGCCGCGTTCTGTCCCGGGGAAGGCAAGGCCGATCCCAGGCGCTGCACGCTGGCATTCGCCAGGGCCGCGACGCGACGCGGCGCCCGCATCCGCAGCGGCGTCCGCGTGCAATCCCTGCGGCGCAACGGCCACGGATGGCGCGTCGGCATCGACGACGGCGCATCGATCCAGGCCGGCGCCGTCGTGCTGGCCGCGGGCATCTGGTCCGGCCGTATCGCGCAGATGGCCGGCGTGACGCTTCCCGTCAGCGCGGTGGGGCTGACGATGGCGGCGACCGCAAGAACCGCGCCCTTCATCAAGCATCTGGTTCAACACGCGGGACGCCGACTGTCGATGAAGCAAACCCAGGAAGGCAACGTGCTCATCGGCGGCGGCTGGCCAGCGGCGCTCGCTCAGACCGACGGCGTCATCGACCTGGAGAGTCAGCCCGAATTGCTGCTGCCGTCCCTGGCGGGCAGCATGAACGCCGCCGCGGCGGTCGCGCCCGACGTCGGCAAGCTGCAGGTCCTGCGGGCCTGGACGGGCGCCACCGCGCTGGTGGCCGACCAATTGCCCTTGATCGGCGCGGTCCCCAAAGCGGCCGGGCTATTCATCGCCACCGGCGGATCGGCCTTCACGCTCGGTCCCACCTACGCTCAAATCCTGGCCGACGACATCCTCAACCACCCCAGGATGTTCGATACCACGCCCTATGACCCCGGAAGATTCGGGAGCCTGACCTTTGCCTAACGCCACGATTCGACTGCGGGATGGAGTCTCCAGGCCCGCTCCGATCACCATCCATATCAATGACGCACCGTCACAGGCCTACCCTGGAGAAACGGTCGCCACCGCGCTGCTGGCGGCCGGCGTCTCGGTTTTCCGTCGCTCTCACGGCCAGGCCGCCCATGCGCCGGTCTGCAACATGGGAGTCTGTTTCGAATGCCTGGTCACGATCGACGGACGGCAGGCCATACGCGGCTGCATGACGCAAGTGAAGGAAGGCATGCGCATAGAGGTACCCACCCATGAGGCCTGAAGCACTCGCCAGCGCGCCGGGCCGGCAAAGCGCGGGCTTTGACCTCATCATCATCGGCGCGGGCCCGGCCGGCGTATCGGCGGCGCTGACCGCCGCCGAACAAGGCCTGCGCGTGGTGGTCATCGATGAACAGCACGACCTCGGCGGCCAGATATTCAGACAGCCCCCGGCCGCGTTCCAAGGCCCGCCAAACAGCGCTTTTGAAAGCAATCCCTTCGGCAAGCCGATGCTCGACGCCGCCCGCCGGTCGAGCCAGGTGCAGTGGCGGTTCGGCACGACGGCCTGGGGAGTGTTTCGCACGACGGCGCATCCCGGCGTCCGGGTCGCCATCAGCCGCGACGACGGCGCCGCCTTGATCGACGGCGCCGCCCTGCTCATCGCCACCGGCGCCTATGACCTGCCGGTCGCCTTCCCGGGCTGGACGCTGCCGGGCGTGATGTCAGCCGGCGGCGTCCAAACCTTGATGAAGAGTCAGTTCCTGCGTCCCGGCCAGCGCTTCGTCCTGGCCGGCTCTCATCCCTTGCTGCTGCTGGTGGCCGATCTGCTGCTCAAGTCCGGCGCGCAGGTGGCCGAAGTCGCCTTCGCCCGCCCGGCGCCAGGACTCGCCGACATGCTGTCGCACTGGCGCGCCCTGCCCGGACATTTCGCGCCGCTGAAAGAGGCCGCCCGCGCGCTGCTGAACCTGCGGCGCCAGCGCGTGCCGATACGCTTCGGCACGCTGATCACGCGCGCCGAGGGAGAGCAACAGGTGCAGCGCGTCACGCTGAGCCGCGTCACGCCAATGTGGGAACCCGTGGCGGGCAGCGAAAGATCGCTCGAGGCCGACACGCTGGTTGTCGGCTATGGCTTGCTGGCCTCCTCCGAGCTGGCCCGCCAGGCCGGTTGCGCCATGCAATGGAAGCCGGCCGAAGGCGGCTGGACCGTCGTGCATGATGAGCAGATGCGCACGAGCCAATCGCGCATTTTCGTGGCCGGCGAACCCGCCGGCGTCGGCGGCGCCGAACTGGCCGCGATCGAAGGCCGCATCGCCGCCTTGCAGGCCACGCTGGACCTGCGCGGCCCAGGCTCCGCTTCCCTGACTTCGCGCTTGCGCCAGGCACAGCGCGCCAGGCAACGCGCGCTGCATTTCAGCCACGCCGTGCAGCGGTTCTTCGAACCTCGCCTGGACGCGCTGGCCCGATTGGCGACGCCGGATACGACCCTCTGCCGCTGCGAGGAAGTCACGGCCGGCGCCATACACGCATTCCTGGCCGACAATCCGCACGCCTGCGACGTCAACAGCGTCAAGCTGGCCTGCCGCAGCGGAATGGGGTATTGCCAGGGGCGCTATTGCCAGCATGGCGTGGCGCAGCTGCTGGCGCAGACGCGCGGCAAGGACGTGGCGGAGCTGGGCGCATTCACGGCGCGGGCGCCCGTCAAGCCGGTAACGGTGGCGGCGCTGCGACAGCTGGACCCGTCAACGGACGAAACCCAATAAAAAACCCGGATCCGGTGTAATACCGGATCCGGGTTTTCGGCCCCGCGCCTCTGACGACTCAAGGATCTGATGTCGGTTCAGCGCGGCGCCATGCTCCAGCGTATGCGCAAGCCTTATTCGGGCTGCGCCTCGGCTTGCGGAGCGGCTTCGGCAGCGGCCTGCTGCTGCTCGATGCCA